>Ga0209948_1000015_pt1 | contig 93665 bp, 70 predicted proteins | sample SalPonR2_C_D2_MG_FD_185709 | JGI IMG/M metagenome (GOLD analysis project Ga0209948, IMG submission 185709) | Salt pond soil microbial communities from South San Francisco under conditions of wetland restoration - Salt Pond MetaG R2_C_D2_MG... ... | reverse complement strand
TTATAATATCTTCGTAAAACGAACTAAAAAGAAGTATATTTTGAAAAAAATACTGATAACAGGGGGTGCCGGATTTTTAGGGTCCCATCTCTGTGATAGATTTATTAATGAAGGCTACCATGTCATTGCCATGGATAACCTTATTACAGGGGATTTAAAGAATATAGAGCATCTATTTCATTTGGAGAATTTTGAGTTTTACCACCATGATGTCACCAAATTTGTACACGTGCCAGGTCATTTGGATTATATCTTACATTTTGCCTCTCCGGCAAGTCCCATAGATTATTTGAAAATACCCATCCAAACCTTGAAAGTAGGCGCTATGGGTACCCATAATCTGTTGGGTCTGGCCAAGGAAAAGCAAGCACGTATCTTAATTGCTTCTACCTCTGAAATTTATGGTGACCCTTTGGTACATCCACAAACGGAAGCCTATTACGGCAATGTTAACACCATCGGACCCCGTGGCGTTTATGATGAGGCGAAACGTTTTATGGAATCTATAACCATGGCCTATCACCGTTTTCATGGATTAGATACGCGAATCGTAAGAATATTTAACACTTATGGCCCTAGAATGCGCCTCAATGATGGTAGGGTCATACCAGCTTTTATAGGGCAGGCATTGCGGGGAGAGGACCTTACGGTTTTTGGAACAGGGGAACAAACACGCTCTTTCTGCTTTGTTGATGATGAGGTCGAAGGTATTTACAGGCTATTGTTGAGTGATTATGCATTGCCTGTTAACATAGGTAACCCCAATGAGATAACCATTAAGGATTTTGCGGAGGAAATTATTAAACTAACGGGTACCGATCAAAAAATAATATTCAAACCCCTGCCTCAGGACGACCCCTTACAACGGCAGCCTGATATTTCTAAAGCGCGAGAAATTTTGGATTGGGAACCAAAGGTGAGCAGGGAAGAGGGAATGGCCAAGACCTTTGCCTATTTTAAAACCCTACCTGAGGAAGAACTGTATAAACGAGATCATAAAGATTTTAGTGACTATAATAAAGAATAGTGAATAGGATTTGATAGTTAGATTAACTCCTAGGTATGACATTGAGCGTGAACGAGACAATTTCAAAGCGATAAAACCTAGGAGTTTCTCAACCCCACCCTTAGTGGGTTTTTAAAAAAGTTTTGACTAGCTAACAGGAAACGATTAGCAATTTTTTAGGAATACGTCAAGTAGTTTTCGCCCGTTACCAAAATAGTGTAATTTCTGAGCCATATTCACAGTCGTAAAGGTGGTTGGGCAGAAATCATATAGGATTCCTTAGTAGGTAAGGTAAAACAAGAGGAGTTTTAGCTAGAGTTTAACCTTACTAAGCCCTAGTCTTTTAATTGCAATAAATTGATTTTCATATAGTTATATTTTTATTCTTCAACTTATACAGTTAATCGGATACTATTTCTTTTAATTTAAGTTTAGGTGTAGCCAAACTTTGGAACTAGAATAAAAAGGAGGGGTTAATTTTTCATTTTCAGTAATTGACCGATATAATTTTATGTTAAACGAAATAACGGTTAATTTTAAGATGTTACCATAAAGTATATGTAATTTAGCTTTAGATTAACAAATAGATGGTTGTGGTTGACATTAATAAAAAAATTTGGCTTTCTTCTCCACATATGGGGGAAATGGAACAGGTTTATGTAAAAGAGGCATTTGACACCAATTGGGTAGCACCACTTGGCCCAAACGTAAATGCCTTTGAGGATGCCATCGCCGATTCTTTAAAAGAGAATGTAAAAATTGCCGCGCTTAGTTCAGGTACGGCTGCCCTTCATTTAGGGCTGAAATTATTAGGAGTAGAAAGCGGTGATATGGTAATTTGCCAGAGTTTTACATTTTCCGCTTCAGCAAACCCGATCTGTTATTTGGGAGCTATTCCAGTTTTTGTGGATAGTGAGACGGACACTTGGAATTTGTCTCCTGCGTTATTGGAGAATGCTATCCAAGATTGTATCAAGAAAGGGAAAAAACCTAAGGCCATTATAGCTGTTCACTTGTATGGTATGCCTTACAAGGTAAAAGAAGTCAAAGCTATTTCGGAAACTTACGGTATCCCTATATTAGAAGATAGTGCCGAGGCTTTGGGAAGCACATGTAATAGGCAAGCCTGCGGTACCTTTGGCGATATTGGTGTTTTATCCTTTAATGGAAATAAAATTATTACGACTTCTGGAGGTGGTGCTTTGGTTTCCAGAAATACGGATTATGTAAAAAAAGCAATCTTCTTAGCAACGCAAGCTAGGGATGAAGCCCCACATTATCAACATTCCCAACTAGGCTATAACTATAGGATGAGTAATGTTCTAGCGGGTGTGGGCAGAGGGCAGATGCTCGTTTTGGAAGATAGGGTTATGGCCAGAAGGAGAAACTATGAGCGCTATCACGAGGAACTCGGCAGTTTACCGGGAATTGAATTTTTATCCGAACCCTCTGGTTATTTTTCCAACAGATGGTTGAGCTGCGTGCTTACGCCTTCATATAAGGTACGGGAACAACTAAGATTGGCTTTATTAGAGCAAAATATTGAATCCAGACCGTTATGGAAGCCCTTGCACTTACAACCTGTCTTTGAAAATTTCCCGAAATTTACCGATGGTACCGCTGAGGATTTGTTCAACAGAGGACTTTGTTTGCCAAGTGGGTCCAATCTTAGCCACGATGACCTAAGTTGTGTTATTCAAAAAATAAAATCAACACTTTAAAATTATGTTACAAAAATACTTAACCGATAGCGCACAACGATACGCATCAAAATGGCTGGTGCTATGTATTGATTTGGTAGCGGTCGCTTTTTCTTTTGTGCTTTCATACCTAATCAGATTTAACCTTACCTTAGACTTCGAAGTCGGTAGTTTATTGGTGCAACTTCCATGGATTTTGGTAGTGTCCCTCTTGGCTTTTTTGGTGGTAGGGTCATATAAAGGGGTAGTGCGGCATACAGGAATCCGCGATGTGTACAATATTTTTAATGCTATTTGTCTTTCTAGTATATTAATAATCTTTTTGGTAATGGCCAATAGACAATTTGATACTATAACTAGTTTCACCATTCCTTTGTCCATTATTATCATCCATAGCTTGATCAGTTTTGTTGTTCTTACGGCATCACGGTATGTGTTTAAGGCAATGTACGAGAAGATTACCGGGGGAATAAAAGTAGCTAAAAATGTGATTATTTACGGTGCAGGAAATTCGGGGATACTTACCTATGGGGCATTGACCAACCACTCCAAAAGTGACGTCAAAGTCATTGGTTATATTGACGACGACCGAAAAAAAATAGGTAAAAACATTAATGGTGTTCCTGTTTTTGGTGAAAACGTGCTGACGAAAGAATTCATTAGTAAAAAAAATGTAACCGAAATTATTTTTAGTATTCAAAATATAGATGCTAAAAATCTGAGAATTAAGGTAGAGGACTTGGTTGATTTACCTGTTATGGTAAAAATTGTCCCACCGTTTGAAGATTGGATTAACGGAGAGTTAAAGGTTTCCCAAATTAAACAGGTTCAAATAGAAGACCTGTTGGATCGTGCGCCAATTCAGATTAAGAATACCAATATTGAAGCTGAGCTACTGAATAAAAGTGTTTTGGTTACCGGTGGTGCAGGTTCTATTGGGAGCGAAATTGTTAGGCAAATTTGCAACTATTCATACAGCTCGTTAATCATAATTGACCAGGCAGAGTCTGCCTTATACGATCTTCAACAAGAGTTAAAGCAAAATGGCTTCCATAATTTTATTCCCATAGTGGGTGATATACGGGACAAGAGTAGGATGAACAAAATTTTTGATGAATACCGCCCCAATATAGTTTTTCATGCGGCAGCGTATAAGCATGTGCCACTTATGGAGAACAACTCCTACGAGGCCATTAAGATTAACATTGCGGGTACTAAAATTGTTGCCGACCTTTCTTTAATACATGGGGTAGAAAAATTTGTGTTCGTATCTACCGATAAGGCCGTGAACCCTACCAATGTTATGGGGGCCAGCAAACGTATTGCGGAAATGTATATTAGTTGTATGCATCAAGAAGGTAAGACCAAGTTCATCACCACCCGGTTTGGTAATGTGTTGGGTTCTAATGGTTCGGTAATTCCTTTATTTAGAAAACAAATAGCCAATGGAGGGCCATTGACATTGACTCATAAAGAAATTACGCGGTACTTTATGACGATTCCAGAAGCCTCTCAATTAGTATTAGAGGCCGGCGCCATGGGAAAAGGGGGGGAGATATTTATATTTGATATGGGAGAATCGGTCAAAATATTGGACTTGGCCAAGAACATGATAAAATTATCAGGACTTAACTATCCCGAAGATATAGATATCAAAATTACAGGCTTAAGACCAGGAGAAAAGTTACATGAAGAACTGTTGGCCAACGGTGAAAATACGCTTCCGACTTACCATCAAAAAATAAAGATAAGTAAGGTAAGGGACCTCGATTATGCGAAGACTCGTTCAAAAATAGACGAACTTTGCATTACGAATATGTTCTTTAATGGGAATACGGTAAAATTAATGAAGGAAATTGTACCTGAATATGTTTCGAAAAATTCCCACTTTTGTGTATTGGACAAACCGATGGATAACGTGGATATTATAGAGAAAAATACTTTAAAAATAGTAGAACCCTAACTCTTAACGAAAAAACACTAGATAAATACCTTTGAAGAATGAGTAAATTAAGAATAGAAATGAAGATTATTGCTTTCTACGGTGTCATTGGATTGCTTTTAGGTTCCTGTGCCTCTAGAAAGGATATTGTTTATTTTCAGGATGCCAAAGACTATGAAACCATTGTTAGTAATAATACGCAAAACAATACGTTTAAGGTCAATGACGTAATCGGGATAAATGTTTCGACCCTAGACCCTACAGCAAGTGTTCCCTTCAATTTGTTCAATACTGCCCGTAATGAAGGAGGCTTTGGGCAACCACAACAATTAGATTACATTGTCGATAAAAACGGGGAAATTGATTTCCCGGTATTGGGAACGGTAAAGGTCATTGGGCTTAATCCACAAGAGACCAAAGAGCTATTAAAGGAAAAATTAAAGCCCTATTTAAAAGATCCAATCATTAATATCCGTTTGCGAAACTTTAGGGTAAGCGTATTAGGTCAGGTAAACAGGCCTGGAACCTATGAGGTCAATGGGGAGCAAATTACCGTTATGGAGGCCATAGGTTTGGCCGGGGATATTGGTATTAAGGGAAGGCGAGATAACGTGCTAATAGTAAGGGATTTTAATGGGACTAAGGTTTATACCCGTGTAGATCTTACTAGCAAGGAGGTCTTGAGTTCTAATGCATACTACCTAACCCAAAATGATGTGGTGTATGTGGAACCGAATAAATCTGCAGTTACCCAATCTACATTAGATGTTAGAACGGGCTATGCGATTTCAATAGCATCAGTACTAATTACTTCTACTATCCTTTTTATTACCAGAAACTAACTAGTTTAGTATAGATAGTCTTAATCAAAGTTTTTTATGAGTATTTCAGAACAAAAAGAGGATATAAAAACGATTGTTACTGGTTATATAAAGCATTGGAAATGGTTTTTGGGAAGTGTTCTATTGGCCTTGGTTTTGGCTTTCGTTTATATAAGGTATACCATTCCTGAATATGCGGTTAAATCCCAAATTCAAATCGTTGAGGAAAAAAATGCAACCGATGGAATGAGTGTGTTTCAAGACCTTAATATTCTTGGGGGTAGTTCTAAAAAAGTAGAGGACGAAATTCAAATTTTGACCTCTAGGTCAAATTTTATTGAAGTTGTTAAAGAATTAGGAATCAACGTTAAATATACGGCATTTGGCAATGTCATTAATTCAGAAGTTTATGAGAAAACACCAATAAACATCAATTTTATAGCAGCGGATTCAATTATCCATAATGCTACTTTTGAGTTTTTTATTGAGTTTACTTCCGAGACTAGTTTTGGTTTTACTGAATTGGAAGATGTTCCTTTTAAAAGCTATTCTTTTGGAAACGGAATATCAACACCTATTGGTGACCTTGTAATAACACCAAAAATAGAGGACACTGAAAATTTAATTGGAAAGAAATTGAAAGTCTCCATAAGCCCTGTAGCTGAGGTTGCACGTGCATTGAAGTTGGAAGTAGAAGTTTTCGCAACCGATGAATTTTCCAATATCCTTGAGATTTCGATGAAAAGTACCCTACCAAAAAAGGCAAAGGACATAACCAATAAATTAGTCGAGATTTACAATGAAAATGCCATTGAAGAAAAACGTCGTATTGCCGATACTACTTCTGAGTTTATCAATGACCGAATTCAATTAATTTCAGGTACACTTACTTCAGTAGATCAAGATGCACAGGAACTGTTGACGGAAAAGGGAATGACTGGATCCGGCTTGGAAGTGGGCGCCGCGGTGCAGGTGAGTGCGGGTAGCCGTCAAAGTTTAGAAAATACCAAGGTACAGCTACAAATGGTAAGCGGACTCAAAGAGTATGTTGATGGTGAAACAGGATATGATGAAATGCCGGTAATAGACGTGGGTAGTGTGCCTTTAAATCAGGCAACCATGCAGTATAATACCTTGGTGGCAGAGCGTAAACGGTTATTGAAAAGTGCAGATGAACAAAACCCGATGATTGTAAATTTAGACGAGCAGTTGGATGGGCTTAAAAGCACAATGCAATCCAGTCTAGCATCTTTGGAGCGTAACGTTGGAATGAACGTAAGTACCTTACAGAACCAATTGGGAAGAATTCAAGGAACGATATACTCAGCACCGGAAAACCAAAGGGAACTGCGGAACATTACCCGAAAGCAAGAAACAACAGAAAGTTTGTATTTGTATTTATTGCAAAAAAGGGAGGAATCCCAGATTGCATTTGCATCGGCCTCCCCAAAATCCAATATTATCGATAGGGCCTATGTGGCCAGTCCATTTCCGGTGAAACCTAAAAAGTCCATTACCTATCTTGCGGCGATAATGCTAGGTTTGCTTTTTCCATTTGGTGTTATTTATGTGAGGGACTTATTGGACACCAAAATTCACAATAAACATTCCTTGGAAACCTTGGTCAGCGACGTTCCGGTTTTAGGCGAACTTCCTAAATTAGGTAAAAAAGTAGGAAAATTGATTATTAAGGATGATCGTTCAATCTTGGCAGAGGCCCTACGCATAATTCGAACCAATTTGGATTATCTCATAAAGACCAAAGAAAAGATAAACGGTAAAAAGAACAATATCATTTATGTTACATCCAGTGTTCCAGGAGAGGGGAAAACCTTTACCTCTACAAATTTAGCCATGATTTTGTCCAGCACACAAAAAAAGGTGGTGCTAATAGGTGCTGACATACGTAATCCAAAATTCTATTCTTTTTTTACTGGGGATGACATAGATAAGCTAAAAGGCAAAAATAAGTATAAAGATAAAGGTCTTACCGATTACTTGTTTAATAACCAACTTAAACCTGACGATATCATAAACCCTATGTTAGTGCACCACAACACGTTCGATGTCGTTTATTCCGGAAAAATCCCACCTAATCCCGCTGAATTGTTGATGAGTAATCGTGTAAAGGAACTATTGGATAATGTATCCGAAATATATGACTATGTTATTGTGGATACAGCTCCAATAATGGTAGTAAGCGACACCCTTTTGATTAGTGAATATGCGGATCATATGATCTACCTTACCCGTGCTGGTATAACGGAGAAAAAGGCCGTTGAATATCCACTTCAATTATTGAAGGAAGGAAAACTAAAAAATGTCTCTTTTGTGGTAAACGATGTCAATGAAGGAAATTTGGGATACGGAGGCAAATATGGCTATGGCTATGGAAAAGTCACTAAAAAATGGTGGAAATTTTAAAGTAAGAAGTAATCCAAACAAGTAGTAAGGATTAGGCTTTATTATCAAGTCCTTTGGCAATACCCTGACATAATTTTACTGGTACCTCAGTTTCTATACGCATGCTTCCATAGTAACAGCAAGCGAATAGGCAAGTCTCCTTCTCCATCTATTGCCCACTACGTTTCTTGGAGTATTTGAAAGGAATTTCGTTCCATGAGATAGGCTTCTGCATTTTAGATGTAGTATGTTTTGGTTCACTGCATGGGTTTAACTTCATTTTTAGATATGAAGTTGTCGTTTATTCAGGGCTAGGTGGGGTATTTAAATAGTTTTATTTTGCAACGCAACAAGTTAAAAATACAGGGTTTTGAAATATTATTTTTCAATTAAATAATATAAATTTTCACGTTTTCTGTAGAATGTAAACCGAACTGTAAGTTTGTGGCAATCCTTGTGCATAGTGACATTGTCCTCCTTGTGCATGAATTTGATACGGACCAAAGTGCTGACGTATAGGATGTACATTAAGGATTTTAAATTAACTTATTTTAAATTATACTTTGTTCTTTAACGGGTTTCCTCTTTAGTTAATCGAATAATTACCCGCAATGTTTTTACACCGATTAAAACTGACTTACCTTTGTATACATTCGTTAAACCTTAAGGTTTAGTGAAAAGAAATTATAATGATGTTTTACCATAGAACTATGAAAAATAATTACCCCAAATTGTTAAAAAATTCTTTTAAAATTACTTTAGTGGTTGTTTTTGTTTTATTCTTCCAAACGATAAGAGCCCAAGTCAGTTTTTCCCAAAGCAGTTTGAACCTCAATGGCCTGATGACCATAAAAGGTGCCACGGCGATGGATTTTGGTCCTGACGGACGTTTGTATGTTACCGATTATTCGGGCACGGCTGCGAACAGCGGTTTTGTCAAGGCCTTGACAATCCAGCGCAACGGCCCCACGGCTTATGTGGTGGTAGCTGTGGAGGAGCTCACGGGAGTATCTACTATACAGAACCACAACGATAATGGCACGCTTGCCCCTCCAGCGTTTTCCAACCGCCGCGAAGTTACCGGGCTTACGGTCGCGGGTACTTCCGCGAATCCTGTGGTCTACGTTACTTCCAGCGATATCCGTATAGGGGGAGGGGATGGCACGGGCCAGAAGGATTCTGGCCTTGACACGAATTCAGGGGTAATAACCCGTATGACTAAGACAGGTCCTGAGACATGGGAGGTGGTGGACATCGTGCGTGGCCTTCCCCGCTCGGAGGAGAACCATGCCACGAACGGCCTTAGGCTGGCCACAATCAATGGCACGGACTACCTGATTGTCACCTCTGGCGGTTCCACAAATGCTGGGGGCCCATCGAGTAATTTTGCGTTGATTACTGAATATGCCCTTGGCGGCGCGGTGCTCTCGGTGAACCTCGATCAGATAGCACAATTGCCGGTTTTGAACGACAACGGCAGGAGCTATATCTACGATCTCCCCACTTTGGACGACCCCACCCGTACGAATGCTAATGGGATTAACGATCCGGATTCCCCGGGTTACAATGGAATAGACGTCAACGACCCATGGGGCGGCAACGATGGCCTGAACCAAGCCAAGCTGGTACCGGGGAGCCCAGTACAGATATTTTCACCAGGGTATCGAAACACGTATGACCTTGTGGTCACGCAGAGCGGCGCGGTCTATGTTACTGACAATGGGGCAAATCTGGGTTGGGGTGGCTTTCCTGTGAACGAGGGTGGCGGCAATGCGAATAACGACTATGACCCCGCCGAGCCAGGTAGCCAGTCCCCTTCTGGATCGGAAGTCATTGACAATAAGGACCACTTGGAACTAGTGACCACGAACATACAGAACTATACTTTTGGCAGTTTTTATGGGGGCCATCCCAACCCGATACGGGCGAACCCCACGGGTGCGGGCCTCTACACCGATAACAACAGTGTACTCGGGATGACCGGTGCCCCATTATGGCGAACCCAGACGTACGACCCGGATGGTTCCAGGCCCGGATCCACGACAGACCCCAATGTTGGACTTCCGGTGGACTGGCCGCCTGTTCCCGTCTCGTTGGCAAACCCGGTTGAAGGTGACTGGCGTGGACCAACGGTGCCAAACCCGGACGGTCCTGATGACAATCCAATCGTAGTATGGGGGACCAATACCAATGGTATAACCGAATACACTGCTTCCAACTTTGGCGATGCCATGAAGGGCAACCTTTTGGCTAGTGCGAGCGGTGGTTTTATAAGGAGGGTACAGCTCAATGCCAATGGCACGGCCCAACAGCTGACACAGAACTTTCTATCGGGCATAGGGGGCTTTACCCTTGGTATTACGGCCAATGGGGACGATGAAATCTTTCCCGGCACCATATGGGCTGGTACGCTCAACGGAATCATTGCGGTGTTCGAGCCCCAGGACTTCGTGACCTGTATACAACCTGGGGAGCCGGGCTATGATGCCCTTGCGGATTATGATTTTGATGGTTACACGAACCAAGATGAGTTGGATAACGGTACGGACATCTGTAATGGGGGCTCCCAGCCAACGGATTTCGACAAGATATTAGGAGCACCATTTCTCTCCGACCTGAACGACCCGGACGATGACGGGGACGGGATTTCCGATGCGTTGGACCCGATGCAACTGGGAAATCCGGAAGCCGTTGGCAGTCAGTCGTTCTCCCTTCCCATTTACAACGATCTGTTCAATTTCCAACAGGGCCTTGGAGGAATCTTTGGTCTAGGTCTGACAGGACTCATGAACAATGGGGACACGGGCAATAACTGGTTGGATTGGTTGGACAGGCGTGACGACCCCAGCGTACCGAACCCCAATGATGTGCTTGGTGGGGCCCCTGGCATCATGACCTCGCACATGACCTCGGGGACATCCTTGGGTACATCGAACAGTCAGGAAAAGGGCTATCAATATGGCGTACAGGTAAGCACGGCAACGGGACCTTTTACGGTCACCGGGGCGATGAACGGGTTTACGGGTCCTTTACGGCTTTACGGAAACACGGCCGCGGTCGGCGGGGAGCTGGGCTTCCAGATTGGGGACGGTACGCAGAGCAACTACATCAAGTTCGTGGTGACCACGGATGGCTTTTTGGCGCTTCAGGAAATCGACGACATTCCCCAGGCCCCGATTACTTTTACGCTCCCAATAGCCTCTAGGCCAACGAGCGACATCGTGTTCCATTTTGTGGTAACACCATCCACCGGACAGGTCTCTCTAGAATACCAGATAGACGGCGGTGCGAGCGCTACCTTGGGCACGATTATGGCTCAGGGTAGTATACTGTCGGCAATACAACAGGCGGGAACAGATTTGATGGTTGGTTTTATAGGGACCTCGAATACTCCCGGTGTGGAACTTGAAGGGTCATGGGACCTACTGAACGTGGTGCCCGCGAACAACGAAATTTTTGAACTGCGGTTAAACGCCGGTGGCCCTGGGCTTGCTTTCAACGGTAAGTCCTTCGGCGCCGACCAGTCCTTCAGCGGGGGCCAGCCCTTCAGCAATGTGGACGCCCAAGTCCCGGACCTGTATAAAACCGAGCGCACCTCCAACTCCAAAGTGTTCAGTTACAACATCCCCGTTCCCAGTGGGAGCTATTATGTGACGCTCCATTTTGCAGAGATCTTTTGGGGAGCCCCTGGCGCGGGATCAGGTGGAGGGCTTGGCAGCAGGATTTTTGATGTTTCCTTGGAGGGCTCTTTGGTGCTCGACAATTACGATATATTCGCTGAGGTGGGCGCCGAAACGGCATTGACCAAAGTGTTTCCCGTCACGGTCTCCGATGGGCAGTTGACCATGGTATTTTCCGCTCTGGCAGAAACTGGGGGTGTGGACCAGCCCAAGGTATCGGCAATCGAGGTTATCGAGGACACGGGCCAGGGGATACCGATATCGGTGGCACCGATCGTGGCCCAGACCAGTTTGGTCGGGGAACAGTTGGACGGCAGTTTGAGTGTGGTGGCCTCTGGCGGCGAAGGTAATCTGAGCTATAGTGCAGCGAACCTTCCCCCTGGGCTTTTCATAGAGCCTACTAATGGGCAGATAGGGGGCACGGTTTCGCAGTTTGCCCTTGTTGCAGCCCCGTACAACGTGACCGTAACGGTGGACGATAGCGATGGGGATAGCGCCGATGCGGTGACTATAAGCTTTACCTGGACGATATTCGAAGGGGGCTTATGGACAGATCTTAATGAAAATGAGAACTATACGGCACGCCATGAGAGTTCTTTTGTACAGGCAGGCAACAAGTTCTACTTGATGGGTGGCAGGGAGAATGCCAAGACCATAGATGTGTACGACTACACCTCAAATACTTGGACGGCCTTGACCAATTCCGCCCCCTTTGAGTTCAACCATTTTCAGGCTACGGAGTACAAGGGACTGATTTGGGTGATCGGCGCGTTCCAGACCAATGATTTCCCATTGGAGCAACCTGCGGAGCACATTTGGACGTTCGACCCTTCATCTAACGAGTGGGTACAGGGGCCACAGGTTCCTACCAACAGGCGTAGGGGTTCCGCGGGCCTTGCGGTCTATAATGACAAATTCTATATTGTTGCAGGCAATACTATAGGCCATGACGGGGGTTTTGTAAATTGGTTTGACGAGTACGACCCTGCTACGGGCACCTGGACGGCCCTAGCCAATGCGCCAAGAGCACGGGACCATTTCCATGTGGCCGTGATAGGGGAAAAGCTCTATGTTGCCGGGGGGCGGCAAACAGGCGGCACGGGCGGCTATTTCAATCCGGTGATTCCGCAGGTGGACGTTTATGATTTTTCTTCGTCCACATGGAGCACACTTCCGGCGGGACAGAACATACCTACCCCCCGTGGTGCCCCCATGTCGGTAAACTACAACGGAAAGTTGGTGGTCATCGGGGGAGAAGTACAGAACCAACCGGTATATGGTGTGAATACGGACGATGCGCTCAAGATAACGGAGGAGTACGATCCCTTGACCCAGAGCTGGACTCGTTTGGGGGACATGAACTATGAACGCCATGGCACCCAGGGCATCGTTTCTGGCAATGGTATCTTTGCCATTGCGGGTTCTCCCAAGCGGGGAGGAGGCAATCAGAAAAATATGGAGGTCTTTGGAGCCGATGCCCCAGTGGGCACGGCACTGTCAGCAGGGACTTTATTCGCTCCGAGCTCATTGATGGTAGCCAGCGGCACGTCCGAGTCCCTCTTCTTAGAGGTGTCTGGGGGTAACGTAGGAAAGATTGTCCGCTCTATTGAGATTACAGGCCCCGATGCCTCGGATTTCAGCATTGTATCCGGTTCGCTAACTAACGCTCTTTTGGATGCCAACAGCACCCACGAGATAGTCCTAGCGCTAAACAACGCTGCGGGGGACAGGAACGCAGTGTTGACCTTGAATTACGGAGCATCCTCGACTTTGAACATCGCGTTGTCGAATACCACAGACACAGGTCTTTTGGTGGTCAACCCCGGAACACAGAACAACAACGAGCAAGATGTGGTATCACTACAGATAAATGCCACGGGGGGTACAGGCCTAAGCTATAGTGCTACAGGACTTCCCCCTACCTTGAGCATCGACTCAAGTACGGGACTGATAACCGGAACGGTTTCCGACGGGACTTCGGGTGATGGAGCTTTCATGGAACAGAATGGTCTGGTGGTAGTGGAAGCAGAATCTGGAAATACTTCCGGTTGGGGCACTACCACTGCTGGTGGTGCTACGGGCATCATAGCCAACACCAATAGTTTTAGCGACCAGAACGGAAGTGCTATCCCATACCAAGTTAATATAAGCACCCCAGGGGTATATCGATTTAGCTGGCGTAGCTTCTATAGCGGTTCAAATTCTACCGAAGAAAACGACAACTGGCTCCGTTTCCCAAACAATGATGACGTGTGGTTCTTTGGATTTCAGGGGGCTCCGGACAATGAGGCGGAGATTATCAATAACTTACAGGGAGCGCAGAACAGTATTGTATTTCCTGGCGGTACAACAAGGCAGACGGCTGCGACCACTCCAAATGGGGCCAGCAGCAATGGTTATTTTAAGATTTTCCGTAGTGGTGGCACATCAGAGGTTTACAATTGGCAGGCCCTAACAAGCGATAACAATGGGCATAACGTCTATGTTTGGTTCGAGAATCCGGGTACCTATACCATGGAAATCTCGGAAAGGTCTGCAGGCCATGCCATTGACAAATTCGCACTGTATAAAGTAGATACCTATGGTGCCGGATATAATGCTAATCTGTTTACAAACACTCCTGAATCCCCAAGTGGTGGAGTAGGTCCAGGGGCTGCAGATAACAGTCCTTACAATGTGGAGGTAACGGTAACGGCTCAAGGAAACCCTATGCCCACCGAAACAATAGCGTTTGTATGGAACATTGGAGAGGCGGGCAATCAAGTTCCAATGGCCATTGCAGAGGCTGATATAACTTCTGGTGATGCTCCACTCACAGTGAGTTTTACAGGTAGTAATTCTACCGATGATGTGGGTGTGACAGGATATTTGTGGGACTTTAAGGATGGAACTCCTACAGTAATTACTGCTGATCCTATTCACGAGTTTAGTACACCAGGAAGTTATGAAGTAACATTAACGGTTAGCGATGGAGTTCTTACTAATACATCTACCATTACGATAACAGTAAATGCCCCTGCCAATCTGGCTCCAGTGGTAACCAATCCAGGGGCACAGAACGGAGTGGAAGGTGATGTGGTCACCTTACAGGTAAGCGCGACTGATCCTGAGGGCGATGTTCTGGCCTATTCGGCTACGGGCCTTCCTACGGGACTTTCCATAGATACGGCAACGGGTCTGATAAGTGGTACGATAACTACTGGGGCATCCGTCAACAGTCCTTACGCGGTCGAGGTGACGGTGACGGACGACGGTGTTCCATCGGAATCCACTATGGTGACCTTTACATGGAACGTGACCGATGTGGTTGTGAACTTGGCCCCAGTGGTAACCAATCCAGGGGCACAGAACGGAGTGGAAGGTGATGTGGTCACCTTACAGGTAAGCGCGACTGATCCTGAGGGCGATGTGCTGACCTATTCGGCTACCGGACTACCTACTGGACTGTCCATAGATACTGCTACGGGACTTATCAGTGGTACTATCGCCAATGGCGCTTCTACCAATAGTCCTTACGCTGTTGATATTACGGTAACCGACAACGGTACTCCTTCAGAGTCTACCACGGTTTCATTTATGTGGAACGTAACGGATGTACCTGTTAACCAGGCCCCAGTGGTCACGAATCCAGGGGTGCAGAATGGTGTGGATGGCGATGTGGTATCCTTACAAGTGACCGCAACTGACCCAGAGGATGATGTGCTGACCTATTCGGCTACAGGACTTCCTACAGGGCTTTCCATAGATACTGCTACGGGACTTATCAGCGGGACTATCGCTGATGGCGCCTCTATTAACAGTCCTTATGCTGTTGATATTACGGTAACGGACAACGGTACTACTTTGGAATCTACAACTATTTCATTTGTTTGGAACGTAACGGATGTTTCTAATGAAAACTCCATTATAATTGCACCTAATCCTGCTGGGAACTTAACGGAAATATGGATCGACTTGATAGATGATTCTGATGTTTTAGGTGTGTATATATATGATTTAAGCGGAAGGCTCGTACAAAAGAATGATTTAATTGGCATAAATAGTGGTAACGGTAGTTATAGTGTTAACACATCGAATTTGCATAATGGAGTTTATTCCGTTTATGTATTTATATCTGGAAAAACTAAACCACTCGTCAGTAAGTTGGTAGTACGACATTAAAGAAGAAACATGTATAGGCCTAAATAATCAATACATACTAATAGTACTAAATTTATTAAGTGAAACCGATCAGTGCAATCATTGATCGGTTTTTTTGATTTTTTACGTTTTCAAATGATACTTTTTAAACTCAATACCTATTTCTACTGCTGCGTGACTTCTTTGTATATGTAGTCACTGATCATAAGCAAAGAATCCGTGCTACTTTCATTTATTTCCAGTTACTCGCCGAAAGCCAAGTTTCTAAAATTACTATGCTGCTGAAAGCCGATGTAGCCGTATCTATTGAAAATAGAACAGGAGGTTAAGTTGTTAAAAAGCTACTGAAATCTATTCACTTGACGCGTAGAAAATTCAAAACCAAGTTCAGGACCAAGGTTATTATATATACCCAAATAAATGAAATATCGTCTAGCGTCTACCGGAAATATTCAAGGGTTGTACCAATAGGTCAACTTATCTAGGCGTGCGTTTATGCCAAAGGCCAAATTTTACTAAGAGTGAATACAAAGAAAAAGTGGACCAATTTTTAAAAGTGATTGGGCAAGTCAATAGAAAGTGAGGATTGCTTTATTAAGTAACGCGATGCTTTGAATCCTATAGGAACCATAAATAAGAACAGGCAAAAATTATCCGGTCTTAGTCCTTAAAGCAGTATAGGCTTTTGTAGTTATTGATTTTAAACATATTTCGGGTCTATTCATGCATTAAAAAAATTAATACTGAAAATTGACTTTGATAGAATAATCTCCTTTAGCAGGGTACTTCCGTTTATCCGTAAATTGATTTTAACATAAGTTCCAAAAAGTTTCGTAAATGATTTAAGAACCTATACTCCCATTGCCAAAGATTTCTATAGCAGATACCTTGGGTCTATTCACAGTGGATTCAAATATTATATTTAATTCACCGTCGGTAACTTCAATGTCATACATTCTTGTAACAGCGGATGCTGCTCCAACTTCCTTGTAAATGTCGTAGCCAGTAAAAATTTCCGATGATTCCATACTAATATTAAATACCCTGCTGCCGATGCCGCCTTCAAAACTATTTGGATTTTCTACACCCCAAAATATTTCGGCAAAATGAAGTTTAATGGTATAGGATCCATTAGTGACTGGAATTGCATAGGAAAATGGTCCCTTAGGAGCAATTAGGCTATCGGTCACGCGTTCTGTTAGGTATAGTTCATCCATATTTGTCTCAGTAATTTCCGTGACAAATGGATTGGTATAGGTTTTCGTAGACCCAACAAAATATTGATCTGCTAGAAAGGTTATATCACCGTAGGTAACTTCTGGGCCACCACTATTGATACGAATCAGGGAAGGGCCGACCGGTTCTGTTGACTGAACGATTTCTTGCATAGGATTTGGATCGTTGCGTTTAAAATCTATCACTGCCCTATCGCTTATAGCAACGCCTTCCAACGTTCCGGAAACCAATACTGTCTCATTAACAGAACTTGAAATACTAGCCGTGTAGGTGCCGTCACCATTATCGGTCACTGCTGATATAACTGCAGCACCGGTTGTAGTCAGCACTACTCCACCCCCTCCGGTTGTTACAAGTGTTCCATCGTTATTTGCAAGCTGCACGGTTACAATAGAGGTTAAGGTAGCATCGACTTCCATGGGTTCGGTTGCTTCGATTATGGTATTGGAATTTGTCGGATCGACAACGACTTCAGGCTCGGGTTCAGGTTGCTGATCGGGTTCAGGGATTGGAGCCACTCCAACACTGTTATCACTACTACTGCAAGCCATAGTAATTGAAGCAAAGGATAAACTAAGAAGGATAAGTAGTGAAATTTTGTTGAGAAACTTACGTATCATGGATTGTGTGTTTTAAATATTCGTGTTGCACTTATTACTTGAACTTGGATACTATAGATTTAGCTTAGTTAGTGATTTTATTGTAGTCTTAATGAATTTTTTTTAACTGTGTAAGCCAACTTTAATTTCATTTTGCCATTAGACCAATTCGAATATTTCAAAAATCAGGATTGGATTTTTTGAATTTGATTACTTATATAAAACCATTAATTTCTCCTCTTAACGGGTACAGACAATAAAATTACACCTTACAAGATAAAAGAAAATGGCTCAAGTTCAAAGGTCATTGATGCAATTTCTTTATTTAGTGTTGCTACTTTCAGTTTATATTATGGCATCTGAATTGACGGAAATTATATTGAGTGCAACTCACTTTTTGAATTTGACACGAAGACCTAGGATTTCACCCAAATATTTCAATAGTATTCTTTATGACGCATGTAACTTGATCTAGTGTTTTTTTGTTGAGCGTGACATTCTTAATAGCTTTTATTTGATTTTGATTGTGGACATCTGAGGCTAGAAAATTGATTAGCCCCTCATTTAATAATTTAAATGCTACTTTTTTTACCTCACTGCCATAAAAATCGCTAAGAGATAAAATATTTAGTTGAAAAAGTATTCCTTGTTCTTTGAAAGTACTATACTTTTTATGTTTTTGATGTATAAAATGATACCTTTCTGGGTGTGCCAAAATAGGAAAATAGCCACTTTCCTTTACTTTTTGTACAGTCTCATCAAAATTGATGGGGGGTTGTAGATACGACATTTCAATAAGCAAATAATTTTCACCTAGTGGCATTATCTTTTTTGATTCGATTAGTTTTTCAATACCAGAATCAATCATATGCTCCGCAGCAACAGAAATATTTATCTGATTCATTCCCTGCGTGTTTAGTTCATTTTTTAGAAGTGATAGTGACTTAGAAATGGTTGTGGGATTATTTGGATAATAATTCTCCATAATATGGGGTGTACAAATAAAATTGGTGACTCCGAATTCCCCCATACCTTTTATCAAGCGTATCGATTCTTCCACAGTTTTTGCCCCATCGTCTATACCTGGTAAAATATGGTTATGGATATCCGTAAAACCATCTAAATAATCAACTAAGAACTTTTTTTTTACAAAAAAATCGAACATATATTAGGTGTTTCTGTAGTGTCACAAAGTTACGATATTACAACGGGCTTTATGTTTTTCTATTTTATAGACATTCGTTATTCTTAGTTCCATTACCCATATCGTTATTAGAAAAATTATTATTTGTAAAATATCATACCAAGCAAATAGTCATCTTAGGTAATTGATTGCTTATTTTCTGGTAACGTTTTGATTAGATGTTTCTTAATAAATCTATTTTGCGACATAGAAAGTAACAAAGTTGGTCAAAATAGGGGGTAGTGTAAATAGCTTTATAACATTGCCTTTTGATTCAGCCAGGGAAAGCTTTCAATCACATATGGAGTGTATCAATTTTTTTTTACTCATGGAATAGATTTCACTGCTTTTAAAAAAAATTGCCTTTTTTATTGAAATATCACTCCTCTGTTATCCCAAATTTTAATTTTAGGGTATTTCATTTTTAATGAGCGGCAACAATTTTTTTAAGTGTATATAAAAACAGATAGTTGAATCAAGACAAAGATTGAACCGTTAGCATCAAGTCTTACCTTTAATAATATCTATCTTGTTAGTATTATTAACGTATAAAAATAGATAGTATGTCAGCACCATGGAAAGATAAATTAAAAGGCAATTGGAACCTTGCAAAGGGAAAAATTAAACAAGAATGGGGAAATCTTACCGATGATAATCTTAATTATGAAGATGGTAAAGAAGACGAGTTGGTAGGCCGTATTCAAAAGAAAACAGGTGAAAGCAAAGAACGCGTCAATGATTTCCTAGATCGCTTGAAGTTTTGATAAACCTTATAAGAATGTATAATCCCGCCTTGAGCGGGATTTTTGTTTTTCACTTCCTGAAATCTTCATCGACTATATTTTTAAAGGTAGCGGTGTATATTAGATTATCCTCAAATTAAATTTTACTCATAGACTTTAGCGGGATAGTGTGGTTAAGCTTATTATTTGCCGATACAAAAATTGGAAAAAATATTTCCTAATAAATCATCCGTAGAAACGCTTCCGGTAATCTCGCCCAAATGGAAAAGTGCTTCGCGGATATCTATGGCCATCAAATCACTGGATAATTCCATATCCATCCCTTCCTTAACTCTTTGAATAGACTCCAAGGCTTTTAATAAAGCATCATAATGTCGGTTATTGGTTACTATGGTATCATTTTTACCTAAACTGCCTGCACTAGAGAGCGATAATAGTGTCTGCTTCAGCTCTTCGATACCTTTACCGTTCTTTGCCGAAATGAGCTGTAATTTAGAATATTTGTTTTGTAAATCACTTAAGCGAGCTTCATCTACTTCGTCTATCTTATTGGCGATCAGCAGCATATTCTTATCCTGATACTTTTCCTTTAGGGTATTGATTTCAGCCTCTTTGTTCTTTGCGGCCTCGAAAAGATAAATAACGAGCTGTGCTTGTTCTATTTTTTCAAAAGCTCGTGCGATACCAATTTGTTCAACTTTGTCACTGGTGTCTCGTAGTCCGGCCGTGTCGATAAACCTGAAATTAATACCTCCTATGGCTATTTGGTCCTCCACGGTATCCCGTGTGGTGCCCGGAATATCGCTTACAATGGCACGTTCTTCATTTAAAATAGCATTGAGCAGCGTAGATTTACCCACGTTGGGTTCCCCCACAATGGCAATTGGAATACCATTCTTAATAACATTACCAAGGGCGAAGGAATCTATCAGGTCTTTCAGTACTTTTGTGATTTTTTGTAAAAGTTGATTGAATTGTGTTCTATCCGCAAACTCCACGTCTTCCCCAGAAAAGTCCAGCTCTAGCTCTATTAACGAAGCAAAATTTAATAACTCTTGCCTCAGATCGTTAATTGTAGAGCTAAACCCACCGCGCATCTGTTGTATCGCTATTTGGTGCGCCGCCTCGCTATCGCTTGCAATAAGGTCGGCCACGGCTTCGGCCTGACTCAAATCCATCTTGCCATTTAAAAAAGCGCGCATGGTAAATTCTCCTGCTGCTGCCATGCGACATCCTTTTCTTAAAAACAACTGAATAATTTGTTGTTGGATATAAGAGGAGCCGTGACAGGAGATTTCTATAACATCTTCTCCCGTATAGGAGCGTGGATTTTTAAAGATAGAAACAAGGACTTCGTCTAGTAGTATGTCCCCATCTATAATATGCCCTAAATGTATGGTGTGACTTTTTTGCTCTTTTAGTTTCTTATGAGTAGTAACCGATTTAAAATGTTCTGAAACCAGGTGAATAGCATTAGCTCCTGATATTCTTATAACGGCAATGGCACCTGCTCCCGAGGGTGTTGCCAAGGCAATAATAGTGTCGTCTTGAATCATCTGGCAAAAGTAAATAATATTAACTTAGTACGCCTTTTCACTGTCACATTACAAGGCGTCGTATGTAGTAATAAATAAAGTACATTCGGACCGTTAATTAAAAATTTAAAACCATGAAAAACTTAAGGTATGCAGCAACGATACTCCTATTAATTGGGATAACGTTTAGTACCCATGCACAGGAATCTGCGTCGACGAAACCAGTAAAAGCTGCCTTGATGCAAAGGGAGGAAACGCTAAAGGCAGTTAAGAAAAAGGTAAACGACGCCGAAAAAAAAGCCAATAAAGAGAAGAAAAAAGCAAAAAAGACAGAAAAGGCGGCAAAGAAAAAAGAGCAGGAAGAAAAACTCAAAAAAGATATAGAGTCCATAGAAAGAGATATTGAAAAGTACAAAAACCAAATGGACAAATTAAGTGATAAGATGGAAAAGGGGAAGGCCAAAGGAAAATTAGCACCTATGGATATTGAAAAAATGAATGATAAAATTCGAAAATTGAATGCAAAGATGGCTAAGAGTCAGGGCAAGCTAGAAAAACTACATAAGAAATAAAACAGGCTGTTCAAAATTGGTTTTGTAACATTTTTCCTTTTTTCGCGTCATATAGGTAGTATTCATCTTTAAATCAATCGAAAAATGGAAATTATTAACCAAGATAGAGTTCTCAGAGAAGACCGAAATGTGTTGGTCATCGCACACTTAACTCAATATTTAGACTATATCACCGGGGTTGGAGGCCTTTTGGTGCCTTTAGCACTTTGGCTTACTATGAAGGATACGGTTATCGGTATGGACGAGCATGGGAAGTCTATTATTAATTTTCAATTGAGTCTTATATTATATGTGATTATAGGTATTCCGTCAATTCTTTTATTTGGATTGGGTATAATACTCCTCCTTTTGACAGCTATTCTGTCATTTGTTATGCCACTTGTAAATGCCGTAAGAGCCAGTAATGGAGAGTCGCCCAGTTATTTTGGAACAATACGATTTATAGCTTAAATAATATAGTAAACTTCGTCATCATTATGGTTTGGCACTGAGGACTTAGTACAACAATGCAACTTTAAGAAAGGCGTACAGGTTTTATGACTAATTCAGCAGCATAACCATCGTGTTAGTATTATCCTTTCAATCGAAAAATAAGAGTCTTAACCAAAAGGTAGGTGTTTTTAAAAAAATAAAAGGGAGCAAGTTTTGCTCCCTTTTTCGATATATTACTGTTGCTTTTATCCGTTTAGCATCACGGGCATTACAAGCATGGTTACACTTTCGCCTTCATCCAAACCATCTATCGGTGTAAGAATTCCAGCTCTGTTGGGTAGGCTCATTTCTAGGGAAACTTCATCACATCCAAGGTTGTTTAACATTTCTGTCAAAAACCGGGAATTAAATCCTATTTGCATATCATCCCCTTGGTAAGCACACGTCAAACGTTCCTCAGCCTTGTTTGAATAATCTAAATCTTCTGCTGAAATATTCAGTTCGGCCCCTGCAATTTTTAATCGTATTTGGTGGGTTGTTTTATTGGAGAATATAGAAACTCTTCGTACCGAGCTTAAAAACTGGTTACGCGCTATAGTTAGTTTGTTTGGGTTTTCTTTCGGAATTACAGCTTCATAGTTTGGGTATTTTCCATCGATCAGTCGGCAAATCAACTCCGTTTCATCAAACGTAAATTTAGCATTACTCTCATTGTATTCTATTAAAACATCCGACTCGCTACCTGCCAAAATTCCTTTTAATAGGGTCAGCGGTTTCTTTGGCATAATGAATTCTGCTACCTCGGATGCACTGACATCTGCCCGCCTATATTTGACCAGTTTGTGAGCATCTGTCGCTACAAACGTTAGATTTTCTGGGGAAAATTGAAAGAAAACGCCGCTCATAACGGGTCTTAGGTCATCGTTGCCTGCTGCGAAAATTGTTTTTGTAATAGCTGTTGCCAATATATCTCCTAAAATGGTGGTGGAGCTAGGGCTTGCAAGTTCCACAGCTTTTGGAAACTCTGCACCATCTGCGTACGCTAGTGCATATTTACCATGATTACTGCTTATTTCCACGGTATTATTATCGGTAACCATAAAGGTCAAGGGTTGCTCCGGAAAGGTTTTCAAAGTTTCCAATAATAAGCGTGCTGGAACCGCAATAATGCCTTCGTTATCCGAATCTACATTAAGCTCAGAACTCATAGTGGTTTCCAAGTCGGATGCCGATACCATAAGCTTGTCCTTTTTTAGGTCGAAAAGAAAATTATCCAAAATCGGTAGGGTGTTGCTATTATTAATAACACCCCCTAAAATTTGAAGTTGCTTTAACAAATAGGTGCTAGATACTATAAATTTCATTTTGGTCTACTTTGAGTTAGATCTCTCTAGATTATCAACATAAGGCTTCAATTTCAATAGAATCCTAGTAAAACAAAGATATTTGAATTGGGGTTTTATCGGAAACAAACTTATTAACACTAATCTAAACCAATTTTTCCCACTCAAAGACCGCAATACCAACTCACTCTGCTCGCTTGGGCTTTTCTTCTGGGGAGTTATTAACCGTTATCGGTTCGGAACATTCTTCAATTAAACCCGTTGACCACATAAAAGTGATTTTTTGGTGTGTATGGAATTAGCACTTGTTGCTGGCGTTTGTTTAGTCGAAAAAATCAATTATAATCGTATCTCTATATTCCAAGCCCAGTAAGGTAGACGCACCACCCACGGTGTTGAGGTTGCTTCGGTAGATGGCAAGTTCCAAATACCCCGATGAATTAAAAAGGGCCAACAAATCTCCATCGCTTTTTTGTTTGTCCGCTTTTCCATTGAAATCTACAATACCGCTGTAAGTACCGTGTATTTTTCTAATCTTTTTATTTCTTGCATGTAGTTCAAATTGTCGGTCTTTGCCGTAGCTATCAAAAAAGGATTTCTTTATGTTAGTTACTACGTTCCCGTAATTATCTATATATATTACGCTTCCAGTTATTTTCTTACCATCTTCGGCCATTCTTGGCGAAAATTCTCTTAAGGTTTTGAGTTCTGTATACGGCTTTCCAACAACCTCTAGTGTACCGCCTCTGGCGATATGACAGGCTACCCGAATAAAAACGCTCATTACAGGAAAAGAGCCTTGTATGCGTTCTGGAAGGTGAAGTTCAACCACTTTTTCAGGCTTCATTTCAGAGGTGATAAGACCAATGACACCTGTGTTCGCACTTACAAAAAAATGCCCATCTACCAATACGGCAATATGTTTGTTCTCTGGGGTCGCCTCCGAATCTACGCCAACAATATGTATGGAGCCTTTGGGAAAACTATGATAAGAGTTTTGTAGTATATAAGCACACTCTTGAATGTTAAAGGGGGAAATGCCATGGGAAATATCAACAATGGTTGCTTCTGGTAGTTCTGTATGAATAGAGCCCTTAAGTACCCCAACAAAGTGGTCTTTAAGTCCAAAATCAGTCGTTAAGGTGATTATCGCCATACCGCAATGTTGATATGTTTTTGTTTATGTAAACCTATTTTTTACCTAAATTTGATGAACAAAATTACACAAAAAAAAAGCTGGGCGAAATTAAACCGAGCTTAGTTTAGACCTTACTAAAAATAACTATTTGAACGAACTGATTTTAGAACTTACCGAGATAAGTCCACGAGATTTCTTTGGACAACAAAACGAACATATTGACCTCTTAAAAAAGTATTTTCCTAAATTGAAAATTGTGGCAAGGGGTAATAAAATCAAAGCTTATGGTGACGATGTACTTCTAGAAGAATTCGAAAAGCGTTTTGGAATGCTGACCGACCATTTCGTCAAATACAATAAATTAGACGAGAATAGTATAGAGCGTGTTCTAATGGATACCGAGGAGACGAGTAAAAACCAATCTTCCGCGAAAAGCGGGGAAACTTTGGTACACGGCGTTAGTGGCCGGCTCATAAAAGCCCAGACTCCCAATCAGAGACGATTGGTCGATGCTTCTAAAAAAAATGATATGGTATTTGCCATAGGACCCGCTGGGACCGGTAAAACCTACACTGGCGTAGCCTTGGCCGTAAAGGCGCTTAAAGAGAAGCAGGTTCGTAAAATTATTCTAACCCGACCTGCTGTAGAAGCTGGTGAAAACTTGGGTTTTTTACCGGGTGATCTAAGGGAAAAGTTAGATCCTTATATGCAACCACTTTATGATGCCTTGCGAGACATGATTAGTCCTGAAAAGCTTACGCATTATATTGAAACTGGAATCATACAAGTAGCTCCAATGGCCTTTATGCGCGGGAGAACCTTGGATAATGCTTTTGTCATACTCGATGAGGCACAAAACACTACCCATGCACAAATGAAAATGTTTCTCACACGTATGGGAAAGAATGCTAAATTTTTGATTACAGGTGATCCAGGTCAGATAGACTTGCCACGCAGAACGATATCCGGACTTAAGGAAGCTTTATTGATTTTGCAGAACGTTCCAGGTATTGAAATGATTTATTTGGACGATAAAGATGTCATTAGACATAAGCTAGTGAAAAAGGTAATAGATGCCTACAAGACCATCGAACATCAAAATTAGATGCTTACATCTTGCTTAGATGTATAACGGCCAACGTAATTAATTTAGTTACAACAGTATGAATACGATTACAGATACCAATTTTAATTTTCCGGGGCAACTTAGCGTATACAAAGGCAAGGTTCGCGAAGTCTATTCGTTGGCGAACAATATTCTGGTCATGGTAGCTACGGACAGGCTTTCTGCTTTTGATGTGGTCATGCCAAAAGGTATACCTTACAAAGGTCAGATTTTGAATCAAATAGCAACAAAAATGATGGCCGATACGGCAGATATTGTTCCCAATTGGTTGACCGCTGTACCTGACCCAAATGTTGCCATTGGTCACGCCTGTGAACCTTTTAAAGTGGAAATGGTAATTAGAGGGTATATGAGCGGACATGCGGCACGCGAATATAAAGTCGGTAAAAGAATGCTCTGCGGTGTGCCAATGCCAGAAGGAATGAAGGAGAACGATAAATTTCCACGACCCATTATAACACCAGCCACCAAAGCCGAAATGGGCAATCACGACGAGGATATTTCAAAAGGTGATATTTTAAAACAAGGAATCGTATCCATAAAAGATTATGAGATTTTGGAAAAATATACCTATGCCCTTTTTGCCAGGGGGACGGAAATTGCGGCTAAGAGAGGTTTGATTTTAGTTGATACTAAATATGAGTTTGGTAAAACAAAGGATGGTGAAATTGTCTTGATTGATGAAATTCATACCCCCGATTCTTCTCGTTATTTTTATGTCGATGGTTATGAAGAACGTCAAGAAAGGGGAGAGGAGCAGAAACAATTATCAAAAGAGTTTGTGCGACAATGGTTAATCTCTAATGGGTTTCAAGGTTTGGAAGGACAAACCGTTCCAGAAATGACCGATGAGTATATCACTTCCGTATCAGATCGATATATAGAACTCTACGAAAAAATTACAGGTGAAAAATTCTTAAAAGCAGATACCGAAAATATACAGGAGCGTATTGAGAAAAACGTGCTGGCTTTTTTGAAGGGATAATCGTTTAAAGACACTACTATTTTGTTAGATTTTAAGCTATCTATTGTTTCCAAATACACAAGATATCTTCTGATTTTAGATGAGGAAAATTACTCGTTAATAGCTCTTGTTACGGGTCGAAGCATATGTACCACTTTTAAGCCCGATAAAGACTTTTCAAGCCTTTTATAAGACTCCCGATTAGATTGGGCTTTTAACTTTAGGTTGATTCATATAGCGTAGTTTGAACACACCTTATGACTAGCGTTATATTTCTAAACTATGTTCAAGAGTTCTAGCAATCACTTAAAAATACGCCTACGGCAAGGCCACCTTCGGAAGTCTCCTTGTATTTGGAACTCATATCCTTCGCAGTTTCCCACATGGTCTCTACTACTTTGTCCAAGGGTACTTTTGCCTCTTTTGGGTCAGAGCCCAAAGCGAGTTCCGCAGCATTGATTGCCTTTATGGCGCCCATGGAATTGCGTTCTATACACGGAATCTGAACCAAACCTCCAATTGGGTCGCACGTTAGTCCCAAGTGATGTTCCATAGCTATTTCAGCCGCCATTAACACCTGCTCGGGTGTGCCGCCCAGCAATTCGGTCAGTGCTCCCGCTGCCATGGCAGAGGAAACACCAATTTCTGCCTGGCAACCTCCCATAGCTGCCGAAATTGTTGCTCCTTTCTTAAAAATACTGCCAATTTCCCCTGCTACTAAAAGAAATTGCTTGATGTGCTCAAAATTTCCTCCATGGTTTTCAATCACCATATAATACATCAACACTGATGGTATTACTCCAGCACTTCCATTTGTAGGGGCCGTAACCACTCTGCCAAGTGCCGCATTTACTTCGTTTACACTTAGTGCAAAACAACTTACCCATTGTAGTATTTGTCGAAACTTGACTTCCGTCTGTCTGATGGTCATCAGCCACTCTTCATGATTGCTATACGGTAAGTTCCCTTTTAAACCGTTATGTATGTTGTAAGCTCTTCGTTTCACGTTGAGTCCACCAGGAAGTTTTCCTTCGGTATGGCACCCGGTATACATGCATTCGAGCATGGTATCCCAAATACGCTTTATTTCAGTGTCTATTTGTTCATCGGTTCTAAGGGAACGCTCGTTTTCTAATACGATTTCCGAAATGCTTTTTTGTTCTTTTTCACAGAAGGCTAATAATTCTGCACCTTTTTGAACGGGAAATGGAAACGTTTTAAACGCATCTATTTTCTTCTTTGCATTTTTACGCTCCTCTACCACAACAAATCCGCCTCCAATAGAATAATAGGTCTTGGATTTTTTTTGACCGGATGTCAAACGGGCTTCAAACTTTAATCCGTTGGCATGAAAAGGCAGAAATTTACGGTGGAAGATGATATGGGTTGTGGGATCGAAAGTAATTTCCCTTTGGTTCCCTAATTTTAATAGCTTGTTGGTTTTTATATCTTCTACAAGCGGATGGATATCCTCAATAGGGGTATATTCAGGGTCGGCTCCAGATAGACCTAACATTACTGCATAATCGGTGGCATGGCCCTTGCCCGTAAGGGATAGCGAACCATACATATGTACTGTAACCGCTTCAATATCATTAAAATTTCCTTTGAGGCGTAATTCTGCAAGCCATCTCTCCGCGGCACGCCATGGCCCTAAGGTATGCGAACTAGATGGGCCAACGCCTATCTTAAGCATATCAAAAATACTGATACATTCAATTTGTAACATATTGGTCAATTTGTGTGGCTAATTTACATAGAAGTTTAGTGGTTTCTTCTAGCAAAATATTGATAATCCTAAAATATTAGTATCGATAACCTATTTGAAAACAAGTTGTAATGACATCCTGTCAGGTTACTGTCCCTTGGCATATTGTTTGTCAATTCAAAGTTGGTTAAAAGAAATTAGCACTAATAATTAAAACACATACAATGAGCAAAATTATAGGAATAGATTTGGGTACTACAAACTCCTGTGTCTCCGTAATGGAAGGTAACGAGCCAGTAGTAATCCCAAATTCAGAAGGAAAAAGAACAACACCATCCGTTATCGCTTTCGTAGAAGGGGGAGAAATTAAGGTTGGAGATCCTGCTAAAAGACAGGCGGTAACCAATCCAAACAACACCATTTACTCCATAAAGCGTTTTATGGGCAATAAGTATTCCGAGTCTAAAAAAGAAGCAGATCGAGTACCTTATAAAGTAGTTAAGGGAGATAACGATACACCAAGGGTGGATATTAACGGTCGTATGTACTCTCCACAAGAATTGTCTGCAATGATTCTTCAGAAAATGAAGAAAACTGCTGAAGATTATTTAGGACAAGATGTAACCCGAGCGGTGATTACGGTTCCTGCTTACTTTAACGATGCACAAAGACAAGCTACCAAGGAGGCTGGCGAAATCGCCGGTCTTACTGTAGAACGTATAATCAACGAACCTACCGCAGCATCTTTGGCGTACGGAATGGATAAAAAAGATACCGACCAAAAAATCGTTGTTTTCGATTTTGGTGGCGGTACACATGATGTTTCCATTTTGGAATTAGGAGATGGCGTTTTTGAGGTACTATCTACTGATGGTGACACGCATTTGGGTGGTGATGATGTAGATCAAAAAATAATTGATTGGTTGGCAGATGAGTTCAAGAAAGATGAAAGCATAGATTTACGTGAAGATGCTATGGCATTACAGCGTTTACGAGAAGCTGCGGAGAAAGCGAAAATAGAATTGTCTTCTTCTGCACAGACCGAAATCAACTTACCTTACGTTACGGCCACTGCCAGTGGACCAAAGCACTTGGTGCGTACGTTAACATTGGCAAACTTCAACAAGTTGATAGATGATTTGGTAAAAAGGACTATTGAGCCATGCCAGACTGCGTTAAAGGCTGCAGGTTTATCAAAAAGTGATATTGATCAGATAATCTTGGTAGGTGGTTCTACTAGGATTCCAGCGGTACAAGAAGCAGTTGAGAAATTCTTTGGCAAGAAGCCATCTAAAGGTGTGAATCCAGATGAGGTTGTTGCTGTAGGAGCTGCCATACAAGGAGGAGTATTAACTGGAGATGTTAAAGATGTGTTGTTGTTGGATGTAACACCGTTATCGCTAGGTATTGAGACCATGGGAAGTGTAATGACAAAGCTGATCGAGGCCAATACAACGATACCAACAAAAAAATCGCAAGTGTTTTCTACCGCAGCGGATAATCAGCCTTCGGTTGAAATACACGTGCTGCAGGGAGAACGCCCCATGGCAAACGATAATAAAACAATAGGACGGTTTCATTTAGACGGTATTCCACCTGCAAAAAGAGGTACACCACAAATTGAAGTAACCTTTGATATTGATGCAAACGGAATCATTAAGGTTTCTGCAACGGACAAGGCAACCAACAAGTCGCAAGATATTCGTATCGAAGCTTCTTCAGGATTGACCGAGGAGGAAATCAAGAAAATGAAGGCCGAAGCAGAGGCAAATGCCGAGTCTGATAAAAAAGCTAAGGAAACTGCCGATAAGTTGAATGAAGCAGACGGTATGATTTTCCAAACGGAAAAACAATTGGAAGAGTTTGGGGATAAATTATCCGATGATAAGAAAAAACCTATCGAAGAGGCGTTAACAGAATTAAAAGCTGCATATGAGTCCAAGGATTTAGCGGTTATAACTCCAGCTTTGGACAAAATAAACGAAGCTTGGAAAGTTGCTTCCGAAGAAATGTATAAGGCTCAAGCCGAGGCACAACAAGGTGGTAGTGCTCCAGAAGGGGAACCTGCGCCAGATGCAACAGCTGAAGGTGATAATGTAGAAGACGTAGACTTCGAAGAAGTTAAATAGACGACAGATTACATATAAAAAAAGGACCGGATTTATCCGGTCCTTTTTAGTTTGGCATCTATTTTGTTCTTGCGTTTTACAATAAAAAGTACCTTTGTAGCTATGTTATATCAATTTCCCCGTATTTTTCTATTCATTGTTTTTGTTTGTGCTGGTCAATCCCATGCGCAAGAAATTGAACTATTCACGCTAAATGATTTTGACCTTAACAACAAGGTAAAGACGTGTTTGGTGAGTACCAGTTACGGGAAGGAAGAGTATGATTTTGATAGGTTAGGGCGGTTGACCAAGGCGATTACAAGGTTTAACGATGCTGACTACGATTTGGTTTCGTACAGGTATTTAAATGGAGAACTTACGGAGAAGCGGTCTGAATCTTATCGGGATAATACCTTTGACCCAAGTACTTCCATAGCGCATTTATATACGTTGGACACGCTAGAGCACCGGAAAGTAACCGAAAAAATATTTTCATACCAAAATGAATTTTTGGAACAATACGTTTACGAATACGATGAGAATGGGGATTTGGTTAAAATTACCCGATTAAATGATGAAGGCATAGATGAAACTTTAGTGGAGTATAAGAAGTATAAAGGTGAGTATACCATTACCTATCTTATGAATGATGTGCCATTGAAATCAATCCGTACGTCTACAATTAAGAAAAAAAATGGAGATGTACAGGAAGTAGTATTGATCAAAGAATTTTTAAGAGGAGAAGAAAACAAGGCTTTTGAAGAGGTATTTGATGCTGCTGGCAAACTAATCGCGAAGCAAGAATTTGAGTATGCGGAGCAGGATAACACGTTTATGCCCACCATACGGACCACCTACAGTTATGACGAAAAGAATATGTTAGTGGAAGAAGTGATAAAAGGACTAAATACAGTAGAGAAAAAAAGTTACATCTATCAGTATGACGATAAGGAAGACGGTAATTGGGTGAAACAGATTATTACTCCAGAAAATTCTTATGTTACGCGTAAGATTACGTATTACGAAGAAGAACCTGTAAAAGAGTAATGTGCTTTATTGTTTCAATTATACAATCCTTTGAAATTTGTGGTCTTTAGTGTTGGCCATTCTTCGCTCAGAATTCCGTAGCAGCAAGAACTTCTTCTGAATCCATTTTTAACAATCATATTTTCTCTAAGAATCCCTTCTAGATATGCGCCTAATTTTTCAACGGCCTTTTTGGATGCTATGTTTCTTTCATCAATACGAAATTCTACTTTTTTGAATTTTAAGGTTTCAAAAGCATGGGTGAGCATCAAGAATTTGATTTGCTGATTAAGGCCTGTGCCTTGTACGACAGGAGAAATCCATGTCCATCCGATATGTAGCACTTTGTTTATCCTATCTATATTGCCGAATCGGGTACAGCCTATGATTTCATTGGTTTCTTGATTATAAATTACGAACGGTATGGATTTATGAACAGCCGCTTCGTCCAAGGCAACCTTAATATAGTTTTTCAACTTTTCAGTTGACGAGACATCACTTGTTCCGTATCGGTATAAGTCCACTTGTTGTGCAATAGGCCAAAGAAGTGTCCAGTGCTCCGTTTGTAATGGTAGTAGTTTTACTTTGGAATTTTCTAGAATGTTTTTCATGGACGTTGGACCAAGGAATTAATAATATCTTTTTTTACTTCATGTCCGCCAGTAAATCGAATCTCTTTCGCCTTTCCTTTAAATAATACCATTGTTTTTTCTCCTTCCTCTAGCATCCTTTTTGGCGTAAGATAGGCATCATTATTCCCAATGATTGTAATGATTTCTGTTTTATTTGCGACTAAATGTTCAAAGTCCTCGGGGCCAAGTTCCTTGGGCAGGCCACCGGCATAAAGTATCAGTTTACTGCACTGTATTTTATCTTGTGCTACCCATCGGGTTGCAATGGATACGCCTTGTGAGAAGCCGAATACAATCAGATTACAGTGCTCGGGAATCGATTCTGCATTTAGTACGGCATCTATATATTGAAAAAGGTTTTGAGTTTCTTGTTGCGTATCCTCTTTCGTAAGCCAACTAGCACCCACATGACGGTAGGTATCGTTTAAGTAGTATTTAGAAGGAGCTTGCGGTGCAATTATATAGTTTTCTTCAGCATTTAGCTCGGTAAAATATTTTATAAAATAGCGACTTAAATAGCCAATACCGTGAAACACTACCCAAACGTTTTTGGTTTTGGCAGTCAATTGATTGAGGGTCGTGTAGGTATTTTTGGCTGCGTATGTTACTGTTTTAGTCGTACTATTCATTAGATTATAACAGGTTCATTGTATTTGTATTCCTTAATTTTACAAAAAAAAGATGAACGATCACAAGGAAAAAATTTTAAATATATGTAACGCATCTTCAAAGAATACGCTTATGGAGACCTTGGAGATAGAATATATAGATGTGGGTCAGGATTTTTTAGTAGGTAAAATGCCTGTAAATCCACGTGTGCATCAACCAGACGGAGTTTTACATGGTGGAGCTATGGTTGCCCTTGCCGAAAGTGTTGGGAGTGCTGCCTCCTATATTTTTCTAGATGCACAACAATTTATCGTAAGAGGTATAGAAATATCTGCGAATCATGTAAAAAGTATAGTTTCTGGTTATGTGTTCGCAAAGGCTACCTTCATTCATAAAGGCAGGACCACGCAAGTATGGGACATAAAGATTACCGATGAAGCCGACCAATTGATATCGGTATGTAAATTAACAACTATTGCATTACCAAGAAAATAGTATGGGTGCCGAACTAATGGCCAGAGCCAAAACTCATTTGGAAAAAGAGTTACCCCTTGTGTTGTATAGAAAACCTACGCAAAACGTACTAAATGCTATCTTTCAGTACGATAACAGCTTAAATGAAGTGGTAGATTACACCGAACGGGGTTTTGTGTTCGCACCGTTTTTGGACATTAAAAATCCGGTGCTACTAAAAGCTGATGAGGTTTGTAAAGCCGCACTAGACGTTGTAAGGAATGAAAAGGTGCACTTCATACATCAGACCCTAGGTAATTCCGATGAAAAGGAGCGATATAGTAACTTGATAGAAAAGGCGATATCAGAAATACACGCTGGTAATTGCAAAAAAATAGTACTCTCCAGAACTATTAAAGTTTCGCTTACGAAGCCTATTTTAAAAATCTTTCAGGAGCTTTTGAACTCATACACCAATGCTTTTTGTTATCTCTGGTATCATCCAAAAGTGGGTTTATGGCTAGGAGCAACACCAGAAATTTTGGTAAAGGCTAGAGGTCAACAGTTTATAACAATGTCTTTGGCTGGAACACAGAATAAAGAGACAGGAAAGGAACATCCCAATTGGTCTGCAAAAGAAATAGAGGAGCAGCAATTGGTTACGGACTATATTGCGGAAGTTTTGGCTTCTAGGGCTACACAAATGAGTGTCGGTAACGTGGAAACTGTAAGTGCAGGTCATCTTTGGCATCTAAGGTCTAAAATAACAGGTAGGTTTTCCAAAGGTCAGTTCAAAAATCTACTCACTGCATTACATCCTACACCGGCGGTCTGTGGTTTGCCATTAGCCCATGCTAAACGCTTTGTTTTGGAAAATGAGAAGTATCCACGAACGTATTACACCGGATTTTTAGGTGAACTGAACTTTATGGAAGAAAACCCAAGAAATAGAAATCGTAAAAATCAGGAAAATAGTGCCTACCGTTCCGTTGTACAGAGTTCCGAACTATATGTAAACCTTAGATGTATGCAAAAAATTAATGATTCGGTCATCATTTATGTAGGTGGAGGTATTACGGCAGATTCCGACCCTAATAATGAGTGGCTAGAAACCGAGAGTAAGGCACAGACTATGTTACAGTTGTTGGCTACTTAACTATATAAGAATTGGGTTAAGTAAGTTGCAGGTTGTATTTTTGTTGGGCATGAAATATTCTTCAATTCCCTTAGCGCAGACGGTTGTAGCTCAATGCAAGGAAAACGGTATTTCCAATATCGTAATTTCTCCGGGCTCTAGAAATGCTCCATTGACAATATCTTTTTCCGAGGACCCTTTTTTTAGTTGTTATAGTATTGTAGATGAGCGTTGTGCAGCTTTTTTTGCTTTAGGTATGGCACAAAATAGTAAAAAACCGGTAGCAGTGGTTTGTACGTCTGGCAGTGCGTTGTTAAACTATTATCCGGCAGTAACCGAGGCGTACTACAGTGAAATACCCTTAATAGTTATATCCGCCGATAGACCTTCTTATAAAATTGATGTAGGAGATGGACAAACCATTAGACAGGACCATGTGTTTCATAGGCATATTGGATACAGCGCTAACCTAAAACAAGATGTTTCACATGCTACCGACCGCATTCTGCGTTATAAAGCTGATTGGCTGAACAACAAAGAAGTCAACGCGCTACAGAAAGAAATCCAAAATTTTAATAATGCGGAACTCAATCGCGCCCTGTATACGGCGCAACAAGAATTTTTGCCTGTACATATAAACGTTCCTTTTGAAGAGCCCTTGTATGATTTTGTTAAGGAGCCAACAGTAATTTCTATTTCCGCTCCGGTACACCAGAACAAAGAAGGTACTATCGCTTTGGATACGTTTAAGACTATATGGAAAAACGCATCAAAAAAAATAGTTTTGGTTGGAGTAAATGACCCTGATTCGGTGGAACAAGCATTATTGGACAGGTTGGGAACCGACCCTTCGGTTTTGGTCTTAACGGAAACCACCTCTAATCTGCATCATCTGAATTTTTTTAGTAGTATTGACACCTTAGTAGCACCTATTGAGTTGTCCGAAAATAAAGTAGAACTATTTAAAGCGCTGCAGCCAGAGGTGTTACTTACTTTTGGCGGACTTATTGTATCGAAAAAAATTAAAGCCTTTTTGCGCCAGTATAGTCCAAAATACCATTGGCATGTAGGTGAAAAACGGGCAAACGACACCTTCTTTTGTTTAGATACCCATATAAAGTTGCCTATCAATACCGTTTTAAGGGGGTTTTATGAAGAAGATAGCGCACAGGAAGGTTTTTATTTCCCTTATTGGAACGATATAAAACAACACTATCGGCAGAAGAGAGAAGACTACTTGCAGCAGGTTCCGTTTTCCGATTTTACCGTGTTCAATACCGTTCTTGGTAGCATACCCGATGCATATCAGTTACAGTTGGCCAATAGTTCTACAATACGTTATGCACAATTGTTCAACATAAAAGAATCGGTTCAGGTTTTCTGCAATAGGGGCACCAGTGGTATAGATGGCAGTACTTCTACAGCAATCGGAGCATCAATTCATAACAAGAATCCAACGCTATTGATAACAGGTGATTTAAGTTTTTTCTACGACAGTAATGCCTTGTGGAACAATTATCTTAGAAAAGATTTTAGGATTATTCTTGTAAACAATAGCGGAGGCGGAATATTTAGAATTTTGCCAGGAAAAGAGGACTCAGAAAATTTCGAACGTTTTTTTGAAACCAAGCATAAATTACAGGCTACCGAACTTTGTAAAATGTTTGGATTCGACTATGGCAATGCCTATGACGAGGGTTCCTTGGAACAAGGATTATTAGCGTTTTTTGAAGTTTCCGAAATACCGCGATTACTTGAAATTCAAACCCCGAGATTATTAAATAATAAAATTTTGATGGATTACTTTCATTTTATATCTTAGAGCACTATTAACTATTAATTACAAACGCTAAAGATTATGAGTAAACGTGATGATTTAATCGAAAAGTACGCTGCGGACATTAAGGACAAGTTCGGAGAAAGTGCCGATATGGATTTGCTTACAAAAGTAACCGTAGGTTTAGGACCATCCATTTACAACTTGGATGCCTCTAAGGTTTCCGGTGGTGATGAAAAAGAATTAGAGACAGTTAAGAACAATTATCTAATAAAAAAATTAGGTATGGCCGATAGTCCAAAGCTAATGGATGCCATCAAAACCGTTATGGATAAATACGGTTCTTCTAATAAAAATAAGCATAGAGCAGTAGTATATTACATGCTGTGCAAGCACTTTGACAAGGCTTCTATCTATTAGTAAAAATGTATATAGTATTAAAAAGCTGTTTCTTAGGAAGCAGCTTTTTTGGTTATGAAAGATCTTGAGTCTTTAAAGCGTGGTCTTGCGGATTATAAAATGTAATTTTGTAAACATGATTGAGTTAGGTAAAAAAAATAAGTTAGAGATTCTAAGGGATACCAGTGTAGGTCTTTTTTTGGGCGATGAAGAAGGCAACGATGTGCTTTTGCCAAATAAGTATGTTCCTGAAGCCTATGAAATAGGCGATACCATCGAAGTATTTTGCTATTTGGATTATGATGAAAGGCCTATTGCCACCACTTTGGAACCCTATATCATGCTTGGGGAGTTTCGTTTGTTACAGGTAGCCGAGATCAACGAATTTGGGGCTTTTATGCAGTGGGGATTGGAAAAACATCTTTTGGTTCCGTTTAGGGAACAAAGGGAAAAAATGAAAGAAGGACAATGGTATGTTGTACATTGTTATTTAGACAGTCGCAGTGGTAGATTGGTCGCATCCAATAAATTGGACAAATTCTTAAGTAATGATTATTTGGAGTTTAGGGAATGGGACGAAGTAGATTTGGTTGTCACCAGACAAACGGACTTAGGATGGGAGGTAATTGTTAATGAGAAACATAAGGGTTTGGTGTACTTCAATGAAGTGTTTAAAACCATTAATATTGGTGATGTTTTACCAGGTTGCGTAAAGACGATTAGAAAGGACAACAAAATAGATATTTCCTTGCAGCCCCTAGGGACTAGGGTGCTGGAGCCGGCGGCAAATAAAATTTATAATGTGCTGAAAGAGCAAGGTGGATATTTGGGGTTACATGATAAATCTAGCCCTGATGAAATTAGGGATAGGATGCAAATGAGCAAGAAAACTTTTAAGAAAGGCTTAGGTACACTGTACAAGGCAAGAAAAATTGAGATGGAGGAAGATGGAGTTCGTTTGCTTGAGAATTAATTCCAGCTAGTTCATTCCACAAACGCTTGTATTTCAGTTTTGTGTGACCTTATTTATGCCTTTTTTGTTGGTGTAATACAGTAGAACGTTTATTTTTGTAACATTAGCACAAAATTTCAATTATAGTTTAATATTTTACTTACATTTAATAAGTTAAGCCTAAAAATACCCACAAATGCCGTTTATAGAAGAAAGTGATTTATTGGAACTTCATAAAGATGTTGATAAGGCCCAGATTATCAACGAACGCTTATTAGATCAGATTAAGTTTAAAAACAAGGAACTTAAACGAAGTAAATTTCAAAGAAATATTTTTGCCGGTATAACTGCGTTCTTTTTAATTGGCGGTTTGGCTATTGGTTCAATGGCAACCGGTTGGAGCATGGGTAACAACTACGAAAGACAAAATAATAATTTATTGGTTTCCATAGATAGTTTAGATGCGATTAAGACGCGCATAGATAATTTAAAGTTACAAAACGCTGAGTTAAGCCTTGTTAAGGAATTTTATTTGGCAAAAGAATTTTTGGAGAAGGAAAAAATTTATTCCGTACAGGTAAAATCCTTTGTAGATAATAATATAACCTTGGCTTCCGAAGCCCTTACAAATACACTTTTTGTAAAAACAAATCCTTTCTATTCTTATTCGCTAGGCAATTTTGAAACGCTTGCGGAAGCACAATTATTCAGAAAACAATTGGTAGACCTTGGTTTTGAGGATGCTTTCGTAGCATCGTATAGAGAAGGCAAACGACTTCAAATAGAAGACCCTTACTAGTGACTGCTTTTAAAGTTTGGCTAAATGCGGCCAGACCAAGAACACTTCCCTTGTCTGTTTCAGGAATTTTGGTTGGTACGGCTATGGCAAGTTCGTATGGAGAGATTAACTATATTATCTTTTTTCTAGCACTTTTAACTACAATAGGTTTTCAGGTTACCTCAAATTTTGCCAATGATTATGGTGACGGTGTTAAGGGCACGGACAACGATGACAGAATAGGACCTAAAAGGGCGTTGCAAAGCGGATTACTGTCTCGTAAGGCACTTAAAAAAGGGATTATTATTTCGGTTAGTATCAACCTAATTTTAGTACTGTGTCTTTTGGTCGTCTCTTTTGGGCGGGAATATCTTCATTGGGGTATTTTATTTTTATTCTTGGGAGGATTTAGTGTTTGGGCCGCAATAAAATATACGGTTGGTGACTCAGCTTACGGGTATAAGGGATTAGGTGATATTTTTGTTTTTCTTTTTTTTGGTTTGTTAGGAGTTCTTGGAAGTATGTTTTTGTATATAAAAACGATTCCTTTCGTTTCTGTATTACCAGCAATGAGTATTGGTTTATTAAGTGTTGGGGTACTTAACCTCAATAATTTAAGAGATGTAACTTCCGATAAGCTTGCGGGGAAAAATACCATGGTAGTGAAAATGGGTTTTGAAAACGGCAAACGATACCACACACTGCTACTAGTATTGTCGTTTGTTTGTATTTGTATTTTTCTTTTTTCCGATGTTGTGCATTTCTTTCAGTTCATTTGTCTTATTGCTTTTGTCCCAATTTTTATCCATTTGGGGTTCGTAATGAAAACTACGAGTCCTCAGCTGTTGGATCCAGAACTTAAAAAGTTAGCCTTGAGCACCTTCCTATTGGCCTTGTTGTTTTATTTTAGTTACGTTTATTTTTTGTAATTTTGAGTATCAACCATCTAAACCGTATAGAACTTTGGAGCAAGCTATTAAAATACTCATAGTTGAGGATAATGTCATCATTGCTGATGATATGCAGTCAATGTTAGAGGAGATTGGCTATGAAATAGTGGATAACGTAATCGTTTACGAACAAGCGATTGAGGTTTTAAAATCTAAGCAAGTAGATCTGGTGTTGATAGATATAATTCTGGCATCAGACAAAACTGGTATAGATTTAGGAAAGCACATCCGAGAAAATTATGATATACCTTTTATATTCGTAACATCAAACTCAGATCGTGCCACGGTAGAAAATGCCAAAACGGTAAAGCCAAACGGGTATTTGGTAAAACCTTTTGAACAGCAAGACTTATATACTTCAATTGAGATAGCACTGTCTAATTTTATTTATGGAAAAGAATCAGCAACCAAAGGCACGAATATAGGTAAAGAGAAGTCGGAGGATGATGTCGCAATGTCAAACTCCATACTTAAGGATTCTATATTTGTTAAGAAACAACATCTTTACTATCGGATTCAGTTTGGTGATATTCATTTTATTAAGGCGGATAACGTTTACTTAGAGGTGAATACGGCCGACAAGAAGTTTTTGGTTAGATCTCCTTTAAAAGACTATTTAGAGAAACTTCCTAAGAACAAATTTTACAGAGCTCATAAGTCCTATATTGTAAATGTAGATCATATTGATGCCATAAACTCTAAGGATATTATGATTAATAATACCCTTATACCAATCTCAAAGGATTTCAAGGAGTTTATAATTTCTGCAATGAACTCATAAATTAATATCTGTGAATCGTTTTTCTTTTTAAAATAATTCTGATTTTGATTTAAAGATGCTGCTATTATTTTGACTTTTTTGGCCATATGGATAATACCAATAGCCTATTTGAGTCTCGAGCGTACACAACAAAAAACAATACCTACACAACAAAATAGACTGCCTTAAAACTGATGGTTATATGTGTGTTATAAACGAAAACATTGGAACTGAAGTGTTAGGATAGCTTTGCATTAAAAATTTTAAGTAGTTGTTTTATAATGTGTTACGTTTATTTTATAAGTTGTCTTTATGGAATCTTAGTTCGTAATTATGATAATATGATGTGTCTACAGATGTTGTAGTGAACTAGAAAATATGAAGCGGAACTTTTTGTGCGCTACGGTTCACAACAAAAATGTAACCAAATAAAGGAATATCCTTATGTTTGATGTAGTAGAGTGCAGAATATGAAAGGAGTAGTTTATTTGAGGACAGCAGCAATACTATGTGCTTTTCTTATGAGCAGTGTTTTACGCTCTCAAGAGATTGCATCTCAGGAGCGCGACTTTTTTAAAGAGTTTAAAGAGCTTGAAGGAGGGGAGGAACGTGCCAAATTTTTTTTTGATACCCAAAATCGGTATGCAAAAAATTCTGCCTATGATTGGTTGGATTCCGTTAATGTATATCTCAATTCTTCTCAGAAAATCAATGACTCTTCGGCTGTTGTCGATTATCAACTTATCCAGTCCCAGATATATTATGATTTAGGAGATTACGAGAAAAGCCTGGCAATTACCAAAAGTCTATATGATGAATTAGATCGTTTTGAATTGCCTACAAAGACCATCATATTAGAATTGATGGATACCAATTATTCCAAACTTGAGCTATATGAAAGACAATTTGAAATCCGTAGTGACAAACGAGAACTAGGTCTTACGGAAAATATCATGTTTTATGATATTTATTCCAATTTAGGACAATATCGCAAAGCTATGAAGGATTACATAGCGGAACAGAAAAGCTTAATAGATGAAGGTGATTTTTATGCAAAGGCGGTCTATAACAATAACGTGGGAAATTATCTTAGGTTGGACAAGTCTGTCCCGACGGCGTTAACGTATTTCAAAAAGGCGAATGCTTTTATGGATGTTTATTTTAATGATATTCTTGAGAATAGAACAGAACAAGAGCTTGTTGCGGCTCATGTTTTAAAAGGAAAGATTGTTGGGAATATTGGAAAGTGCCATGTTCTGGATAAGGATTACGAAAAGGCTATTCCATTTCTAGAGGAGAGTGTGAAGACTTTAAATGATTACAATAAAGGTAAATTCTCTTCTGATCTTATCGAGAATAGTTTGGAATTGGTAGAGTGTTATTTGCAATTAAAAGATTACAATAAAGTTACAAATTATCTTAGTCAAATAGATGAACCCAAAAAGGCAAGCAATGTAATTAAAAAGAATAGAATTTCTGCGGCGCTTTATGATAGAACAGGAGATTATAAAACAGCTAATGAGTATTTAAAACGCAATGTTCGTATCAGGGACTCTATTGATGAAAACCAATCTAAAATTATAAATCAGCAGCTTACCGCGGTACTCAATCAAAATTTAGAGAATTCCAGAAGCATGTTGGAAAAGCAAAAATTGGCTTTGGAGAAATCTCGAATAGATATTATTGAAAAGGACAAGAGCATTAGTTTAGTGTTTATTTCATTAGTGTTCACGCTTCTTGGTTTTGCTGGCTTGGTGTACGCGTATTTAAAAAGTATAAAAAACCAACGGCTTATTGCCGAACAAAAGCATATTATAGAAAATTCTTTGGTAGAGAAAGATTCTTTGTTAAAGGAGATTCATCATCGGGTAAAAAATAACCTGCAGATGGTTTCCAGCTTACTTAGTTTACAGACTAAAAATACACGGAGCAAGGCTGCTATAGCTGCATTGGAAGAAGGGAAGAGTAGGGTTAAGGCCATGGCTTTGATACATCAAAAACTTTATCAAAATGATGACCTATCGGTAATAGAAATGCAGGGATATATAGAAAGTCTAATCAATAGTGTACAATCCGTTTATAAAAAGGGTGGTCATAATATCAATATTACGATTGATGCAGAAGGGGTGGAGCTTGATATAGATCGAGCAATTCCTTTTGGTTTGATTTTGAATGAGTTAGTTTCCAATTCCTTTAAATACGCCTTTCCCAACGACGAAGATGATGGAAAAATATATATCCATCTACGCAAAATAAACGGACAGGAAGGATTTTTTGAATATACCGATAACGGCGTTGGACTTCCGGAAGATACAGAGGAAAGAGCTAATTCGTCTATGGGAATACGTTTAATGAATAGACTTGCAAACCAGCTGCAAACCAACTTGAATACGGATAAAACATCCGACGGTGTGCGCTTTTGGTTTAACTTCAAATAAATCTTAGCGTACGTTGCTTTTTAAGACAATCTTATGTAGCAGCTTAGGAAAAAAGCGCTTCAGGTAGACCGCAAAGGTTTCTTTTCCGCCAATATAAGCCTCAAACTTTTTTCTTTCCATTGCGCGAATAATTTGTTTTGCACAGCTTGCTACCGGTAAGCCTTTAGCGGTAGCGTGATCCTGTTTTTCTTGTGGACTTCCATCAGCGGTCAATGCATTTTTAGCAACATTGGTTTGAATAAATCCAGGGCAGATAAGTGTCACGTTGATATTGTCTTTTTCATGTTCCATGCGCAACACATCAAAAAAGCCATGGAGTGCGTGTTTTGCCCCGCAATACCCAGAGCGATAGGGCGATCCAAATTTCCCCATTAAACTAGTTACCGTTACAAAATGCCCTTTTTTTTCTGCGATAAAATGAGGTAGTAATGATTTTGTCAACTGTATTGTTCCCAGATAGTTAACCTCTATCATCGTTTTAAATACTTCAAATTTGGTATCTGCTAGTAATGAACGTTGGCTAATCCCTCCATTATTTATAAGAATATCTATTTTACCATGTATTGCAATTGCTTGCTCAGTACGTTTTGGAAGTGATTCAAAATCGGAAAGATCTAGGGGTACGATAGCTATTTTTTCAGGGAATGTACAATTGGATTTTACGGTTTCCAGTGCATCTTTCCTTCTTGCAGATAATATAAGTATATTCCCTTGTTTACCAAGCTCATAAGCCAAGGCCTCACCAATACCTGAAGATGCTCCCGTAATCCATATAATTTTTTCCTTCATCTGATGAATCTATTTCATTTAAACACTAAAAATATACCTAAATTTATACAGTTGTATGAAAGCAAGCTATAAAAAGTACATATTAAAGTTTAAGAATCCTAGTGGCACCTCTCGTGGCGTACTTAGAACCAAGGAAACTTGGTTTTTGATTTTAGAAGAAAATGGTAATTTCGGAATTGGGGAATGCGGAATTTTTAGAGGTTTAAGCAGTGATGATGTGCCAAATTATGAGGAACAATTAAAGTGGTTGACTTCAAATATTAACCAAGAAACCGATGCCCTACTTCAGGCTTTGCAAAAATACCCCAGCATACAATTTGGTTTGGAGCAGGCGCTGTTGTCCTTGGCTTCCGAAAACCCTTTTCAGCTTTTTCCTTCAGCGTTTACGGCATCCGAACAGCCTATTGAAATAAATGGTCTGGTATGGATGGGTGATATAGAGTTTATGAAGAATCAAATACAGCAAAAACTGGAGCAAGGTTTTCGGTGTATTAAAATGAAGATTGGCGCTATTGATTTTGCCGCCGAGGTAGATTTATTGGCGGCTATCAGAAAAAACTTCAATGCTGCTAAAATTGAGCTGCGGGTAGATGCCAATGGTGCATTTTCTCCCAGCAAAGCTTTGGAAAAGTTACGGATATTATCGCAGTTGGATATACATTCCATTGAGCAACCCATAAAACAGGGGCAATGGCAAGAGATGAGAATTTTGTGTGAGCAAACACCATTGCCAATAGCTTTGGATGAGGAACTCATTGGTATCTTTGATGTAGCGAAAAAACGAAAGCTATTACAAAAAATCGGTCCACAATACATTATTCTTAAGCCTAGTTTGGTAGGTGGTTTTAGGGGTAGTGAAGAATGGATAGCTATTGCAGAGGAGTATGGAATTGGTTGGTGGGTCACCAGCGCTTTGGAAAGCAACGTAGGTTTGAATGCCATTTCACAATGGACAGCAACCTTGGAAAATCCCCTTCCTCAGGGCTTGGGTACGGGTTCCTTGTTCACGAACAATTTTGAGAGTCCGTTAACAGTCGCTAACGGTGGAATTTATTATGATAAAGCCAAAATATGGCAGGAAAATTTAATTGAAGATTTATGTATATAGAACAGGCATATAGGGGAGATAATACCACTTGGAAAATAATAGTGACGACGATATTGTCAACGGGTATATTTGTAGCGAATTTGGTGTTTTTACTAATTATGTCGCCAGAAGACTTGCAAAATGCCTACGATTTGGCAAAGAATTTACCTCCTATTGTTAATCTAATTAGCAACCTAGCTCCCTTTGTTTTTTTACTGTTAATTCTTATAACCGCGGTTATCTTGTTGCATAAAAGAAGTTTTGTTTCGTTGACGACCTCCCGAAATAAAATAGATTTTACAAGAATAGCTTTTTCTGCTAGTTTGATAATTGGTCTTACCCTTATAATGTTCGCCGTAGGCTATTATATAGCGCCTGATGAACTAGAGTGGAATTTTAAACCAATAAAGTTTTTAATACTTGTGTTGGTTAGTTTAATTCTATTTCCTTTTCAAATAGGTTTTGAGGAGTATCTGTTTAGGGGCTATCTCATGCAGCAAATAGGTATTTTGGTTAAAAATAAATGGTTTCCTTTGCTTCTAACTTCCATTCTCTTTGGCCTTTTACATTCTGCAAATCCTGAGGTGGCGGAAATGGGATTTATAACAATGGTACTTTATATTGGTTTTGGTTTGCTCATGGGTATTATGACCCTTATGGACGATGGTTTAGAGCTGGCTTTGGGTTTTCATTTCGGAAATAATTTAATGGCGGCATTGTTGGTTACCTCAGATTGGTCAGCTATCCAAGCAGATGCATTGTTCCGAAATACGGCTCAAAGTGCTACTGGTGATATGATAATTGAAATGCTATTATCGGTTTTTATAACTTTCCCAATTATTTTATTTGTTTTGGCCAAAAAATATGGTTGGAAGAATTGGAAGGAGAAATTAACAGGAAAAGTACTCACCGAAGAAGCGTTCAAATCCGAAACGTTGGACTAGAGTGACCGATATACCCCTACATCCAAAATTTCAATTAAACGGAAACTCGTATACCACAGAAGAGTTAAGCGAGTATGCATATACGCTGGTGAAAGAGGGCGAACCGTATGAGATCAGTATCGGCGCTTTTCTTTTAGACTGGTTATCTAAGGAGCCAACCTTGAACGTGCGTACGTCTGGCTCTACTGGTACGCCAAAGTCCATCGTAATCAAGAAAGAACAAATGGTTAATTCTGCAATAGCCACAGGAAGTTTCTTTAAATTACAAGGAGGTAACACAGCGCTACATTGTTTGCCAACGGATTTTATTGCAGGTAAAATGATGCTGGTGCGTGCCATGGTATTGGGTCTCCGATTAACCTGTGTCCCTCCAACTTCAGTTCCGATAGATACAAAACAAAACCACTATGATTTTGCCGCCATGGTGCCATTACAGCTCAGAAATTCAATGGATTATATAGACTGTATTGAATCGCTGATTGTTGGCGGTGCGCCTTTTTCACCTGACTTAAAGGACTTAGTTGCCCAAAAACGGACTAAAATTTATGAGACTTATGGGATGACCGAGACGGTAACCCATATTGCTATAAAACAAGTGAATCATTTAAACGACCGGGATTTGGATACATCGGACGTGTTTAATGTCGTCCCGGATGTGAGCCTTTCCCAAGATGATAGGGATTGTCTAATAATCCATGCGCCCAAAGTTGCCGAAAGTGTAATTGTGACCAATGATGTGGTAGATTTAGTTTCGCCTACTCAATTTAAATGGTTGGGGAGGTATGATAACGTTATCAATTCTGGAGGTATCAAGCTGATTCCGGAACAAATCGAAGCTATGCTTTCCAATATCATTTCGCAACGTTTTTTTATAACTGGTCTTGCCGATGAAGTTCTAGGTCAGAAACTGGTCCTGGTAGTTGAAGGTAAAATTCAAGTAGAAGAAATTCGTCAACTGTTAAAAACCATAGAAGGACTTTCTAAATACCAAATCCCTAAAAATATCTTTGTTTTACCTAAGTTTTTAGAAACCAAAACCGGAAAGATACATCGGTCCAAAACCTTGGAGTTGCTCAATCTATAGTGTTTATGAAAATAAAAAGGGCAATGGCCAAAGCTCACAAGCCGAGTGTACAGATAACAAATTTTAAGTTCACCCATAAGGCAAATATTGAAACACAAGTCAATGAAAGGGCGGTGGTTGGCATAGACGGTAACTGATATGACACCACTATTTTAATGCGCTGAATCCAAAGGATATACGTGTACTGTAGGTATTCAGAAGTCGCGCTTATAAGGAGTTTTTAGATTTAGAAGACAGGCATTTTAAACTTGACAAATGGCTTGTCTTAAAGCGATAAAAAATCGTATTTTCATGGCTTAAATTAAACTCCTTATGAAAAACCTTTTATGCTTCTCGCTTATCTTGATAATCGTCAATTTACATGCCCAACAAATACTTCCGGAACAGGATAGGGCTAGGGTAGTGGACGAGATTCTGGCCGATCGGTTTAATAATCTCCTACCAGAATTGATGGATACTAGTGGTATAGACATGTGGGTGGTAATCTCTAGGGAGTATAACGAAGACCCCGTTTTGAGAACCATGTTGCCGGCAACATGGTTAAATGCCCGTAGGCGCACCATTCTTTTATTTTATAGAGACAAGGCAAAGAATACCATAGAGAAATTAGCCGTGGCGCGTTACAATGTAGGAGCTAATATTATTTCCGCTTGGGACAAGGAAAAGGAGCCGGACCAGTGGAAACGCTTAATGCAGTTGATCGAAGAACGGAATCCAAACACGATCGGACTCAATTTTTCAAAAGACCACAATATTGCCGATGGTTTGGATAAGACAGATTATGACGAATTTATGGCCAATTTGCCTAAAAAGATGCATTCAAAAGTAGTATCGGCAGAACAGTTGGCAGTACGTTGGATAGAGACACGTACGGAACGTGAAATGGTCATCTTTGACCAGTTGGTGGATATCACCCATGATATTATTGCAGAGGCTTTCTCCGAAAAAGTAATTACACCAGGAGTAACCAAAACGAGCGAGGTGGTTTGGTGGATGCGCCAAAAAGTTACGGATTTGGGCTTGGAAACCTGGTTTCACCCCACAGTAGACGTCCAACGGACTAGCGATGAGAATGATGCCGCTTTTTATTCGTTTGCAGATAAACCGGACGAAATGGTAATCATGCCAGGAGATCTGTTGCATTGCGATTTTGGTATCACCTACCTTAGATTAAACACGGATTGCCAAGAGTTGGCCTACGTACTAAAACCAGAAGAAACAAAAGCGCCTGATTTTTTGGTGAACGGTTTAAAGGATGGGAACAGGGTACAGGATTTTTTAACCTCCAACATGATCAAAGGAAGAACTGGAAATGAAATTTTGGCCAAAGCCCTCTCGGAGGCGAAAGCAACGGGATTACGACCTTCTATCTATACGCATCCGCTTGGTTCCTATGGCCACTCTGCGGGTACTACGATTGGTATGTGGGATTCTCAAGGAGGTGTTATGAAAGATGATGGGGAGAACTATCCACTAAATCCCAATACGGTATATGCCATAGAACTAAATACTACGATTACGATTCCGGAATGGAAGAAGGATATCCGCATTATGCTGGAAGAGGCCGGGTTTTTTGGGGAGGATGGTTTCAGGTATGTAAATGGTAGGCAAACGGAACTCTTGTTGGTGCCTAGGGTAAAAGGACATCAGGGGAATTAGGAAGGTCTCTGAATTGTTCAAAACCACTTTTCGAGTATTTGAAGGAATAGTTCTAGTGCTGCATTTGTATTATTCTTGTTATCGGATAGGGCGATCAAAACTTGAATGGGCAAGCAGTCCAAATCTTAAATAATTGCTTTATTGGATATGCTCGCTATTTAGGGGGAATATGGCAACAGGATATATATAGTTTAGTGTAAGCATATCCAACTATATTTGACGTTGGTATTAAATTTTAAAATAGCCTGGGAGTAAATTGTCTATAAATGACTATCCGCATATAGGAGAAGCAACGTAGCGTTCTACACTTTTAATGAGGTCCTTTATCATGCATTAACTTTTTCTTTTTATAATTTGATGTTAGCTTACTATTGCCGCATGTTAAATCTAACTACACTTTAGCAGTATTAGTCTTAAATATTTTTCCATTACCAAGAAGGGAATGGTTTTTGTTAGATTCTAAATATATATCTATGACGTATACCACGCAAAAAGTCAATTCGGTATGATACTCAAATTTGTGATGAGCAAAGGAAGGAAATCATTAGGGTAGTTTATTAGTTTTCGAATTATTATAAATATTAATAGTAAAACTATCGAATAAGCGATAATTATTCCTAAATTTTGTTAAAGTAAACTTATCTGTTCAAATTGTTTTGTATCTTAAAAAAAGAAATAAAATTAATATAGCTATGAAAAAGAATATTATTGTTTTGCTAATTGCAATGGTAAGTACCCTGTCTCTCAGGGGACAGGACGTTCGTATAATTTCAGGTACGGTGTCCGACGGTAAAGCACCATTATCCAATGTGCAAATTAGTGTAATGAATACCGAAACCGCTACCTTCTCGGACGCTGAAGGTAAATATAATATAGAGGCCGAAACCGGGGATGTTGTTACCTATACCTATATGGGGATGAAAACCATCAACATTCGTGTAGAGGACGTTACCCGTATTTTAAACCCTGTAATGATTCTTGATGTAAATGAGCTGGATGAGGTAGTAGTGCAAAGCAGTAAACGCCTTTCGCAAAAAGAAATTGAGGAGCAATACAATGTTCGCGAAAACATTATTAAAACCGCCTACGGCTATATAGATGCCGAACGTTCCGCCGGACGAATCGGATTCATACAAGAGGATGACATCACTTTTGTAAATGGTAATATTGCAAATTTAATTGCAACTGGAAGATTACCTGGAGTAACGCTGTTAGATGCTGGAGCTCCCGGCACTTCCTTAGGTGGTCCTAGACCTATTGGAGGTAGTGTTTTCATTAGAGGTGTTTCATCTATTGAGAACCAGCAACCTGCAATTTTTGACGTCGATGGGCAAATATTCACCCAAATTCCTATCTGGGTAGATTTAGGAAATGTTAAACGTATAGCGGTGTTAAATAATTTTGCGACTACCACGCAATATGGTTCCATTGCTTCTGGTGGGGTAATTGTCATCAATACCTTTTCCGGTAATTTGGCAAAAAACGGAATTGTTGACCAAGCCAAATTGCGAAATAACTTTTACAAAGATGATGCCCTAGATAGTGAAGCTATAAAAAAGAACTGGCCAAACTACAAAAAAGTATTGTACGCGAGTACTTCGGTAGACGCGGCGCTACTTAAATTCAAAGAGCTGCAGGCAACAAATTCCAACTCCCCTTATTTTTTGTTAGACGCACAGGCTTATTTCACGGAAAAATGGGATAGGCCAGATTTGGGGGAAGACATTATTACAGCTCACTTTTCAACGTACAAAGAGAATCCGGTATTGTTAAAGGCATTGGCGTACCAGTATCAGGCTCAGGGCCAGTACGAGCGAGCCAATGATATCTACAAGGAAATATTCTTGCTCCGTCCCAACTATGCGCAGAGCTATCTTGATATGGCAAGAAGCTATCGTGAAATAGGGAGTCCTGTACAAGCTGCATCCATTCATGCCAGGTACGCCTATTTACAAGATCAAGGTTTTATGGAGATAGATACCGCCAATTTTGGTCCGGTAATGGAAAGGGAGTTCAACAACCTTCTCGCTTTGGAGAAGGATGCAGTGGTGGACAAGAGCAAACGAAACAAGGTATTTGTCGCGAAAGATGATTTTGAGGGGTCTCGGGTAGTCTTGGAATGGAACGACGGTGAAGCGGAATTTGAAGTACAGTTCGTAAACCCCGGAAAACAATACTACACTTGGAAACATAGTTTGGCGGACAATGCCGAGCTCATATCACGTGAGAAGACCTTTGGTTTTAATATCATGGAAGAGCTTGTAGACAGTTCCTTGCCGGGTAATTGGCAAGTAAACGTAAAATATCTAGGTAACAAGAGCCTAACGCCTACCTATCTTAAAGCTACTATATACTATAATTATGGTACAACTGCGCAACGGAAAGAGGTAAAAGTCTTTAAGCTAAGTATAAAAAACGTGAATCGAGAATTGTTTAATGTTCGCAGTGTCGCTGGATTGGCCGCTAAATAGTCGATAAATATGTTAATCGTTTATAGTTTTATACTATAGGCATAAAATCAAGAATATGGGAAATAAAATAGTAATGTTCGTATTGTGCTTATCTGTTTTTGGCCTAGCACATGGCCAGGTAGAAAGAACCGTTAGTGGTAAAGTCTCCGATGGGAATGCGCCTATGGAGAATGTTGCGGTTACGATAGTCAACACTGGAGCTGTTACCAGCACAAATGCAGAAGGTTTTTATCGTATAGCGGTTGAAACCGACGATGAATTACAATTTTCCTACATGGGCATGAAGACTATGACTATTCTTGTGGAAGACGTCACCCGGATTTTGAACCCTATTATGGTCCCCAATGTAAACGAACTAGATGAGGTAGTGGTGACCAAAAGTAGACGAAAATCACAGCAAGATTTGGAATTTGAGTATGCAATAGACCCAAACATTATTCGTACAGCCTATGGTTTTATTCATGCGCAATATTCTGTAGGTCAAGTTCGCATTTTAAACGAGAATGATATCATACCCGTTACTCCTTGTGTACTGGATTTGCTCCGAATGCGATTTCCAGGACTCGGGGTTTCAGGAAATTGTTTTAATGGTGGTATGGTAACTAGCCGTGGTTTATCATCTGTCTTCGGTAGTAACTCAGTAATTTGGGACGTAGATGGTATGATCTTTCAACAGACGCCGATCTGGTTAGATGTGAACAATATAAAGCGAATAGCAGTATTGCCTTCATTGGGTTCCGGTGTTCGATATGGCTCTATAGCGGCAGGAGGAATCGTAGTGATCAACACCATTGCTGGAAATTCATACTATAATAAAGTAGTGGATCGAGCTCGATTGCGTAATAATTTTTACAAGGACGATTCTTTAGAAAATCAAGCTATTCGCAATAACTGGCCGGGGTATAAAAAGCAATTATATGCGAGCACTTCGGTAGAAGTCGCCCAAGCAAAATTTAAGGAATTGCTAGCAACGTATGCCAACGCTCCCTATTTTTTGTTGGATGCACAGGCTTATTTCACCGAAGAATGGGATAGGGAAGATATAGGGGAGGAAGTAATTGCCAATCATTTTGGACTTTATGAGGAGAATCCGGTATTGTTAAAGGCGCTGGCGTACCAGTATCAGGCTCAGGGCCAATATCAGAGGGCTAACGATACCTACAAGGAAGTCTTCTTGCTCCGTCCCAACTATGCTCAGAGCTATTTGGATATGGCACGCAGCTACCGTGAAGTGGGTAGTTATACCAAGGCTGCGTCCCTGCATGCGAGGTACAACTATTTATTAGAGGAAGGTTTTATGGGAACTGATACGGTAGGTATTGGTCCGGTTATGGAACGAGAGTTCAACAACCTACTTTCCTTGGAGAAGAATGCGGTAGTGGAACAGAAAAAAAGAAATAAACTATATGTGGCCGAAAATGATTTTGATGGAACGCGAGTAGTTTTTGAGTGGAACGATAGTCAGGCGGAGTTTGAATTACAGTTCGTGAACCCTGGTAAACAGTACCATACTTGGAAGCATAGCCTGGTGGACAATGCAGAACTCATTTCCCGCGAGAATAGCTTCAGGTATAATATCATGGAAGAGCTCATAGACGGTTCCCTTCCCGGTACCTGGCAGGTAAACGTAAAATATCTGGGAAACAAGAGTTTGACGCCCACCTATTTGAAAGCCTCTATTTACTATAATTATGGGGAGGTTTCACAACGGAAAGAGGTAAAGCTGTTTAAACTGAGTTTAAAAAATGTGAACCAAGAGTTGTTTAAGTTGGTAAGTAGTTCGGCTCTTGTATCCAAATAAGACAAATTGAATTTCATTTGGAATTATTAAAAAAATAAAGCTATGGCAAAGAAAATTATGGTATTCATCTGTTGCGTTTTGGCAATACATCTGGTTCAGGCACAAGAGCAACGAACGATAAGCGGAAAAGTGTCCGATGGTAATGCGCCCATGGAGAACGTATCGGTACAAATCTTAAACACAAACGTAATGACAACCACGGATAATGAGGGCTTTTATCGTTTACCAATTGCTACAGGAGACAAAGTACAATTCTCTTACATGGGCATGAAGACCGTGACTATTCTAGTGGAGGACGTCACACGCATTCTAAACCCTATAATGGTTCCAGATGTGAACGTATTGGACGAAGTAATAGTAGAAAGTAGTAGACGCCTTTCACAAAAAAATATTGAGGAGCAATATAATTTGCGAAAAAATATTATTAAAACTGCCTATGGATATCTAGATGCGGAACGCGCATCTGGCCGTATTGGTTTTATTAATGAAGATGAAATCACTTTTGTAAACGGTAATATTGTCAACTTGTTGGCTTCTGGAAGACTACCCGGTGTCCAGCTCATCAGCGGAGGTCCTTTGGATAGGGGCGCCATTCTACGCAGCCCAGGAAGATTACCCGAGATAGAAGCCTTAAATGGTGATCAATTGGAAAGAGCAGCTGCGGCTATTGATAAACCTGAATCTGTTAGTGGCAATGTTTTTATAAGGGGTCTTTCTTCCATTGAAAATCCCCAGCCTGCTATTTTTGATGTGGATGGACAAATTTTCACTCAAATACCAATTTGGGTAGACTTGGGGAACGTTAAACGAATAGCAATTCTCAATAATTTTGCAACGACCACACAATATGGTTCTATCGCTTCCGGTGGGGTTATTGTCATAAATACCTTTTCCGGTAATTTGGCAAAAAAGGGAATTGTTGACCAAGCCAAATTGCGAAATAATTTTTACAAAGATGATGCGCTGGATAGTGAAACCATAAAAAAGAACTGGCCGGCCTACAAAAAAGAATTGTACGCCAGTACTTCCGTGGACGCCGCGCTACTTAAATTTAAAGAACTTCAGACAACAAATTCCAACTCCCCACACTTCTTGTTGGACGCACAGGCATATTTCACGGAGGAATGGGACAGGCCGGATTTAGGGGACGAGATTATTACAGCACACTTTTCAACATACAAGGAAAATCCGGTATTGTTAAAGGCACTTGCTTATCAATACCAAGCTCAAGGCCAATACCAACAGGCAAACAATGTTTATAAGGAAATATTTCTGCTGCGCCCTAATTATGCGCAGAGCTATTTGGATATGGCAAGAAGCTATCGTGAAATAGGGAGTCCTGTGCAATCCGCATCCATTCATGCCAGGTACGCCTTTTTGCAGGACCAGGGGTTTATGGAGATAGATACGGCCAGTTTTGGTCCGGTAATGGAAAGGGAGTTCAACAACCTTCTCGCTTTGGAGAAGGATGCGGTAGTGGAAAAGAGCAAACGAAACAAGGTATTTGTGGCAAAAGAAGATTTTGAGGGGTCTCGGGTAGTCTTGGAATGGAACGACGGTGAAGCTGAATTTGAAGTACAGTTCGTAAATCCCGGAAAACAATACTACATCTGGAAACATAGTTTGGCGGACAATGCGGAGCTCATATCACGTGAGAAGACCTTTGGTTTTAATATTATGGAAGAGCTTGTAGACGGTTCCCTACCCGGTTCGTGGCAGATAAACGTTAAATATTTGGGGAACAAGAGTTTAACACCCACTTATTTAAAGGCCACCGTGTATTATAACAATGGCAAGTTATCACAGCGTAAGGAGGTCAAAGTGTTTAAACTGAGCTTAAAAAATGTGAATCAGGAGTTGTTTAAATTGGTGAGTAGTCCGGCTCTTGTATCCAAATAAGACAAATTAAATTTCATTTGGAAATATTAAAAAAATAAAAATATCGCAAAGAAAATTATAGTATTGGTCTGTTGCGTTTTGGCAATACATCTGGTTCAGGCACAAGAGCAACGAACTATAAGCGGAAAAGTTTCCGATGGTAATGCGCCTATGGAGAATGTTGCTGTTAAAATCTTGAACACGAATGTCGTTACCACTTCGGATAAAGAGGGGTTTTACCAGTTGCCCATTTCCACTGGAGACGAACTACAGTTCTCCTACATGGGTATGAAGACCGTAAGTATTCGTGTGGAAGATGTTACGCGAATTCTAAACCCAATCATGGTTCCCGATGTGAATGAACTGGATGAGGTGGTCGTAACAAAAAGTAAACGTAAATCGCAGAAAGACCTAGAGGCCGATTATAATGAGAACCCTAAAATTATCAGAACGGCCTTTGGTTATATAAATGCGGATGCGGCTCCTGGTAGGGTCCAGATTATGAAGAGAGAAGACCTTTCGATTGCCGCTTTATGTATTTTAGAATTGATAAATGGTCGTTGGCCAAGTGTTGAGGTAACTGGGAGTTGCACATATGGTGGAGCGGTTTACGTAAGAGGCGGTCTGGCCGTTTACGATATCGATGGATTAATAGTACAAGATACACCAATTTGGCTCGATGTGAATAGCATAGACAGAATTACAATTTTAGGCAATCTGTCTTTGACCACTTTATATGGTACCATCGGGCAGGGAGCTGTAGTAGTTATTAATACAATTTCCGGGAACACTGCACCAGAAGCTGTCGTTGACAAGGCTAAACTGAGAAATAATTTTTACAAAGACGACGCTTTAAATACAGCAAATATAAAGTCCAACTGGCCCACATATAAAAAGGAATTATATGCGAGCACCTCCTTAGAAGTTGCCCAAGAAAAATTTAAGGAGTTGGTAGGGACATACGCAAATGCTCCGTATTTTATTTTGGATGCACAAGCTTATTTTACTGAAGAATGGCAACGACCGGATTTGGGTGAAGAAGTAATCAAGAATCATTTTGGAATTTATGAGGAGAATCCGGTATTGTTAAAAGCTCTGGCATATCAATATCAAGCTCAGGGCCAATATAGTAAGGCGAAGGACCTGTACAAGGAAGTCTTTTTGCTCCGTCCCAACTATGCCCAGAGTTATTTGGATATGGCACGCAGCTACCGTGAACTGGGTAGTTATGCAAAGGCCGCCTCTTTACATACCCGATACGGTTATTTGTTGGAGCAGGGTTTTATGGAGCAGGATACGGTAGGTATTGGTAAAATTATGGACAGGGAGTTCAACAACCTACTTACATTGGAGAAAGATGCGGTAGTGGAAAAGGGAAAACAGAAAAAACTGTATATAGCGGATAACGACTTTAAAGGCACACGCGTAGTTTTTGAGTGGAACGACGGGGAGGCGGAGTTTGAACTACAGTTCGTTAACCCTGGCAAGCAATACCACATTTGGAAGCATAGTCTTGCGGATAATCCGGAATTGATAGCTCGCGAAAAGACCTACGGTTACAATTCCATGGAGGAATTAATAGATAGTTCTTTGCCAGGTACTTGGCAGGTAAATGTTAAGTATCTTGGTAACAAAAGCTTGACGCCTACCTATTTAAAAGCAACGGTGTACTACAATTATGGCGAAATCGTGCAACGTAAAGAGATAAAGCTTTTTAAGCTCAGTTTAAAAAACGTAAATCAGGAGTTGTTCAAAGTGCAGAGTGTTTCTGGATTAGTGTCTAAGTAAATTATAATTATACATGCGATTATTTTTAGTATACATAGTGTTATTTACTTTTTACACGTCACAAGCACAATTAAATTATACAGGAAGAATTGTAGATGCTACAACCCAAGAACCCTTGCCCTATGTAAATATAGGAATCGTTAATAAGGGATTTGGTACCGTTACGGATGAGACTGGGCGTTTTTATCTGGTAATCGATACCGTAGAATTTAAAAAAGAGGATATTGTTCAAATATCTTCTTTGGGTTACGAAACTATAAGGATTCCCGTTGGTCAAATTACCGTTGGAGCGGAGGATTTCCCGAATATTTTAATGGAGCCCTCCGACATACAATTGGATGAAGTCGTTCTTTATAGTGATGCCCTGGTTCCTATTACCGAGTTTGTAGGGTATCGGAATTATGGGGAACGCAATTTTGGGTATTGGAACAAAGAGATGGCCTTGGGCGGTGAGCTCGCTACAAAGTTTAATGTACGTTCTGGGCCAAGAATGCTAAATAGTTTAGAATTTGAGGTTTGGGAAAATCCATCCGATAGTTTGTTGGTTCGGGTTAATATTTACGATACCAGTGGAGGATTGCTTGGTGCGCCTGGGGCAAACTTGAATAAAAGTCAGAAAAACATATTGCACACCGTACCTAACGGAAAAAACATAATCACCGTTGATTTGAACGAATATGAAGTATTTGTAGAAGATGATTTCTTTGTTTCATTGGAAATAGTTAAGGTATTTGGTGAACAAAAATTAGGTTTGGTTTTAGCAGCTTCTGGCAGAGAAGGCTCATCCTTTAGAAAGTACGCCAGCCAGGGGGAGTGGGAATTCTTAAGTGATTTGCACATGGCCTTTTATATGGAAACATCCCCCTATGTAAAACAAAAAAAAGCGGAACGATATGAGAAGAAGGTAGAACGTGCACGGTTAAAGAAAGAAACACTCTCGGGGTTTGCTATTTTCCGTGGTCAAATGATAGCTGGTGTAACCGTTCATAACCAACGGACCAAAGAGACCGTACAGACTGATGAAGCTGGCAGGTATATCATAGAAGCAGAGAAAAGGGACATACTTTTATTCACAAAAAAAGGTTACCAAAAAATGTTTTTGGAAGTCCAAGATGATAAATTTGCAAATGCCATTATGAGATTGGAAAGTTCCAATAAATAGTAACAATGTTACACCTGCAAAACCCCCATATTAAACCGTTTTTCAATGGGAGCATGATTGGCTGCTTCTATACCCATAGAAATCCATTTTCTTGTATCTAGAGGATCTATCACGGCATCGGTCCATAATCTAGCTGCTGCATAATAGGGAGAAACTTGATTGTCGTATCGCTGTTTTATTTTATCGAACAGTTCTTTTTCTTTTTCCTCCGTAATTTTCTCTCCGCGTTTTTTTAATGAAGCGGTCTCTATCTGTAATAAAACCTTTGCCGCAGAATTACCGCTCATTACGGCAAGCTCCGCACTTGGCCATGCCACAATCAATCTTGGGTCATAAGCTTTTCCGCACATGGCATAATTTCCAGCTCCGTAGCTGTTCCCTATTACAATGGTAAACTTGGGTACGACAGAATTACTTACCGCGTTTACCATTTTAGCACCATCTTTTATAATGCCACCATGCTCGCTTTTGCTACCCACCATAAATCCGGTAACGTCCTGTAGAAAAACTAACGGAATTTTTTTCTGATTACAATTCGCAATAAAACGAGTCGCCTTGTCTGCCGAATCGGAGTAAATAACACCGCCGAACTGCATTTCTCCTTTTTTGGTCTTTACCACTTTACGCTGGTTGGCTACGATACCTACTGCCCAACCATCTATGCGTGCATAACCGGTAAGAATACTTTGTCCGTAACCATCTTTGTATGCCTCGAATTCAGAGTTGTCTACAAGTCGGTTTATGATTTCCATCATGTCATACTGCTCTGATCTGGAACTGGGTAATATGCCATAAATATCTTTTGGATTTTCCTTTGGCTTTTCCGCAGTGGCACGATTGTATCCTGCTTTAGTATCATCGCCAATTTTATCCATGATGTTTTTAATCGTATCCAAGGCGGCTGCATCATCTTTGGCTTTATAATCCGTTACTCCGCTAATTTCACAGTGGGTAGTGGCTCCGCCCAAAGTTTCATTGTCAATACTTTCGCCAATAGCCGCTTTTACCAAATAACTTCCTGCTAAAAAAATACTACCTGTTTTATCTACAATTAGGGCTTCATCACTCATAATCGGCAAATAGGCTCCACCGGCAACGCAACTGCCCATAACCGCAGATATTTGGGTAATACCCATACTGCTCATAATAGCATTGTTCCTAAAAATACGTCCAAAATGTTCCTTATCCGGAAATATCTCATCTTGCATTGGTAAATATACACCGGCACTATCCACTAAATAAATTATAGGCAGACGATTTTCCATTGCAATTTCCTGCGCTCTCAAGTTCTTTTTGGCCGTTATAGGAAACCAAGCACCTGCTTTTACCGTAGCGTCATTGGCAACGACCAAACATTGTTTTCCAGAAATATAGCCCATTTTTATAATGACGCCACCAGATGGGCATCCACCATGTTCCTCATACATTCCATCCCCAACAAAAGCGCCAATTTCTATACGATTGGCTTTTGAATCCAACAGATAGTCAATACGTTCTCGTGCCGTCATTTTTCCTTTCGCATGCTGCTTTTCAACTCTCGATTTCCCTCCGCCTAAGGCTACTTGAGCCATTCGTTTCTTAAGCTCGGAAAGTAGTAGTTTATTAGCATCTTCGTTTTGGTTGAACTTGATATCCATTGTACTTTTTTCGATTTATCCCATAAAGATAAGGAGTAAAATTGAGTACATTTGAATAAACCTGTAATAGAAGTAGGAATATGATACGTTGGGGAATAGTTGGTGCCGGTAATATTGCGAACACTTTTGCAAAAGATCTTGCTTTGGTACCTGGAAATCGTTTATGCGCGGTAGCTTCAAGAAGTTTATCTAAAGCTTCGGAGTTTGCTAAAAATTATGGTGCTGAACATAGCTTTGGTAGCTATGATGAGCTGTTTATGAGTGATGTTGTTGATGTGGTTTATATAGCAACACCACATACGTCCCATGCCAAACTAAGTATTAAGGCAATGAACCATAAGAAGCACGTGCTTTGCGAAAAACCCATGGGGATGAACAGTGCGGAAGTGGAGCTGATGTTGACAAAAGCGAAGGAGAATAATGTTTTTCTTATGGAAGCTTTGTGGACGAGGTTTAATCCTACCATAAAAAAAGTTAAAGATCTAGTAAATACTGGCGAAATAGGTAAGGTTGCTTATGTAAAGGCAGATTTTGCCTTTTTTGGTTTGGATAGGGATGAGTTCGGACGGTTACTTAATCCCGATTTGGGAGGAGGTACGCTTTTGGACATCGGTATCTATCCTATCTTTCTATCCTATCTACTATTGGGAATGCCAACGCGTATTACCGCACAATCTCAGTTTTACAAAACGGGAATTGAGAGTCAGACATCCATGATTTTTGAATATGAAAATGCCCAAGCTTTACTTTTCAGTAGCTTGGCATGTAATTCTGAAATGAAAGCGGAAATTGCAGGAAGTACAGGAAGTATATTTATAAATCCGAGATGGCATGAAGCATCCTCTTACGTTATGGTAAAGGATGGGGAATCTGAATATGTTCCTGTTGAAAAAGTAGGGAAGGGGTATACCTATGAAATAGAAGAGGTAGCCCATTGTATTGCCAATGGAAAACTAGAGAGTGAATTATGGAGTCACCAGAATTCAAAAGACCTTTGTAGTCTTTTGGATACGGTAAGAGCAAAAACCGGAATTCGTTTTCCTTTTGAGCTGTAAAACCTTTGAAATTATTGCGTGAAGTTTTTATAAATTTCCGATATTTGAAATTACCACGAACCAAAACCAACGAACATGGGAATGAATAAGAATACGGTCCTGGCTTGGGCCACATTTATAATGATTTGTGTAGGTTGTGCGCTTATAGCCCTTGGAGCTTTTAGATATGACGATGTTGCCGGTTGGGGTTTCGCCTCTGTAGGTATTGGTTTTTTTGCCATCGCTTGGGTTTTTAATGCACTTAAGGGTAGGGTATAACATTAGTTTAAGGCTTTGGGTTCCATGTTTATGGTAGGAAGATTTTTCATGGGAAATTGAAGGTAATTTAAACTTTTAACCATTATTTTATTCCAATTTATTTTCAATTTAAAGTCTATTATTTAATAATCTATATTTTAAATATTTAAGATATGTCTGACGATAAAAAGGTCATTTTCTCCATGTCTGGAGTTACAAAGACATTTAAGACAGCGAATACCCCTGTTCTTAAAAACATATACCTCAGTTTCTTTTATGGTGCCAAAATTGGTATTCTAGGGCTTAACGGCTCTGGTAAATCTACCTTGTTAAAAATTATAGCCGGGGTAGATAAAAATTTTCAAGGCGATGTTGTTTTTTCTCCTGGATATAATGTGGGGTACTTGGAGCAGGAACCTCAATTAGATGCAGATAAAACGGTATTGGAAGTCGTAAAGGAAGGGGTGTCGGAGACGGTTGCCATCCTAGACGAGTACAATAAAATAAACGATATGTTCGGCCTACCAGAGGTTTATGAGGATGCGGACAAAATGCAAAAGTTGATGGATAAGCAAGCTGTTTTACAGGATAAAATAGACGCTTCTAATGCATGGGAACTGGATACCAAGCTTGAAATTGCCATGGATGCCCTCCGAACACCTGAATCCGATAAAAAAATCAGCGTTTTGTCCGGAGGTGAAAAAAGACGGGTGGCACTATGCCGTTTGTTGTTGCAAGAGCCTGAAATTTTATTATTGGACGAACCTACCAATCACCTGGATGCTGAATCTGTACACTGGTTGGAGCACCATTTAGCACAGTACAAAGGAACGGTTATTGCCGTAACGCATGATAGATATTTCTTGGACAATGTAGCCGGATGGATTCTAGAACTGGATAGGGGAGAGGGCATTCCATGGAAAGGAAACTATTCTTCATGGTTGGACCAAAAGTCTAAACGTTTGGCCCAAGAGAGCAAAACAGCTTCCAAAAGACAAAAAACGTTGGAGCGTGAGCTAGAATGGGTGCGACAAGGGGCTAAGGGCAGACAAACAAAGCAAAAGGCCCGTTTGAAGAATTATGACAAGTTAATGAGTCAAGACCAAAAGCAGCTAGACGAAAAATTAGAAATCTATATCCCTAACGGACCACGTTTGGGTACCAATGTCATAGAGGCTAAAGGTGTAAGTAAGGCTTACGGTGATAAATTACTCTACGAAGATTTAAACTTTACTTTGCCGCAAGCTGGAATCGTTGGGGTTATTGGACCTAACGGTGCGGGTAAAACCACTATTTTTAGAATGGTGATGGGGGAGGAGAAACCGGACAAGGGAGAATTCATAGTCGGTGATACGGCAAAAATTGCTTATGTAGACCAAAATCACTCCAATATTGATCCTGAAAAAACGATTTGGCAGAATTTTAGCGATGAGCAAGAATTAATAATGATGGGAGGGCGCCAAGTCAATTCTAGGGCCTATTTGAGCCGGTTTAATTTTTCGGGTAGTGAGCAGAATAAAAAGGTAAGTATGTTATCCGGTGGGGAACGAAACCGTTTACACCTGGCAATGACCCTAAAAGAAGAAGGTAACGTTTTGCTTTTGGATGAGCCAACGAATGATTTGGATGTAAACACCTTACGTGCCTTAGAGGAAGGTTTGGAGAATTTTGCAGGCTGTGCCGTGGTTATTTCTCACGATAGATGGTTTTTGGATAGGGTTTGTACCCATATTCTAGCATTTGAAGGCGATTCCCAAGTCTATTTCTTTGAAGGTTCCTTTTCGGACTATGAAGAGAATAGAAAGAAACGCCTAGGTGCCGATATTATGCCCAAGCGAATTAAATATAAGAAGCTTATTCGGTAGTGCACTTTAAATAACATTTGTTCGTTTGAAAATTTAGTTTTCAGGTACCAACAGTGTTCTGCTAAAAGGATTGTAACTATTGGCTAAAATTATGAATTAGAAAAAGGTATAAATCAACGCTTTTTGAGCACTTTACCTTATTGCCTACCGCCTCTATTATGGCGGTACTGCTTTAATAGTTGTCTTTTAAACTCTTCTTCGGACCTAAGTAATAACAACGTTTGTTTCGCGGATAATACCATTTTAATTTCCTTTAGGTATGACGCTTCTAGCTTTTCGGTCTCTTCTTTAAAACTTATAAGTTTGTTTAAAAGAATGGTCGCATCAGCTTCGGATAGCATTGGTGCTTCTCGCATTTTATCCCGTATCTCAATCCGTTCTTTTTGACGCAGTGCTTCCCGTTCCTCTTCATACTTGTTATATACAGGCCAAAATTGCTGGGCTTCCTTGCCGGTGAGCTCTAACCTATCTGTTATAAAAGCTACTTTTAGGGATTTTATTTTATCCCTATTACCCCTTTGGCCATAACTTAACGCGGTAAAGAGGATAAGTACTATCGTTACTATTTTATTCATCATATTCATCTAAATTTAATTCTTCAAAGTCATCCGTATTCTCACTCAGGTACTCTAGAATATCCTCCTCGTCTAGCTCCGTTACTATGAAATTCGAAATTTCCAAACCATCTACCGGAATTATCTCTGCTATTTCGTAAGATGTTAGGCCCAAGCCAGTATTGTCGAAATAGGTTTCTATATCTGTGTTTACAACACTATCCCAAGAAGCCTCCTTTGCACCGTTCCACTGTAGGCCTACTAGCACCAGTACCGTTGCAGCAATCGATACTGCCGCGGAATAGTAAAATTTATAGGGTCTTAGCTGAATCACTTTAGACTCCTTAGTATCTAGTTTCGTTGTAATGCGGAACGATAATGTGTCAAAATAATCATTTGGCACAGTAAAACCAGATTTCTTTGTTAGCTGCAACTTCTCCTCGATTAACCTCGTCTTTATGTCATTAGGAAATTCCTTAAAATATCCCGACGGAGTCGTAAACGGATTATTTTTCTTTGGTATTTTCATTTGTATGTTTTGACCATTACTAGTCTAAAAGGTTTAATCTTGTTTTAAAAAGGCTTCAATTTTTTTAACTGCCAAATGATAAGAGGCTTTAAGACCTCCTACGCTTGTACTTACTATTTCCGATATTTCTTCATATTTTAATTCGTGAAAATATTTCATGTTAAACACCAGTTTCTGTTTTTCCGGCAGGGTAGCAATCGCTTTTTGTAATTGTAGCTGTATCTCATCACCTTCAAAATACACATCGGCCTGAAGATTTTCAACCAAGCGCTCTTGGTATTCCATGTCGTTCAATCCTAGCTTTTTTGATTTTGATTTTAAAAAACTGAGCGCTTCATTAGTGGCTATTCTATACATCCAAGAAAAGAGTTTACTGTCGCCCTTAAATCCATCTATATTTTTATATACTTTAATGAATGTATTTTGCAACACATCATCCGCGTCATCATGGTTAAGTACAATGCCACGAATATGCCAGTACAAACGCTCTTTATAGGTGTTTACGAGTATCTCAAATGCTTGGGACTGGCTGTCCTTTGTCTTTAATTCTAGTACCAGTTTATTTTCGGAAATCAAATAACACTTCTTTACCTACTTTGACTTTCAATGTACGAAAAGGTTTAATCGTGTCGTGTGAATTTGTTTAGAATGTTATAAAAAAAGAGAAAGAAAAACACATTTGAGCGTCAAGGTTTCTAGGTTAAAGATTGCATATCCACCAACTTCATGTACGTGCCGTTTTTGGCCAAAAGTTCCGTGTGAGATCCTTGTTCTACAATTTCTCCTTTTTGTAGTACGACAATGTTATCTGCATTTTGAATGGTTGAGAGGCGATGGGCGATAACAATGGAGGTTCTATTTTTCATCATCTTTTCCAACGCATCTTGCACCAAGCGTTCGCTCTCGGTATCCAAGGCCGAGGTGGCTTCATCTAAAATCATGATAGGCGGATTTTTAAGAACAGCACGTGCAATAGATAATCGTTGTTTTTGTCCACCGCTTAGCTTATTGCCACTATCTCCAATATTCGTTTCATAGCCCTTGGGCAGGTCCATAATAAAGTCATGGGCGTTGGCAATTTTGGCAGCTTCTATAATTTCCTCCAAAGATGCACCTTCTTTTCCTAAGCTGATATTGCTTTGAACGGTATCATTAAAAAGAATGGAATCTTGGGTTACAAGGCCCAACATACCGCGTAAGGATTTTTTCGAGAGGTCTTTTATATTAACACCGTCAATCTTAATAGTCCCCTCGTTGACATCATAAAACCGGGTGACCAAATTGGCTATGGTACTTTTTCCACTGCCAGATTGACCGACCAAAGCGATGGTACCTCCTTTGGGAACATGTAGGTTAAATCTTTTTAAAACATAGTCATCCTCGTATTTGAAAGAAATGTTTTCCAAGACGATAGTGTTTTCAAAGACTGATTTTTCAATTGGATTTTCAATTTCATCAATCGGATTTTCTGTTTCCAGGATTTCCAGTACGCGTTCTGCGGCAGCATTTCCTTTTTGTACGCCGTATGAAGCTTTGCTAATTGCTTTTGCTGGAGTTAAGAAGTTGTATGCCAATGCTATATAGCCTATAAACGAAGCAGCATCCAAGCTTTTCTCCACAATTACCAATTGTCCGCCGTACCACAATAATACCCCAATGACCAGAATACCTAAAAATTCTCCAGTAGGAGAAGCTAGATTCTGTCTGTTCAGCAGTGAATTCGAAAATTTAAAAAAACGATGTGTACTTTTCTTAAAATTTTTTATAAATCGGTTTTCGGCATTAAATGCCTTGATTACTCTGAGTCCACCTAATGTTTCTTCTACAATTGATAGGAATTCTCCCTGTTCTTTTTGAACCTGATCCGACTTCTTCTTCAGTGATTTTCCAATCTTGGAAATAATAAGTCCTGAAATTGGAATAAAAATGAACACGAACAAGGTTAGTTTTGGGCTAATGCCAAACATAATCAATAAAGTAAAGAACATGGTTAATGGCTCCCTGATAATAAGTTCTAGGATGGACAAAAAAGAGTGTTGAATTTCTAAAACATCGGAAGTTACCCTTGCGATTACATCACCTTTTCGTTTTTCGGAAAAGTAGGAAATAGGTAGGTCGGTGATTTTTTGATACATAGCATTTCTAATATCTTGCAATACGCCATTCCGTAAAAAAGTAATGAAGTACATAGCCAGATAATTAAAAAAGTTTTTGAGCAAAAACAGGAGCAGCACCAAACTTATAACCATAATAAGCCCTTTCATTTGGTCATCACCGGCATATTGGTTTACTGAATAATTTACATACTCCAACACAAACTCCTTGATTTTGGGTAAACCTTCATAAATAGGTTCGACAGTTATTTTTTTTTCAGGATAAAAAATAACATCCAAGGTGGGTATTAAAGCTGCAAATGCTAAGGCACTAAAAAGTGCATACAAGACATTAAAGAAAATATTTAAATAACCATATTTCCGGTAAGGCTTCGCAAAACGAAGAATCTTCTTAAAATAATCCATTAGCCTAATTTAAGCTCACTGAGAATGCTTTGTATTTTAGCATCTAATTGGGTCGCTACTTTATTATAGTCCGAAGCCTTGTCCAACGTGGTGTTCGTACTAATATAAAACTTTACTTTAGGCTCTGTTCCACTAGGTCTGGCAGCAACGCGCGTCCCGTCTTCGGTTTCGTAGATTAAAACATTTGATTTAGGAATGTTTATAATCTTTTCTTCACCGGTGAGTACATTTTTTGCGGTAGCGGTGTTATAGTCTTCAATCCATTTTACCTTGGAACCTGCAACGGATGCTACTGGATTTTCCTTAAAATCTTTCAGCATTTGCTTAATTTCTTCCGCACCGCTAATTCCTTTTTTGGTTATGGAAACCAGATGCTCTTTATAGAAACCATAGGCCACATAGCAATCAATTAAATCTTTGTAAAAAGAACTCCCGTTCGCTTTTGCCTGGGAGGCAATTTCACAAGCGAGAAGGGTAGAAGTAACCGCATCTTTATCACGAACAAAATCACCTACCATGTAACCGAAGCTTTCTTCGCCACCACCTATGAAATCGGAGTCAGGGAAATCCTTGATCATCTTACCGATCCATTTAAATCCGGTTAATGCCGTTTTAAATTCCACACCATAGGCTTTTGCCATGGCTTCCATCATTGGTGTAGATACAATTGTAGTAGCTATAAATTCATTACCCTTAAAACCTTTTTGTTTTCTTTGCTCTAAAAGAAACTTGGTCATGAGTACCATGGCTTGATTTCCATTTACAATTTCCATTTCACCATCTAAATTCCGGACCGCAATACCTAAACGGTCACTATCGGGATCGGTTCCTACCACCATGTCCGCACCAATCTCTTCTGCTTTTGCAACTGCAATTGATAGGGCTTCCGATTCTTCCGGGTTAGGCGATTTTACGGTAGGAAAATTACCATCTGGCTCTGCCTGTTCGGCAATGACCGTTACATTTTTATAGCCTGCACGTTTCAACACTTCCGGAATGGCCGTTATCGATGTGCCATGTAAGGATGTAAACACAATTTTGAAATCATCTTTGCCCTCTGCATCAAAATTCCCATTAGCTACACAGGCTTCCATAAAAGCTTCATCAACTTCTTTGTCTATAACTTCGATTAGCTTATCGTTGGCTTCAAATTTTATATCCTCAAAGGGTAGGGCATTAATTTCGGCAATAATTTCTTCATCTTGTGGTGGTACTATTTGTCCACCATCTGTCCAATATACTTTATACCCGTTATACTCTGGCGGGTTATGTGATGCTGTAAGTACTATTCCCGCATGGCAATTGAGATGTCGTACAGCGAAAGAAAGCTCTGGTGTAGTGCGTAATTCAGAAAATAAAAAAACTTTAATACCATTCGCCGAAAAAACTTCAGCTACCGTTCTCGCCAGTGTATCGCTATTGTGCCGACAATCAAAAGCAATAACGACTTTTATATCTTTACCTACGTATGTTTTATTCAAATAATTACTGAGTCCTTGTGTGCTTTTTCCAAGGGTGTATTTATTTATCCTGTTCGTGCCAACACCCATAATACCGCGCATACCGCCCGTTCCAAATTCCATCTGCTTGTAAAACCGATCTTTAAGCTCTTCGGTATCCGTATCTATCAGGTGTTGAATTTCTTTTTTTACTGCTGGGTCAAAAAAATCTGTCATCCAGCTCTTGGCAGTATCAAGGAAGTTATTCATGTAATCTCTTATTTTATTTTTCTTTTAAATCTACGAAGAATTATAGTTGCTATGCTGTTTTAAAGCCCAATCTTATCGGAAATGGCATACCTGTTTTCCGTTTTCTTTGAGCGAATCATAATTTCACCTAAAAATCCAGCTAAAAATAGTTGTGTTCCAATAACCATAGACGTTAAGGCGATATAAAACTGTGGTCTGTTCGTTATCAATCTTCCAAAAGGATTAATGAACAGCTTGTCCACACCCAAGTAAATGGCAAAACTAAAACCGATAATAAACATTAGGACACCTAGGGCTCCGAACAAGTGCATAGGTCGTTTGCCAAATTTAGAAACAAACCATATGGTTATTAAATCTAAAAATCCATTGATAAATCGCTCCATCCCAAATTTTGTTCTCCCGTATTTTCTGGATTGATGTTTTACTACTTTTTCTCCAATCTTGGAAAAACCGGCATTTTTTGCTAATACAGGAATATACCGATGCATTTCTCCAGATACTTCGATCGTCTTTATAACTGAGCGATCATAAGCCTTTAAGCCACAATTAAAATCATGCAGTTGTACTCCGGATGTTTTTCGTGCTGCCCAATTGAACAGTTTGGAAGGTAAATTTTTAAAGAGAATGGAGTCGTACCGTTTTTTCTTCCAACCAGAAACAAGGTCATATCCCTCATTTTGAATTAAATCATACAATTCCGGTATTTCTTCGGGATTGTCTTGCAGGTCAGCATCCATTGTAATAATAACATCTCCATTAGCTGCATTAAACCCGGCATGTAATGCTTGTGATTTTCCAAAATTACGTGGAAATCGGATTCCTTTCACATTACTGTCTTCAATGGAAAGTGCTGTTATTAGTTTCCATGAGTTATCTGTACTGCCGTCATCTACGAATAAAATTTCATAAGAAAAATGCTTGGATTGCATCACGGATACAATCCAAGCATATAGCTCTTTTAGCGACTCTTCTTCATTAAGTAAGGGAATAACAATGGATAGTTGCATTGGTTGCTTCAAAAATTCCCTTCAAAAATACAAACTTAGTCTAGAACTTCTTGTTTTTTTAGAACCAAAGAAGGAACGAGTGAAACTATGAAACCTAGTACAACACTAAAAATGAGGCCAAACAAAACCTGCATACCAGGTGTTGAAAATTTTTGTCCCATTTCCATTTGTTGATCAATCTGTTGGGTGGTAAGCGCTGTGCTTTCCAATAGCTGATTTCTTTGATACTCCATAGCTTTTGTCATCATATCCGGATCAATTACGTTAGAAAGGATTTGATTGAAGATAACACCAATGATGCCACTTATTAAGCAAATACCCACGCCAACCTTTAAGGCTTGTCCAAAGGACATAAAACCATTGTTGGCTTTTTTAAATTGAATCATTCCAATGATGACTGCGGCAAGCATTAAGCCAACGCTAATTAGCATAACTGCAGTTCCACCTTGATAGTGCATGTCCATGGTATAGAGCATGAATGCAAAAATCACACTAACCCCTCCTAAAATGAGTCCGTAGGTTAGGGCAAATTTTCCTGTTTTTGGTTGATTTTCTTCCATAATATTTAAAGTTTAGAGGTTGATTGTTTTATAGGTAGCATTATCATGATAAATGTTACAAGGGAAGGTACAAATTATTTTCATTTTATTTTTAACATAATCGATTGTCAATTTATAGAATTTAAGTAAATTTGCAAACTCAAAACAAGCTCCCGTCGGAATGGGAGTGTAAAATGTTTAGTATCATGCAAAAAGGAATACACCCAGAAAATTATAGATTAGTTGCGTTTAAAGATATGTCCAATGAGGAAGTATTTTTAACAAAATCTACGGCAGACACCAAAGAAACCTTAGAGGTAGATGGTGTTGAGTACCCATTAGTAAAATTGGAAATTTCAAGAACATCGCATCCTTTCTATACAGGAAAAGCGAAATTTTTGGATACGGCAGGACGTATTGATAAGTTTAAGAACAAGTACAAGAAATTTGCTAAATCTGCGCCAGAAGCTACTGAGGAAGCAAAAGAAGAAGAGAAATAAAAGTAACTTTCATCGTAAAAAAGCGCCCTTGATATTTATATCTAGGGCGTTTTTCTATTATAGCCATAATTTGACCATCTTGTCTATACTATCTTAATACTACGCTTGGTTTACTTAATTTTGCCGAAACACTAGGTTTTATGAATTATGTTCTTTTTGATGGTTCTGAAAGGGATAACTTTTTGCCCTTTACGTTTACAAGGCCTGTTGGCGAAATTAGGTTGGGTATACTAACGATTAGGGAAAAATGGGAGGCATATCTTAAAACTACTGTTTCCTATGATACGCAAGACTATCTATCCGTTAAATATCCTTTAGTTGCTGGTGCCGATAATATTTGTATTAACGGTTCATTTCTGCCTGATGTAAAACTTTTGAAAGCCTTGGAAGCGTTACGTTTTGGAGAAGCTTTAATGTATAACGATAGATTGGTGGCGTACCGATCAGCACGTGTAGAGGATTATAGTGACACTTCGTTTTTTAAACGTATTTCATTGGAACACAATCCGCTTCATATTCAGTTCACATGGGACATCTTCTCTAAAAATGGAGAGGCTTTGGAGGCTGATTTCCATTTTTTGACGAGTGGTAGGGTTAGTCAGCCCATATCTGAAACTAACCGGCTTATACAGCCAGAACGCATTTTCTTGGAAGAAGGTGCAAAAGTGGAGTTCAGTATACTTAATGCAACGGATGGACCAATTTATATTGGAAAAAATGCTGAGATTTGGGAAGGTAGTCTCATTCGTGGTGGACTCGCATTGTGCGATAATGCTGTTGTAAAAATGGGTGGAAAGCTTTACGGACCTACCACTATAGGCCCCCATTCTAAAGTTTGTGGAGAGGTAAGTAATTCAGTTATTTTTGGTTATACCAGCAAGGGGCATGAAGGATATTTAGGTAATGCCGTTTTAGGTGAATGGTGCAATATTGGAGCTGATTCCAATAATTCGAACCTAAAGAATAATTATGCCAAAGTACGTATTTGGAATTATGCTACCGAAAAGTTTGAACAAACTGGTTTACAATTCTGTGGATTAATGATGGGCGACCATAGTAAAACGGCTATCAACACAATGTTGAATACCGGTACCGTAATAGGTGTAAACGTAAATGTATATACACCCGGATTCCCAAGAAATTTTATTCCAAGTTTTAGTTGGGGCGGGGCTTCGGGATTTTCAACTTATATGCCCCAAAAGGCTTTTGAAGCTGCCGAAGTAATGATGGCAAGAAGAGGTGTAGCGTTTGATACTATTGAGGCAGATATATTGAATCACGTCTTTGAGGTTACAAAAAAGTGGCGAAATTATTAGAATAGGATAGTTAGATAAAAAAGTTAAAATCAAAAAGCGATAGTGGTAGTCTAGCGAATCCGTTTAATTAATATTACAAACCTTGAACGCCGAATCTTCAACCTTAAATTTCTAGCCGTTTGTCCGAACCCTTATCTTTGCATTTATCGAGTACAATATCATGAAAAAAAAAGTAGCATTTTATACCTTGGGCTGCAAGCTCAATTTTTCGGAAACATCTACCATTGCCCGAGGCTTTGTCGATGAAGGTTTTGACCGTGTAGATTTTTCGGAATCGGCGGATATGTATGTCATAAATACCTGTTCGGTTACGGATAACGCCGATAAGAAATTTAAAACGATTGTAAAACAGGCTCAAAAAGGGAATCCAAAAGCTTTTATTGCCGCTGTGGGCTGTTATGCACAGCTAAAACCGGAAGAATTAGCAGCTGTAGATGGTGTAGATTTGGTGTTGGGCGCTACTGAAAAGTTTAAAATTAGGGATTACATTAATGATCATTCCAAAAACGATTTTGGTGAAGTGCATTCCTGCGAAATTGAAGAGGCGGATTTCTATGTAGGCAGCTACGCGATTGGAGACCGTACAAGGGCCTTTCTAAAAGTGCAGGATGGGTGTGATTATAAATGCACCTATTGTACTATCCCTTTGGCTAGAGGGATTTCTAGGAGTGATACGCTGGATAATGTGCTTAGAAACGCTGCTGGAATTTCTGCACAAGGTATTAAGGAAATCGTACTTACCGGTGTTAATATTGGGGATTACGGTAAAGGGGAATTTGGTAATAAAAAACACGAGCATACCTTTTTGGATTTAATAAAGGCATTGGATACCGTTCATGGGATTCATAGGCTACGTATTTCTTCTATAGAACCGAATCTTTTAAAAAATGAAACAATAGATTTTGTAGCGAAAAGTAATTCATTTGTACCCCATTTTCATATTCCACTACAAAGCGGAAGCGATACACTTTTAAAGCTAATGAAAAGAAGGTATATGACTGCATTGTATACAGACCGTGTAGCGAGAATAAAAAACGTAATGCCAAATTGTTGTATCGGGGTAGACGTTATTGTTGGATTTCCTGGTGAGACAGAAGAACATTTCTTGGAAACCTATCATTTTTTAAACGAACTGGATATATCCTATCTACATGTGTTTACCTATTCCGAAAGGGATAATACGGAAGCAGCTAAAATGTCTGGGGTAGTTCCCAAGGCTGTGCGTAACAAAAGAAGTAAAATGCTTAGAGGATTATCGGTTAAAAAGCGAAGAGCTTTCTATGAAAGTCAGCTTGGGAAGACATTACCTGTGCTCTTTGAAGGCGAAAATAAACAAGGATACATACATGGGTTTACCGAGAACTACGTTAAAATAAAAACGCCATGGAATCCGAACTTGGTAAACACCATACACGAAGTTATATTATCCGATATAGCAGATGATGGTTTGGTAACGATGAAATTTAGTAACGTTTTGCACGCTGAAGTAAAGGCATAAAAAAACCTCTCGATAGAGAGGTTTTTTTATTAGATTCTGATACCTATAGGCAACATTTCTTTGTACTGTCTGTTTCTGCGGAGAAAACCTGCAATTTGAGGACTCGTGGGAACCACTCTTAAATTCTTCTCTTGTAAGTGATGAAGTACCGCTTTAATGAAACTTTCATTGAAACCTTCTTTAGTGATTTCTTCCGGTACTACAATCTTGGTTAAAAAAACCTTTCTTTCTTGAGATGAATACTCGATTTTAGCTAAATGGCCGTCCAAACTCGTTTCAAACTGGCGCAGAAAGGCATTGTCCTTAATTAGTACATCGTTCATATAGTTGATTTTAGTATTGGTTCAAGACAAAAAAATTACGATGTTCTCAAATCGTAATCTTCTATTAAATAAATCTGTGATGTTTATGTGGTCTATTTGCTAAATAAGTGTATAAACACTGACCGAGGTGTAAAATTACTAAAAAAATGGCTAATTTCCTAGTTTTTATATAGTTTGATAATTATGTCAAAAGCAATAGTTCATGTGTACTTTATGCCCGGAATGGCAGCTAACAGTTCCATTTTTGAATATATTAAATTACCTGAAGACCAGTTTAAAATCCATTATCTGGATTGGACCTTACCTGAAAAAGGCATGAATATTATTTCCTATGCAGAGAAAATGTGTACGTTGATTACTCATCAAAATCCTGTTCTTTTGGGGGTTTCCTTTGGTGGTATTTTGGTGCAGGAAATGGCCAAAATTATAGCAGTACGAAAAGTAATTATCGTGTCTAGTGTAAAAAGTAAAAATGAACTTCCCAAAAGGATGCTGTTTGCACGCTATACGAGCATTCACAGATTGCTTCCAACCGGTTTGGTGAACAACGTAGAACTTTTGGCAAAATACGCGTTTGGGGAGACGGTTACCAAAAGATTGGCCCTCTATGAAAAGTATTTATCCATTCGAGATAAATTTTATATTGATTGGTGCATACACGAAATGGTAAACTGGAGTCAAGCAATTCCTTCACAACATGTAATTCATATACAAGGTGCTAAGGATGCTGTTTTTCCTATAGCGAACATAAAGCAATGTATCATCGTCCCAAATGGTAGTCATACTATTATTATACATAGGGCAAAGTGGTTTAACAAGCACCTTCCCACAATTATTTTGGATTAAGACAGTTCTATTAATACCTTTGATAGTAACTAAATTAATAGGTATGAAAGTTTTAAAAAATATTCTTATGCTTTTGGGCGTACTTTTCGTGGTAGGCTCGTTGATTTTTGCAGTAAATTCTGATGGTGTTAGGGATAGGGTCAATAGTGCTGTAGCTAACGATAGTATTGAAATAAATGTAGCGAACGAATACCGTATCTCATCGATAGATATTCCTGAGGATTTAAATTTTGCGGGAGAAGTGGTTCCGCAACATGATCCAGAAATTATGGAACGGGTAGATCGGGAGTTTTTGGTGAATACATATTGGCAATCAAACGCACTTTTGCTTATGAAAAGAGCAAATAAATACTTTCCTATTATAGAGCCTATTTTGGCTAAGAATGGTATTCCCGATGATTTTAAATACTTGGCCGTTGCAGAAAGTGGATTAACAAACGTGGTTTCACCAGCAGGCGCCACAGGATTTTGGCAGATTATGCGTGAAACTGGAAGAGAATACGGTTTAGAGGTCAATTCCAATGTGGATGAACGCTATCACTTGGAAAAATCTACTGAGGTTGCGTGTAGTTATTTGAACAAATGGAAAGAGAAGTATGGTAGCTGGACACTTACTGCCGCTGCATATAATGCTGGTCCGGGAGGAATTAATAAATATATGAGAATCCAAAAAGTGGATAACTACTATGACTTACTTTTAGGTCAGGAAACGGGTAGGTACGTGTTTAGGATTATGGCAATCAAAGAAATTCTATCCAATCCGGAGAAATACGGATTCCATTTAGATAAGGAAGACATGTACAGTGCAGCTCCATCCTTTACGGTAGAAATCGATGAGCCTATTGCAAGCTTCGCGGATTTTGCAAAAGAATATGAGATTAGCTATAAAATACTAAAAAGACACAATCCTTGGTTGCGTGAGCCTCATTTAAACAACAGTTCTAGGAAAAAGTACACCATAGAAATTCCCAACAAAGGTTTTTATATGGAGGCCAAGTAAGAAAGTATCATTTTTGGCCCCCTCCCTAATAATTTAAAATCCCAAATAGAGTGTTTTAGCAATACTATATTCGGGATTTTTATTTCAATATGTTTTAACGCACTTTTCTAATGCTTTTTAAGCTTTTTTTGGAATTTAAATCTTTTTCATTTGTTGCTGCATCATTCGAATCTGCTCTGTAAGCATATTGTTCTTGTCTAGCTTTTTAGCCTCTTTTAATAAAGTAGTGGCCTCTCTTTTACGTCTCTTTTGCATGGAAATACCCGCTAAACTTAGTTTTGCCATTGCTAAATCGTAGTCCATAGTTAAACCGAGTTTTAATGCCTTCTTAAAGTATTTTTCAGCCTTAGTAAGATTTGTTTGAGAGAATATGATACCATGTAGGTAGTTGTAGTAGCCTTGTTGTTTGGTTGTTAAGGCACCTTCTGGGTTTTTTATTTTCTTTAACCAGTTCTCGGTTCCTGTCAAATCCTGTTTTCGCATTCGTAGAAATGCCAAAAGGATAATTTCATTCCTAAGGTATAGAAAAATAAAGATAGAGGATAAAAGAAGTAAGAAAATACCATTCCCTATTTCTCCTTCGATAAATTGATAAATTGCATAAGCAATTATTAGCCCTGCAATTATTAGCTTAATATTTTTGTTGAACATGGATATGTGCTTTGATGGGTTTGTTTACTTTACAGCTGGCATTCTTGGATTTTATGACTGTGTTTTAAAAGCAAAATTTCAGCTTTGCAAAATTAGGTAAAACCTAGGTTTTGGGCTGTAAAGAATTCTAAAAATATTTTTTTGATAAGGCTTGTTAAAGAAAAAAGTCTTTGTATATTTGCGCCCAGTTTTACAGGTAGTTCTGTACAACATCAAACATAGAAAAGGTTTTAAGCAATGCCCGGACAGAAAAGAACATATCAGCCGTCAAAGAGGAAAAGAAAAAATAAACATGGGTTTAGAGAGCGCATGGCTTCCGTTAATGGAAGAAAAGTTTTAGCAAGAAGAAGAGCTAAAGGAAGAAAGAAGTTAACCGTTTCCTCTGAGCCAAGACATAAGAAATAAATGATTTATTTTTTTTAATAATAAATAAGGTGTTACTTTTTTAAAGTGGCACCTTTTTTTTGTGCTTAATCGACTTAATATTTTAATACATTAAAAAAGGAATCTAGAACATGCCGAAAAGAAAAGATTTAAACTCAATACTGATAATTGGTTCTGGCCCTATTATCATTGGTCAGGCTTGTGAATTTGACTATGCAGGCTCTCAGTCTTTACGTTCGTTACGTGAGGATGGTATCGAAACGATATTGATTAATAGTAATCCGGCTACTATAATGACAGATCCCTCGATGGCAGACCATGTGTACCTAAAACCATTGACAACCAAGTCTATTATAGAGATATTAAAAGAACATCCACAAATTGACGCAGTATTGCCCACCATGGGAGGTCAAACAGCTTTGAACTTATGCATAGAAGCAGATAAAAAAGGAATCTGGGAAGATTTTGGAGTAGAGCTGATCGGGGTAGATATCGATGCAATAAATGTAACGGAAGATCGTGAACAATTTAGGGAACTAATGCTCAAAATTGGTGTTGGCATGGCACCTCAGGCAACAGCTACCTCTTTTCTAAAGGGTAAAGAAATAGCACAACAATTTGGTTTCCCCTTAGTCATCCGAGCCTCTTACACGTTGGGTGGGGCAGGAGCCGCAATAGTTTATAAGGCAGAGGATTTTGATGAGTTGCTAAGCTATGGATTGGAAATTTCGCCCATACATGAAGTAATGATCGATAAAGCGCTTATGGGCTGGAAAGAATATGAGTTAGAGCTGTTACGGGATAAGAATGATAATGTGGTTATTATTTGTGCTATTGAAAACATGGACCCCATGGGAATCCATACGGGTGATTCCATAACGGTAGCACCGGCAATGACCTTGTCGGATAGAACCTACCAGAAAATGCGGGATATGGCAATTCATATGATGCGCAGTATAGGTGATTTTGAAGGGGGTTGTAATGTACAGTTTGCGGTTAGTCCAGACGAAAAAGAAGATATCATAGCAATTGAAATCAATCCAAGGGTCTCTAGGTCTTCGGCTTTGGCCTCAAAAGCGACGGGATATCCAATAGCGAAAGTTGCCACTAAGCTAGCAATAGGGTATACTTTGGACGAGTTAGAAAATCAGATTACCAAATCAACTTCGGCATTATTTGAACCAACATTGGATTATGTAATCGTTAAAATTCCCCGTTGGAATTTCGATAAATTTGAAGGATCCGATAGAACATTGGGCTTGCAGATGAAATCTGTAGGTGAGGTTATGGGTATAGGACGTTCCTTTCAAGAAGCACTGCATAAAGCCACACAATCCTTAGAGATAAAAAGGAATGGTCTAGGAGCGGACGGTAAAGGATATAAAGATTACGACCAAATTATAAGTAAGTTAACGATACCGAGTTGGGACAGGGTATTTGTAATTTATGATGCTATCCAAATGGGTATACCGTTAAGCAGAATACATGATATCACGAAAATTGATATGTGGTTCCTAAAACAGTATGAAGAACTATATCAATTAGAAAAGGAAATATCAAAATTTACCATAGCATCACTCTCCAAGGAATTGCTGTTGGAAGCCAAGCAAAAAGGGTTTGCCGATAGGCAAATTGCACATATGTTGGATTGTTACGAGAGTGAAGTATATACTAAACGAACAGAGCTTAACATTAACAGGGTATATAAATTGGTAGATACATGTGCTGCCGAGTTTAAGGCGATTACGCCATATTACTACTCTACTTTTGAAGCAGAAATTGAGAAACCAGACGGTACTCGTTACGTCGAAAACGACAGTATTGTTACCGATAAGAAAAAGATAGTAGTTTTAGGTTCGGGCCCTAACCGAATTGGACAAGGGATTGAGTTTGATTATTGTTGCGTACATGGAGTTTTGGCCGCTGCCGAATGTGGTTATGAGACCATTATGATTAATTGTAACCCGGAAACGGTTTCTACCGATTTTGATACGGCGGACAAGTTATATTTTGAACCGGTATTTTGGGAACATATTTATGACATTATACGTCATGAGAAACCAGAAGGGGTCATTGTTCAACTAGGTGGGCAAACGGCTTTAAAATTGGCAGAAAAACTATCCAAGTACGGGGTTAAAATCATTGGAACCAGTTTTGAATCTTTGGACCTTGCCGAAGACAGGGGAAGTTTTTCAAAATTACTACAGGAAAATAATATTCCGTTTCCAGAATTTGGGGTGGCCGAAACTGCTGACGAAGCACTAGATCTTGCCGATAAGTTAGATTTTCCCTTACTGGTAAGACCCTCCTATGTTTTAGGTGGTCAGGGGATGAAAATCGTAATAAACAAACAAGAGCTAGAAGAGCATGTGGTAGATTTACTTCATAAAATACCCAATAACAAACTACTATTGGACCATTATTTAGATGGTGCCATAGAAGCCGAGGCAGATGCCATCTGCGATGGTAAAGATGTCTACATCATTGGTATTATGGAGCATATAGAGCCTTGTGGGATTCATTCTGGAGATTCAAATGCTACCTTACCTCCCTTTAATTTAGGTGAATTTGTGATGCAGCAGATTAAAGATCATACAAAGAAAATTGCTTTAGCACTGAATACTGTTGGACTTATCAACATCCAGTTCGCGATAAAAGATGATATGGTATATATCATAGAAGCGAACCCAAGGGCCTCACGTACGGTTCCTTTTATCGCTAAGGCATATAAAGAACCTTACGTAAACTATGCTACGAAGGTAATGCTAGGAGAGAAAAAGGTAAAGGATTTTAATTTCAATCCAAAATTGGAAGGATTTGCGATTAAACAACCAGTTTTTTCGTTCAATAAATTTCCAAATGTAAATAAAAATTTAGGTCCGGAAATGAAGAGTACCGGGGAAAGCATTCTTTTTATTGATAGTTTAAAGGATGATGATTTTTATAACTTATATGCAAGGCGTAAGATGTATTTGAGTAAGTAGAAATCCTACGCTAATAGATGATGCGGTTGGGTTCAATTGAACCAAACCGCATATTTTTTTCTTCGTAATTCCAATGCTAAGGTTTCTTCCATTTTTAATGCTTCTGCTCTAGTGGCCATGGGCAAAATATGATTATATAAACTACCTCTTAGGTAGAGACCATATTTTTCAACAATTTTTGCCGAAATTTTATACCCCTTTTTACTTATATACCCTGATTTGTGCTGTTTAAAACGTTCCGCAGGTGTTTTACTGGTCATGCCCACGTATAAGCATTCCAATATACCATTAAATTGAGGATTTGCTTCTCTAAATTTTTTGTTCTCGGTATATACACGTTTGGACAATTCAATAACGTATACTTGGTATTGGTTTTTGCGCATTGGAGACCTAATTCTATAGTTACTATCCTTTATTTCTTACCGCGATTTATTATTTTCTTTCAACTAAGGTCGCTGACAAGATTCGAACATCGGTAAGAGGTGTATCCAAACTATCTGTTGGTACCACTGCGATGCGGTCAACGATATCCATCCCTTTGATTACCGCTCCAAAGACAACGTAGTTCTTGTCTAAATGAGCAGCACCGCCAGTGGTTTTATAACTAGTACGATGTACCTCTGGATACACATAGGGTGTCATAGTGGTTTTCATTTCTTCAGTTAAAGAATCTAGCTTGGTTTTCATCTCTTGTGAAGAACGTTTCAAAATAGCTCTTCGTGTCATATCTTCTTTGTTCTCCGAGGCATGCAAAGCGTCTATTTCCTTAAGTATGTTGGTATACGTTTCAAAATCCGATTTATGATTTGGGTCATTGATTACCTTATTATAGGCAAGCCAATTATTTATCCGTTGTTCTGCTATGGCCAATGTACTATCGGTGTATGTTTTACCCTGGATAATAGTAAATTGTGTGCCGCTTGACGCTTGGTTTGGATTATAATTATCCCCCATTCTAGCGGCATTTATAGCACCACGTTTATGAAAAAGGCTTGGATGTATCTCAGATGGAATTGTGTACTCAATTTCTGGAACCCTAGAAGGTGTAGTTCTTGTTTCTGGATTGCCGGTCTGTATCAAGAAATTTTGGATAACCCGGTGAAAGGCAATACCCTCATAAAAACCGTTATTTACTAGCTTTAGAAAATTGTCTCGATGTTTGGGCGTGGAATCCGATAATCGTATAACGATTTCTCCTAATTCTGTTTTTAGCATTACGTCTTTCACTAAGTAGCTTTGAGAACTATTCATCTTATGCTGAGTACCGCAGGTAAAGAAAAGTACCATTATGAATACCAAGGCGGATATTTCGATGGGTTTCATTATATATTTATATTGGTTTACTCAAAAATAGTAGCCTCTACATCAAAGTGAAAATACATCAAAAGGAAGGAGTCTATGATAAGTAAGGCCGCAAAGGATTAATATCGTTATTATTTTTTATTTGATACTCCTAATTTCAAGCATAGTGATATACGCTAAATATGCTTCGCCAACCAATCGCCAACTTCACTTGTTTTGTATGCTTTTTTACCTTCGGAAAGGTCTTCCGTGACAATACTCTCAGCCAATGATTTATTGACCACATCACGAATAGCCTTAGCTTCGTCTGTCAAATTCATATCCTCAAAAAGCATGGCAGCGGACAAAACCGTTGCTAGCGGATTAGCAATATCCTTGCCTGCAGCTTGTGGGTAGGAACCATGTATGGGTTCGTAAAGTGATACCTTATTACCTACTGATGAAGATGGCATCAATCCCATGGATCCTGAAATTACCGAAGCTTCATCCGTTAATATATCTCCAAAAAGATTTGCAGTGATAATAACGTCATAACCTTTAGGCCATTGAATTAATCGCATGGCAACGGCGTCCACAAACTCATAGGTAACTTCTACTTCGGGGTAGTCTTTTTCCATACGCTGCACTGTTTCGCGCCATAATCTAGAGGATTCCAAGACATTCGCTTTGTCTACACAGCATAATTTTTTAGAACGTTTTATAGCCATTTCAAAACCTTTTTTTGCTAAACGTTCAATCTCAAATCGTTGGTAGGTCATGGTATCGAAAGCGGTTTCGCCGTTGTCCTTTCTGCCGCGTTCCCCAAAGTAAACACCACCGGTAAGTTCTCTTAAGATAATCAGGTCGGTTCCTTCGATACGGTCACGCTTTAAGGGCGATTTATCAATTAGGGAGGGAAAGGTAAACGTAGGTCGCACGTTGGCAAAAAGACCGAGTTTCTGTCTCATTTTTAACAAACCTTGTTCAGGTCGTACTTTTGCGGAGGGGTCATTGTCAAATCTAGGATGGCCAATGGCCCCAAAAAGTACGGCATCCGCATTGGAACATATTTCGTGTGTTTCGTCTGGATAGGGCTCTCCAACAGCATCTATGGCCGCAGCACCCGTCAAAGCTGGTTTCCAAGTGATATCGTGTTTATATTTTTTTGCTATGGCATCACATACTTTAACGGCTTGATCGATTACTTCTGGGCCAATCCCGTCTCCGGCCAATAGGGCTATGTTTAATTTCATGAGTGTTACTATTTTATTTTCATTACCGTTAAGGCTGAAATCTTTTTAACTCTTCTTTCAATTTTACGAAAAAGCTGTAAGCTATACGTTTTAGACTTTACGCTATATTAATAATTTCTTTCTTATTCTTTGTTATCCCTTTAGTTCCAGGGGTTATCATATTCAACATTTTTTCAGTTGCTTTAATCGCGGATACCGTTTGATCCGAATCCAATCCCCTAGAGGTAAATTCTTTTCCTTTGTATTCCCATGTAATCACGGTTTCACAAAGCGCATCTGAGGTACTGCCAGGCGGGATTCGGACTGCGTAATCTACCAATTTGGGTAATGCAATCTTTTTAATGGCATATATCTTTTTTAGGGCATTCATAAAGGCATCATATTGCCCATCTCCCTGTGCATTGGCCTCAAAGGATTCTCCTTCGATTTCCATAGCTAGGGTTGTGGACGGCATTAATCCTTTTGCGTGTGTGAGTACATAAGATTTTACAAATACCTTTTGGTAATAGGTATCTGTATCCAATACATCCGAAATTATGAAAGGTAAATCGTCTTTGGTTACCCGTTCCTTTTTATCTCCTAGTTCAATGATACGTTGGGTTACCTTTTTAAGTTCCTCGTCATTTAAGGTGAGTCCTAATTCCTGTAAATTTTTCTGGATATTTGCCTTTCCAGACATTTTTCCTAAGGCATATTTCCGTTTTCTGCCAAAACGCTCAGGCATTAAATTACTAAAGTATAGATTATTTTTACTATCCCCATCTGCATGGATGCCAGCGGTTTGGGTAAATACATTGTCGCCAACAATGGGTTTGTTTGCAGGAATACTTAATCCTGTAAAAGCGGATACTAATTTGCTTACTTTGAATAAGGAAGATTCGTTTATACCAATTTCAACATCTGGCAAAAAATCTTTAATAACGGCAACAGCGCTGGCCATAGGAGCATTTCCTGCCCGTTCTCCCATTCCGTTTACGGTTAGATGTAATCCATGACAACCAGCCTTTACGGCCTCCATTACGTTCGCAACACCAAGGTCATAGTCATTATGTCCATGAAAATCAAAATGTTGTTCAGGATAGCGTTTGGTAATTTGAGAAATATAGTCGGCCGTTTCGGTATGGGTTAGAATACCAAGCGTGTCAGGCAATAGAATTCGTTTTACAGGTTGTGTAGTCAAAAAATCTAAGAATTGAAACACATATTCTTTGGAGTTACGCATACCATTGCTCCAGTCCTCTAAATAAACGTTATTGACGATGCCTAATTTTTGGGCCTCCTCAAATACGATAGCGATTTCTGAAAAATGCTGTTCTGGTGTTTTTTTGAGTTGGTGCTGTAAATGGTTTAGCGAGCCTTTTGTCAAAAGGTTTTGAGATTTGGCACCAGCTTTTTTCATCCAATGTAAGGAAACACCACCATCTGCAAAAGTTAAAACTTCTATTCTGTCTAAATAGTCTTTTTCACGTGCCCATTTCGTAATCTGCTGTACCGCTTGCAGTTCGCCATCGGATACACGTGCAGAGGCAACTTCAATACGGTCTACGTTTAGTTCCTCCAACAATAGTTTGGCTAGAGTTAACTTCTCGGAAGCCGAAAAGGATACACCTGAGGTCTGTTCGCCATCCCGTAGGGTGGTATCCATTATTTCCAAATGTCGTTTTTTCATGTCTGATGAACTTTCTTTTGCAGAATTAATTCGCCGTGGGTTGATTATTTTATTCCCCAAGAAAATACTGCTATAAACCTTACCTTTTCTATGGTTGGGAAAGGTTTAAAAAGGTCTCGTTTTTGCGAATTCCTGTATATCTTTTTTGATGTTCAACAGGTAATCGATATCATCAAAACCATTGGTCATGTTATTTTTCTTGTAGTCGTTGATGTCGAAAGATTCATTATCACCCGTTGAAAGCAGTGTGATTTTCTGCTCTGGAAGATCGACCTTCAATTCGGTACGTGGATTCTTTTCTACGGCATTAAATATTTTCCCAAGAAAGTCTGCACTCACTTGGACCGGGAGTACCCCTATATTTAAACAATTGCCTCTAAAAATATCTGCAAAAAAACTAGAGACTACAACTCGGAATCCATAGTCATAAACAGCCCAAGCTGCGTGCTCCCGTGAAGAGCCAGACCCAAAGTTTTTTCCACCTACCAGAATTTTACCTGAATACTTAGGATTGTTCAGAACAAAATCTTCTTTTGGACTATTATCTTGATTGTACCGCCAATCACGAAATAAATTATCGCCAAAGCCTTCTCGTTCGGTGGCTTTTAGGAAACGCGCAGGTATTATTTGATCGGTATCCACATTCTCGATTGGTAGAGGTACTGCTGTTGATGTAAGTGTAGTAAATTTATCGTATGCCATAAATAGATGTTAGATTTTAGAAGCTAGACTTTAGATATTTGTTTAGCTATGAATTTATACTTCTAGGGTAAAATATTAAGCCATTTCCTTCTCCATTAGCTCCCTAGGATCCGTGACTTTCCCCGTTACGGCAGCGGCGGCTGCAACTAAAGGACTTGCTAAAAGTGTTCTGGAACCTGGCCCCTGTCTACCTTCAAAGTTTCTATTCGAAGTGCTGACGGCCAGTTTTCCTGAAGGTACTTTATCATCGTTCATGGCCAAACAGGCAGAACAACCCGGTTCACGTAGTTCAAAACCGGCTTCTTTGATTATAGCCAATAGGCCTTCCTCTTTAATTGCCTTTTCTACCTTGTGGGAACCCGGTACTAGCCATGCTGTCACATTATCTGCCTTTTTTCTTCCTTTAACAATAGATGCAAAAGCTCTAAAATCTTCAATTCTCCCATTGGTACAACTTCCTAAGAAAACAAAGTCGATAGGTTTTCCAATCATGGAATCGCCTTCTCCAAATTTCATGTAGTCTAAGGATTTTTTATAGGTAGATGCGCCACCTTGAACCATATTGGAGGTGGGAATGTCGTTAGATATACCCATGCCCATACCAGGGTTGGTGCCATAGGTAATCATAGGCTCTATAAGTGAACCATCAAAAGTTAATTCTTTATCGAAAATGGCATCTGCATCTGTATATAAAGTTTGCCAGTAGTCCATGGCCTTGTCCCATGCTTCTCCTTTGGGCGTAAATTCACGTCCTTTAATATAGTGAAATGTAGTTTCGTCCGGAGCGATCATACCGCCTCTTGCACCCATTTCTATGCTTAAGTTGCAAACGGTCATACGACCTTCCATGGACATATTCTTAAACACGTCACCCGCATATTCTACAAAATATCCCGTAGCACCAGAGGTGGTTAACTGCGAGATGATAAACAGAGCAACATCTTTGGGCGTAACCCCAAATTGAAGTTCTCCTGTAATATTTATACGCATACGCTTGGGCTTAGGCTGCATAATACACTGAGAGGCCAAAACCATTTCCACTTCAGAAGTTCCTATTCCAAATGCGATGGCACCAAAGGCACCATGGGTAGAGGTATGGGAATCTCCACAAACAATGGTTGCACCCGGAACTGTTATACCATATTCAGGACCTACAACATGTACAATCCCGTTCTTCTCGTGACCGAGCCCCCAATACGAAATACCATGTTCATTGGCATTTTCTTCCAACATTTTTAGTTGATGGGCAGAAAGAGGGTCTTCAACAGGTAAATGTTGGTTAATGGTAGGTGTATTATGATCGGCAGTAGCGAACGTTTTTTCTGGATGTAATACGCCTATACCTCTATTTTTTAAACCTAAAAAGGCAACGGGACTTGTTACTTCATGAACCATGTGCCTGTCTATAAAGAGAACATCAGGTCCATTTTCTATTTGGTGCACTACATGTGAATCCCAAACTTTATCAAACAGTGTTTTTTTTGAACTCATCTTCTTTCGTTTCTAAGCTAGCAAAGCTACTAAAAATAGGGGTTTTTTAGAAATTGACAGCTACGTAAATTACGATGTTCAACCAAAAGCCAAGCTACCCGATTAACTAATATAATTCCAAATATTCTTATATTTTACCAATTGCGCATAACCATGTCTAATGATTAAATTTTCGGGTTTTTCTAGGGAAGGGTCGTCCTTTAAGAGTTGCATGGCATAATAGCGTGCTGTCTTTAAGATTTGATTATCCTTAACGATATCGGCTATTTTTAGGTTCAGCATACCACTTTGTTGCGTACCCATAATGTCTCCTGGACCACGCAGTTTTAAATCGACTTCTGCAATTTCAAAGCCGTCGTTTGTTCGGACCATGGTTTCTAAACGGGTTTTAGATTCGGCCGATAATTTATGGCTTGTCATTAAAATACAAAAGCTTTGGTCGGCACCGCGACCTACACGCCCGCGTAACTGATGTAATTGTGAAAGGCCAAAACGCTCGGCACTTTCTATAATCATCACAGAGGCATTTGGTACATTTACGCCTACTTCTATTACTGTAGTAGCAACCATAATCTGGGTTTCGCCATTTACAAAACGCTGCATTTCATAATCTTTGTCCGCCGGTTTCATTTGTCCGTGTACAATGGATATCTGATACTCCGGTGGCGCAAAATCCCTGGCTATGCTTTCGTAACCGTCCATCAAATCCTTATAGTCCAATGCTTCTGATTCTTGTATCAAAGGATAAACAATATAAATTTGACGTCCTTTTTTAATTTCATCCCTGATAAACCGGAATACCTTGAGCCTGTTAGAATCAAACCGGTGAACCGTTTTTATGGGTTTACGTCCTGGTGGAAGCTCATCTATGACCGAAATATCCAAGTCGCCGTACAGGCTCATTGCCAGCGTTCTTGGAATGGGTGTGGCCGTCATCACGAGGATATGGGGCGGAAATTGGTTTTTATGCCAAAGTTTGGAGCGTTGTGCTACTCCAAAACGATGCTGTTCGTCTATAATGGCAAGGCCTAAATTTTTGAATTTCACCTTATCCTCCAAAAGGGCATGGGTGCCGATTAGAATTTTTAAAGCTCCGTTTTCCAACTGCTCATGAATAGGTTTTCGAGCTGATTTTTTAACGGAACCTGTGAGTAACGCACAAGTTACGCCTGTATCTTTCAATAACTCTTTGATGCCTTGGTAATGCTGATTGGCAAGAATTTCTGTTGGAGCCATCAAACAAGCTTGAAAATCATTGTCAATAGCCAAAAGCATGGCCATCACAGCGACGATAGTTTTACCTGAACCAACATCGCCTTGTAATAATCGGTTCATTTGGGCATTGCTACCTAAGTCTGCACGAATTTCTTTGATGACCCTTTTTTGTGCATTGGTGAGCTCAAAAGGGAGCTTGTTGGTATAAAAGTCGTTAAAACCCTCGCCTACTTGGTCAAAAGGAAACCCTTTGATTTTTTGCTTGTGGAGCATGTTCTTGGCAATAAGTTGCATTTGCAAGTAGAACAGTTCCTCGAATTTTAGGCGGAACTGTGCTTTTGCCAATAACTCCTGACTTTTGGGAAAATGGATATTAAAAAGTGCTTCACTTCTGGAAATGAGTTTTAATTCTGACAAAAGACCATCTGATAGCGTTTCGGAGAACTTCCCTTTGGTCTCTATGAATAGTTGTTGCATCAACTTGCTAATGACCCGGTTTGTAATTCCTTTGTTACCGAGTTTTTCGGTTGACGGGTACACGGGTTGCATGTGTACTTTTAGGCCTTGCTCGTGTTCGGAAAGGAGTTCCATCTCCGGATGCGGCATGGAAAACATAGCATTAAAGACGTTGCACTTACCAAAGATGACATAAGGAATGTTCAACTTTAAATTTTCACGTATCCATTTTTGCCCTCTAAACCACACAAGTTCCATTTCACCAGTATCGTCTTGAAAGCGAGCGACCAAACGGGTGCCTTTTTTTTGATCAACGGTTTTTATATGTACGATTTTTCCAATAATCTGTACATCTGCGTTACTTTTTTGAAGCTGTCCAATTTTATAGTACTGCGTTTTATCTATATATCTATTTGGAAATAGGTGCAGCAGGTCTTGGTATACATGAATACCCAACTCGGATTGCAGATTCTCTGCCCTGTTGGGGCCAACACCTTTTAGATATGCAATAGGAGTTTGAAGTAAGTTGGAATTCATGGGACTAAAGTAAGCAAAAAGCCTCATAGCCACCAATGTGAAAAAACTGTACATACCTCAAAAAAAATGTACGCTAGTACAAAAGGGAGAACATTACATCCACTAGTGATTTCAGTACAGATATTGAGAATGGATATGTTTTTATGGTCATGTCGAGTTTAGGCTGTAATTAGTGAAAACCCTAACTTTGACTACTTTGAATGCGAAGTATTATGTGTAGGCTTATTACAGTTTTTATTTTTTTCTTCTCGTTTCTTTGTGTTGCCCAGCATCAAGACAAGGTAGATTTCCTTAGCGCCAAGGTTTTAGTTTATCCAATACCGGAGAAAGAGCTCGTAGAAGGTCAAGTTGATTATCAATTTGTGAGCAAAGAAAAGGTAGATTCTATTTTCTTGGATGCTAAGAATATGAATTTTACTTCTGTAGAACTTAATAACAAGAATTCGCAATTTGATTATGATGGCAAGCAGATTATAATTCGTGGGAAATTTAAAAAAGGACAAATACATTCTTTACGCTTAAAATATTCATGCAATCCAAAACAGACTGTTTATTTTGTAGGATGGGAGGATATTGTAGTCGGTAACGAACAGATATGGACTCAGGGACAGGGAAAATATACAAGTCACTGGTTACCTAGTTTTGACGACATGGAGGAAAAGGTGGAGTTTGATTTAAGTGTTAAGACCACTAAAGATTTTACAGTTATTTCAAATGGAAAAATGATTAATCGCCAAGAATTGGAACGTAACATTATCTGGCAATTTGAAATGCAACAACCCATGAGTAGTTATCTGTTGGCTTTTGCAATTGGTTACTATAACAAACAGGAATTGGTTTCCAATAGTGGCATTCCTCTAGAAAATTATTATTACCCAAGTGATAGCCTACGGGTAGAACCTACCTACAGGTATACCAAGGAAATTTTTGATTTTTTGGAAGCCGAGATTGGGGTTCCCTATCCATGGCAAAATTATAAGCAGGTACCGGTGCATGATTTTTTATATGCCGGAATGGAAAATACAGGAGCCACCATTTTCTCGGATGGGTTTATGATAGATTCTACGGCCTTTATAGATAAGAATTATGTGAATGTAAACGCACACGAACTAGCGCATCAATGGTTTGGAAATTTGGTCACGGAAAAGGATGGTAAGCATCATTGGTTACATGAGGGTTTTGCTACGTATTACGCTTACTTAGCTGAAAAACAACTATTTGGAGATGACCATTTTTATTGGAAATTATATAGTACCGCACTACAGCTTCGAGATTTGTCCGACAAGGGTGAAGGTCAATCTCTTTTAAATCCTAAAGCTAGTAGTCTTACATTTTACGAAAAAGGGGCGTGGGCGCTAGTGGCACTGCGAGAGGTAATCGGCGATGATGCTTTTAGGAACGGCGTTCAAAATTATTTGAGTACCTATAAATTTAAAAATGCGACGGTCTCCCAGTTTTTACAGGAAATGGCAAGAGCAAAAGATATTGACCTGCTAGCTTACAAAAATAAGTGGTTGGATAGTGAGGACTTTCCTATGGAGGAGGCCATGGCAATCTTAGTAAAACATATTCCTTCTTTGGATTTGTTATCTCAATTGAATTTTGAATTTGAATCTACCCAAAGTGATCATCTTGATTATGAAGCATACTGGAACGCCTCCTCTTCCGTAAACTTTAAACAATATGTTATAAAAAAGCATCATCGCGTTTTGCCAAGGCCGGTTATTGAAAAGGCATTTGCCATGGATATCATTCCAATAAGACAAGCTTTGGCGGTTGCTTTACTAAGTATTTCTCCATCGGAAGAAGCCAAGTACGTATGGAAAAATAGCTTTGAGTCACTCCTTAAGGACGAAAGTTATGTTACCAAGGAGTTGGCCTTGATAAAGCTATGGAGTACATTTGAAGAGGACAGGGGTATTTACTTGAATCAATTGGAAAATGTGGAAGGATTACCCAATAAAAATATTCGGTTACTGTGGTTAACATTGGCCTTGGTTACTCCTGAGTATAGGGTTGGGGAAAAACCGTTGTTTTTTAAGGAACTTAGTTCATACACTGGTACAAACTATAATCCCGAGGTTAGGCAAACTGCTTTTCAATTTCTAGTGGATATAGAAGCCCTGAGCGAGCCTGTTTTCAAGGACTTGATACAAGCTACAAATCATCATTCGTGGCAGTTTCGGAACTTTGCAAGGCGCTTGTTGGACGAACTATGGAAAGATGAGGGAATTAGGATACAACTACAAGAAATAGCTAAAAGACTAAACGTTAATGATTTGCGTTATTTTAATACAAAACTTAATCTAGAATGAGAGCCTTGGTTATTTCCGGTGGTGGTAGCAAGGGGGCATTTGCTGGCGGTGTGGCCGAATTTTTAATAAAGAATTCTGCTAAAAAATATGATCTTTTTGTTGGTACTTCTACAGGCAGCTTACTTATATCGCATTTGGCTTTGGGCAAGTTGGAGAAAATAAAAGAAATTTATTCCAATGTAAATCAGGATACCATTTTTAATAATTGTCCCTTTATTATAAAGAAAAAATATGGAGTAGATGAGATTTCAATCAATCATTGGAACGTTTTAAAAAATTTTATAGCTGGCAAACAGACATTTGGGGAAAGTGAAAATCTCCGAAAAATGATTAGGCAAAGCGTAACCATAGATGAGTTTAATGAACTTAAAAATGGATTAACCGACGTAGTAGTTACGGTATCTAATTTGTCCTTAAATCAAGTAGAGTATAAATCAATTAAAGAATGTACTTACGATGAATTTTGTGATTGGATATGGATATCATCGAACTACGTACCGTTTATGAGTTTGGCCCGGGTAAACGGTTGTGAATACGCAGATGGGGGCTTAGGAAGCATTGTTCCTATTGAGGAAGCTATAAGGCGTGGTGCAACGGAAGTCGATGTCGTAGTCTTGCATACCGAAGTAAACTACCTGAACAGAATGCCGTCCAGGAATCCTTTTGAATTGCTTACTACCATGTTGAGTTTTATTTTGGACCGTATTGAGAATCAAAATATACGAATTGGAAAACTTGTGGCCAACCAGAAAGGTGCAATCATTAATTTATATTATACTCCAACTATTTTAACCACAAATTCCCTGATTTTTGATAAGGCAAAAATGACCCGATGGTGGCAGCGTGGCTACTTGTACGCTAAAAACAAAAATGAAGAAACCAACCCCATCGAGCCTAATGAGAATGAGTGAAATAAGTGGGTAGTTTGTAGGGAAGGATAGTCTGAGAAATTAGACTTTCGAAATTAGATATGAGAAATGTATCTAATGAAAAGTGTCCCCCTAAAACACGCTAATAATACAATCTAAAATCAAGTAACTTGCAGAGATTATAATGCTTTTGAAACATGGTCTCCACCACTTCCTTAAAATCATCATTTTCCTGGTACAATTCAAAGAAAACTCGGTCAATAGTATTAACACTAGAAATTTCGCTCTGGTTAGCTCCGTAGCCCGAGATAGCTCGTGCCCCAGTTACGTCTAAGAAGTATTGCGACTCCTCATCTGTTAGGTCCAGTATTTTTTTGTTCGCAAAATGTATGACCTTCCCACTCATCTTACCTTCAAAAAGTTCCGCTATCTCCTCAATGCTGTAGTAATAGTCGTTAATTAGGATGTTGTTCGGCCCACCTGGTATAACTAAGTAGATAATTTCATAATCTTTAAAGTTATGGTCGTCATACAATAAGTTATTAAGGCTATCTTCTAATCCTTCAATGGTATCGCAAGTTTGGTAGATGCTCGCAATATTTTGATTCAGCGCAATATCTTCTAAAATTTTCAAAACTTCAGTTGTATCAGCATTATCCGTATCTGGAAGTGCTTCGAGGCAGAAAACAAACTTTTCAGTCTCCGTAAAGTCTACTGGTAAGGTATTCATAGCCTACAAAATTCTTTATTTTGCCGGTGTTTAACAAGCAAATCGAAAAAGAATTTATAGGGTGCGATTGACTTTTCTCTATCTGGCCTATAAAACTTTAATACAGTACTTGCTATTTCCGAAAAGGCAGCAGCTTTTTATGCAGGCTAATAGTTGTTTTTTAATTTGTATTCGAGTGTTTGTGATTCATCTCTATTTGAAGGCTAGAGTCTTCCTTACCAAAGTTCCCCAATTTCCTTCTTAAGATATGATAATGCGGTTGTAGAGGGTGATGTTTTTTCCATAGTTTCGGTAAGTATATCTTCTCGCAGTTTATCCGCGGTTTCAGTTTCGCTCATGGCCGCTTTTCGTATCATTTGTATCGTAGCACTTTTTGCGGCTTTTATGATATTCCAACATTCATCGGTCATATAAATTTGTTGGGAAAGATTGTGCTCAAACTCCGTCTCTATATTTTTAATCAGCAAGTTCTCATAATCGGATTTATTCTCCGATGCTGGGCCCACGCGAACAACCAAACTTGGAATTGCAATCCGCTCTAAAAAGAGTACCATACGTTCGTAAGCTTGCATTCTTACGGGTAACGAATCTTTTTGGGCATCTTTATGTAATAAAAAGCGTCTTCTTCCTTCTTCATTTTTGGTGTGTAGTCTAAAAAAATAGAATGCTACCGCACCGGTAACTATAGACGGAAAAGTGTATGCGAAAAGTTGTAAAATTTGGTCTGAACTCATGTCTAAGAATTTAATGTTGTTAGTGGTTAGTATTAAACACTAGAACGACCAATTTCATCAATTATTATATAGCCTCATCGATGAAATACGGATAATTTAAACCAAGATTAATTAGGTTGATTTGAATAGTCCAGTACTCAGTAGTTTTCAATTTGCTTTTAGATATGAGTTGATTAACGTAGCGTACTCTTTTTATTTTGGCTTCAGTTCAACATTATTATAGGGCTGAAATATCTGATTACGAGCTAACTTTAAACATTAATGAATTTAATTTTATAATGGAAATAAACAGATAATAGAAAAAGAAACTATGTTTTTAGAAATATTTTTCCTTTCCATGAATTTCATAGCTAAAGTGCAAAAAATGAACTAAATGCGCTATTAGGGTATAATTTTGACGTTTGGTGCTATCTGCTGAGATTTTTTGGAATAAGCATGGAAACAATAGTATATTTAGGCTGATAATTAAAATGACTTGATAATGAGGGTATTGGTAATTTTCTTAGGTTTTATGTTTGTTGTTGGTTGTAAAACGGACAATAAGGAACTAACTAGCAACAAAAGTTTTGAAACTTTTAGTGAGACTTTTAATACAATTGAAGCTGGGACCGTAAAGGATATAACTTTAAGCAGTGACTATTTTCGCGAAGAACTGGCTAAAACAAGAAAAACATTAGACAACTTATTACAGATAGATACACTACCTCTCTCCTTTGAAGATCGAATAGACTGGCGGTTTGCGCATAGCATTTTAAAAGGTAGGGAACTAAGGCAGGCCAACCATCAAGCTTGGAAAAAGGATCCAAGGAAATATATGCAGTTTAGAAGCTTGGGAAATATTTTGGATAGGCCAGGAGATCCTGATAAAAAAATTGAAGAATTATTAGAAAAATTGATAGCACTTCCCATACAATTAGAAAATGGAAGGAAGCAGGTTGAGTTTTTTGTTCCTAGATTTCAGGAACTGTCACTTTTCATGGCGCAAAATGCTATGCCCCTTTTTAATACTTCTTTACCAGAATTTGCAAAACTGACCAATAGGGTAGAGGAGCTTACACCTTTGATAGAAAACGCACAAAAAGCCCTGGATGACTATATAATTTATTTGGCCCAAGAGCTTCCTAAAAAGCCAAAAGCTAGATTTGAATTAGGGGAGTCAACATATAATCTAATTTTAGAACAAGAGCTTCTATTGGATTACAACGCTGAGAGCCTTTGGCAATTCGGAAAGGATAGATTTGAAGGTACGTTGTCAGAATTAGAGGTGTTGGCAAAGGAAATAGATTCTTCAAAAAGTTGGCAGGAATTAGCCTTAGAAATTAAAAATGACTATCCCAATCCGCACGAAATGATAGCGGCTCACCAATTATGGGTAGATAGTTCCCGAACACACATTTTAAACCATAAACTTATTCCCATTCCATGGGAAGAACAAGTACAGGTTGTTCCCAGGGCAGAATATTTGAGAAAAACGTCTTATTATGGAAATTTTTCCCGAGCCAAAGGCAAGGATGAAGAAGGGGTTTTGACAGCGAAATGGATGATAAACCCTTATGAGGACCAGTGGGACGAGAAGACAAAACAAGAGTATTTAGTAGAGCATGACTGGGGTGTTATCATTGTAACCGCACCGCATGAGTCATACGGGGGACATCATGTACAAGGCTTATATCAGATGCATAATCCAAGAAAAATTCGCCGCGAGAACGGATTATCACTCTTTAGTGAAGGTTGGGGGCTTTATAACGAACAGCTGATGGCCGAAACTGGGTTTTTTCCTAACAAAAGAATTCATTTACGGCAATTACAATTACGACTTTGGCGCAATGCCAGGGTCATTTACGACGTAGGGATGCACTCCGGGCGCATGACCTATGAGGAAGCTGTATCGCTAATGACAGACAAAGTTGGCTTTTTGAGATGGGCTGCACAATTAGAAATTGATTCTGCCGCTGAACGTCCAGGTTATTTTATTGGCTATTATTTAGGAATGTCAGAAATTTTAAGAATTAGGGAGCTTTACAAACAAAAAATGGGAGACCGTTTTACTTTGGGCGATTTTCATGAAAGACTTTTAAAAATAGGAAACATGCCCCCAAGACTGATGGAGGAGTCGCTATTATCACCTTTGGAGCCTGGTACTTAAAATACCAATTATTTAATTGTTTTTCATATTCTCTTTTGCCTTTGTGTAAAAAGCTTTATAATCTGGGTGGATACGAATTTGAATTCCCTCTTTAAAGCCTCCATCTTGCGCCTTTACTTGTAAACGGCTGCCGTCTACGGCATTTTTTACAATTAATTGATTA
>Ga0209948_1000014_pt1 | contig 103037 bp, 72 predicted proteins | sample SalPonR2_C_D2_MG_FD_185709 | JGI IMG/M metagenome (GOLD analysis project Ga0209948, IMG submission 185709) | Salt pond soil microbial communities from South San Francisco under conditions of wetland restoration - Salt Pond MetaG R2_C_D2_MG... ... | reverse complement strand
TTTGAATATGCTAAAGTTATCGACATTTTTGGAAGTTATGAGTCTCCCCCAGACCCCCTCTTTTCAACATCATAATTATGCTTTTTTAATATTAGAATTATTCAGGAACTAATCTAAAGGATTTGGGGGATTCAAGTTAAAATGAAACTGTGCGCTGATATTTAATAAGTATGAATAATAGCGTGTATAATTCAACTTGGTTCATTTAATTCAAAACACCTTTATTTAGCCGTTCAAAAGTTTTCAATAGTGAAATCAATCCTTTTTAGAAAAAGTGGTAAGCTCCAATTTTGAGATTATTATAAAGTTTGTGTTCTATAAATTATTAACTTAAAATTAGAAAAAATAAACTGACCATTTAAACCTCATTTTGTTTCAAAAGGACTTCTTGTTATCAAAATGTTAGCTAAACTTTAATTGGGACCAGATGGTACCAAAACTTAAATAATACTTAAAATTTAGAAAACATGAATTCATAGTTTAAGTAATTTCTTTGGAATCGACTAACGAAACCTTAGAAAATGAAAAAAGCTACACTCCTTTATTACTTTTTATTCGTACCATTTATGTTACTTGCGCAATCGGGAAATATTCAGGGAACGATTTCTGATGAAAATGGTATTTACCTCCCTGGAGCCAACGTTATGATTACTACACTCTCAAAAGGAGCAATATCAGATTTTGATGGTAAATTCACCTTAGTAGATGTTCCCAAAGGTACCTATACCCTTAAAGTTTCTTATCTGGGTTATGAGGACATAGAACAACAAGTTTCGGTCAATGCAAACGAAACAACCGAAATATCCTTATTTATCGAACCTAAGAGTACCGAGCTCGATGGTGTTGAAGTTACCGCTTATGGTTTGGGCGGTCAATCCAAAGCATTGAATACCCAAAAGAACAACCTTAATATTACCAATGTAGTTTCTACAGACCAGATAGGTAAATTTCCCGATGCCAATATTGGTGATGCCGTAAAACGTATTCCAGGTATTACCATGCAAGTGGATCAAGGGGAAGCTAGAAACGTTATTGTTCGTGGTCTCTCGCCACAACTGAATTCAGTCACCTTAAACGGCAGCAGAATACCCTCTGCCGAAGGCGATAATAGAAACGTACAAATGGATCTGATACCCTCGGATATGATTCAGACCATTGAGGTAAGCAAGGCGGTAACCCCGGATATGGATGCCGATGCCTTGGGTGGTTCCATTAATTTAATCACTAGAACTTCACCACAGGGTTTCAGACTATCGGCAACACTTGGCTCTGGAATCAATTTTATTACGGATAAACCCATTTTCAACGGGTCGATTTTGTTAGGGGATAGAAGTAAGAACGATAAGTTTGGATGGATGATTTCCGTGTCCGGTAATGACAACGATTTTGGTTCGGATAACGTGGAAGCAGAGTGGACAGATGAGTTTGAGTTCAATACGGGCATAGAAGATACAGAAGGTGACGATATTTTGGAAGCCGTAGACGTAAATCCGTATACGAACGTGAACGAGCAACGTACCTATTTGGTGCAACGGATAAGGCGAAGTTTCTCTGCGAACATGGATTATAAATTTGATGCGAACAATACCATATTTTTAAAGACGATGTACAACTGGAGGGACGATCGTGAAAATAGATATGTACTGGCACAGGAAATTTTGGATGCAGAAGATATAGCGGCAGGGGACTTTACTATATCTAATGGTAATATAACCCGTTTTCCTGTTGAGGCGGTAAGAGAAACTAAGGGCGGTTTGGACGATAGACGTAGCAAGAACAGAAGACTGGAAGACCAACGTATGCAAAATTACAGTCTAGGTGGTAATCATCTGTTCGGTAAGTTAAAAGTGGATTGGATGACTTCTTACGCTCAGGCATCGGAAGAAAGGTTAAACGAACGTTACGCTGTTTTTGCATCGGAATATATTGTGAACAATGATAATACTGATTCCCGATTTCCTTTAATGACGGCCGAGAATGCATCTGATGCCAATAGTTTGGACGGTTTTGAATATGATGAAATTACCAACGAGAATCAATATACGGAAGAGGAAGACATCAATCTTTTCGTAAATTTTCAATTACCAGCAGATTTATTTGGTAACGGGGATGGTACCATTAAATTCGGTGCAAGGGGAAGGTTCAAAAATAAGTTTAGGGATAACGATTTTTTTGAAGTCGATTTGGAGGATGATTTTCCAACCTTAGCCAATGTACCGGTTACCGATCAGACCGATGCCGATTTTCTTGCTGGAAGCCAGTACCAAGCAGGTCTATATCCAGATGAAGTATGGTTGGGACGTTTAGACCTTTCGAATGGCGAACTATTACAGGACGAGTTTTTGGCAGAGAATTATGATGTAAACGAAAATGTATGGGCAGGCTATTTGATGTTCAACCAAAAGCTTTCGGACAAGTTAAGTTTGCTTGCAGGTGTGCGTGTAGAAAATACTCAACTGGACTCAGAAGGGTTTAGTCTTACGTTTATAGAGGAAGACGAAGATAACGGTATTGAGGAAGCAATAGTTGTAGAAGAGGTAAGTGGTGAAAGTTCTTATACCAATATTCTGCCCGGTATCCATTTGAAGTATGATATTTCGGATAGAACCATTTTGCGCCTCGCTTGGACGAATACCCTGGCACGACCTAACTACGTAGATCTTATCCCAAGAGTAGAGATTATAAACGAGGATGATGAAATTGTAATAGGGAACCCAGCGTTGGAAGCCACAACATCTATGAACTTTGATGTAATGGCAGAGCATTATTTTGAAAGCGTAGGTTTGATTTCCGGTGGAGTATTCTACAAGGATATCAAGGATTTTATATTTACCAGTATCAGTGAGGTATCGGATAATTCGTTTGGTACAGAGTCGGTTGGTTATGATTTGTTTCAACCCTTGAACGGGGATGCTGCTACAATATTAGGAGCGGAATTCGCATTTCAACGTCAACTGGATTTTCTGCCTGGATTTGCAAAAAACTTCAGCCTTTACCTTAATTATACGTTTTTGACTTCGAGCGCAGACGGTATTACGAATGAGGATGGAGATGTGAGAACGGATATTGATTTGCCCAATACCGCACCTAATATGTTTAATGGCTCCTTGGGCTATGCCGATAGAAAATTTAGGGCACGTTTGTCCGCTAATTTTTCTGATTCCTATATCGATGAAATCGGTGGGAATTCGTTTGAAGATAGACATTACGATGTGCAGTTTTTCTTAGATTTTAACGCCTCTTTTCAAGTGAATTCCAATCTGAGTGTCTATGCAGATTTAAACAACATTACCAACCAGCCATTGCGTTATTTTCAAGGCATAAAGGAACGCACACAGCAAGTAGAGTTTTATGGACAACGATTTACTTTTGGTTTAAAGTATGATCTATTCAAAAAGTAAACACTAACCATTATTACCTCTATAAAGCCCTCCTTTGGGTAAGAAGGGCGGTTTTGTTCTAAATATTCCAACATGATGAAAAGAATTCTATATTCCATTTTAGCACTTATAATTTATGCAGGGTGTAATCAAAGTAAATTGCCCCCGATTGAACCGGACATCATTACCGAATTTACCTTGAACGATACAGATGACCCCGCTATTTGGGTACATCCATCCCACCCAGAAAAAAGCATAGTGTTTGGAACGGACAAGGAAACTAACGGTGCTATTTATGCCTTTGATTTGGCAGGAAAAATAATAGCGGACAAGACCATCAGAAACATCGAACGACCAAACAATGTCGATGTGGAATATGGTTTTAAATTGAATGATTCAACAACAACCGACATACTCGTTTTCACGGAAAGAGAAAAACAACAGATCAGAATGTTCTCCGTACCTGACATGCAGCCTTTGGACAATGGCGGCTTTCCTGTTTTTACTGATGAGGAACTTTTGGGGAATCGATTGCCGATGGGAATAAGCTTATACAAATCCTCAAAAGATTCCGTAGTCTATGCCATTGTGGGTAGAAAAACAGGGCCTGTCAATGGGTATCTTTATCAGTATGCCTTAGTAGCTGACACTACTGGAATAAAAGCAAATTTGGTACGTAAATTTGGTTCTTTTAGTGGTCAAAAAGAAATTGAGGCTATTGCGGTCGATGATGAAAATGGATTTGTTTATTATTCTGATGAAGGGGTCTGTATCAAGAAATACCATGCAGAACCCAATATGGGCGATGAAGAAATTTCGTGCTTTGGCGGAGCTTATTTCTCAGAGGATATCGAAGGTATTGCTATTGCCACCTATTCAGATGGCAATGGTTATCTTATTGTTTCCAATCAACAAAAGGGAGAATTCAACATTTTTTCAAGACAGGATAATTCCTTTATCAAAGCCGTTAACCTTACGACTACTGAAACGGATGGTTGTGAAGTTGTTACCGTACCACTAAATAATCAATTCCCCAATGGTCTTTTCGTTGCTATGAACGACGAAAAGAACTTTTATTTTTATGATTTGGAAAAGTTGGGGCTGAAGTAGTTCAGTGTAGAACAAGTTTATTCAACTAATTATGGGGAAGCCTATAGTTTCGGATAATGAAATTCATAGAATTCCTTTCCTAGAAACCTTATTTACAATAAAAATACTAAGAGCTTGTGTGTAAATCGACTAAAATACATTCATTTAGTTCCATTTGCCTAGATTTGTTATGACGGAAGAAAAATCACGAAAAAAGTTCACAAATCGTCAACATTACGATTAGTAAATAAATGCAACATCAGTAAAATAGGGGCTTACCGTTTGTAGTTCGATTCTTGCCGAGATCACTTTAACTTCTTCAAAAATAGTTGGTATTTAATATCAATAGCACTGCCGCTAATCTAAACTAGTAGCTTAATCTTAACTATTAAAAAGTCCTGCACCTTCTTGTTTTGGGCTTTTTTAGTTTTCAAACCACCAAACGTAATTATCGTTCACTATTTTATTTTCCATTAAACAAAATATAAATGACGGAATGGATGAAGCGCGTATAAAAGGCAGGTTGGAAATATAAACTTTTAGAACCTACCTTTCCTTAGAATAGGGCTTTTTGATCGCTGCACTCTGCGATTCAAGAAAACGCATTATTTCAGATGGACTCTCAATTTGTATGAATTTCTTATTAAAAACTAAAATAGGTTGTTGTAAGATATTTTGTTCATTTTGCAGAATACGTACCCAATCATTAAAATCAAAATCGACCAAATTTGAACCGAATTTCTTTTTGAAATCAGCATGGCCTTTTTTAATCATTTCACCCATTTCCTTGTCAAGCTCTTTGGTTACTTCCGCCCATTGCGTACCTGTCAAAGAAGCTTTAGAAATATCAAAAGCTTTTATTTCTTTATTGGTAGCCTGTAAATAAGCCAGAGCTTGTTTTCCTATAACGGTATTTGAATCATAGATTATAGTAATTATTCTATTATTTTCTGCTATTACACTCATATTCTCGATTAATTTAACCTTTCTTTTACTTCCTTAGTGCAAATCGGGTATTATATAGCACTAAATTAAAATTACAGTATGGACAATCAACTAGTATTTTGGTCTGCTTTTTATTCTAAACGTAGGGCAGAACTTACCAAACATAATAGTCAAGTTGGTAAAACTACCTACAACTGTTTCAACAATACTTATTTAAAGATAAGATATTTTGTTTAACTTTATGTAATATTATTTAAACACTTTAAAAATATAAAAAACAAACATGAAAAAAATTGTAGTTATACTTTGCGGAATACTAAGCTTAAGCGTGCTGATTACTGCTTGTGGAGATAACGCTAATAAGTCAAAGATGGAAACAAAGGATGCCAAATACGAAACTTCTTTAGATTTCGATCGTTCTGTAATGCAGATTTTAGATCAGTCTCCCGTTTATAACAGTTTTCTGAAATTAGTAAATGCAGCTTCTTTTTTTGATGAGATAAAGGAGATGGACGATATTATAGTTTTTGTACCTACTGATGAAGCATTTGGTCCAAGTAAATACACTATAAACAATCTTACAGCTCCCGACAGTTTAGATAGGCTTCCCGGTATTTTAAAATATCATTTTGTAGAAAGCGAGACCGATGTAGAAACATTAATTTCAAGTTTAAAAATTGGAGAAAATCCATTGCGTCTAAAAACACTACACGGAGGGTTTCTTGCACTGCGCTTAGAAAATAACGAGTTAATACTATTGGATGAAAGCGGAACTATAGCTAAAGTAAATTCCAAAAGTGTTAGAGGTTCTAACGGAATCGTATACACAATTGATAAAATATTGGAGCCTAGAAGTCAAAGGAACATGACTAGCTTATCACAATAATACGTATGGACTGCTTCTATTTGCACTAGTTATTTGAAAACTATAATTTTATAACGGTGTTTACTTTAGATACCTCAAAAACTATTTAAATGTGAAGAATAGGGTACTACAAGCAAAAAAAGCTTACTATTTTTCATTAATTGAAGTATAGTATAAAGCTAACAAGCTTAAATTTTTCCCATTACCAGTGCAACGTTGAGAAGTCCACTCAATTTATATAGAAGAACTTAAAAAATCTTATAAACTAAACATTTGCTATATTTAGGTATAACAATCATTTAGAAACAACACGAATATAAGTAGGGGTGGCGAATTTTTTTTCTGTATGACGCACTCCCTACCAAAGGTTTAATGGCAAGAATGTGGGTGTGTTTTGAAGAAGGTGCTGCATTCTTTTAAACTGCATTCCGAAAAAATTTTAAAATATAACAGTTTACCAGATTAGAACTCATGAAAAAACCAACACTACTTGCATTACTATTTTTTACAGTTTTCATAGGAACGGCACAGGAAAACCTTTTGGCAAAAAATAAATGGTCGGTAGAGAAAGCAGAAAATTGGTATAAGCAACACGATTGGCTTACGGGAGCAAACTTTAACCCCAGTACAGCAATCAATCAATTGGAAATGTGGCAAGAAGACACTTTTGATCCCGAAACTATTGATAGGGAACTCGGTTTTGCAGCGGGGATTGGTTTTAACACCATGCGCGTTTATTTACACAGCTTGGCATACAACGCAGATCCAGATGGTTTTAAAAAAAGACTAGAGACCTATTTAGGTATTGCAGACAAGCACGGGATAAAAACCATGTTCGTTTTTTTTGATGATGTCTGGGGCAAAAACCCTAAAGCTGGCAAACAACCAGATCCTAAGCCTGGCGTGCATAATTCCGGTTGGGTACAAGATCCTGGTGACCCCAATTCCAAGGAAGAAAAATATTATCCCGCTTTGGAAACCTACGTAAAGGACGTGATGAGCACATTTAAAAATGACAATAGGGTGCTAATGTGGGACCTATATAACGAACCAGGTAATACAGATAAAGGAATAAGCTCTATGCCTTTATTGAAAAATATTTTTATTTGGGCGAGAGAGGTAAATCCCAGCCAACCCTTAACAGTGGGTATTTGGCGATGGGATTTTCATGAATTAAATGCCTTTCAAGCGCTAAATTCAGATATGATAAGCTATCACAACTACGAAGATGAAAAGCATCATGGCCATATTATCGACCTATTAAAAAGCCATGGAAGGCCTATGATCTGTACAGAGTATATGGCGAGACCAAGAAACAGCCGTTTCTCCAATATTCTTCCTCTTTTGAAAAAAGAAAATATAGGGGCTATTAATTGGGGCCTCGTCGCAGGTAAATCAAATACCAAATATATGTGGGATACACCTATAGAGGATGGGTCCGAGCCCGACGAGTGGTTTCACGAAGTATTCCGAAAAGATGGTAATCCATACAGACAGGACGAAGCAGACCTCATCAGAAAATTGAACGAACAAAACTAATAATAAAGATAGTTCACACTATGAAACTTAATAAACAACACTATCTTTTGTTCACGCTTCTTACCGGAATAATGATATTTGAATCTTGCAAGGAAGATAAAATGAAAAATCCGGTAAAAGAGGTGCAGGCCAACATAGAAATGAGTTTTGAATCTAATTTGAAAGCATCTGACTTTGATACGATTATAAACGGGAAACCGGTAAAACTCTACTGGTTGAAAAAGGGATCACTCCACATGGCGATGACAAACTATGGCGGAAGAATAGTAGGCTTATGGACACCTGACAAAAACGGAAAATTAGTTGATGTTTGTATAGGAAGGGGAAGTACCGAAGCCTATGTTAAGGGCCCCGAATCCTACTTCGGCGCGACCATTGGTCGCGTTGGAAATCGTATCGCAGCAGGTAAATTTAAGATGGATGGAAAAGAGTATTCCATAGCCCCCAATAATAACGCCAACGCCCTACACGGCGGGGAACACGGATTTCAGGATAAGGTTTGGGAAGCAGACCAGCCTAATGAGTATACGCTGGAGCTGCGTTACACTTCCCCTGATATGGAAGAAGGATTCCCTGGCAATCTAAATACAGTCGTCGTTTATACATTAACCGAAGACAACTCCGTTCTTATGGAGTACAGAGCCACTACGGACAAACCTACCATCGTTAATCTGACCAATCATGCATATTTTAATCTCAACGGCGAGGGAAGTGGAACGATATTAAATCATAGGTTACAAATAAACGCCAACTCGTTTACACCGATAGATGAGGGCTTGATTCCTCTGGGAGAACTTAGACCGGTAGCGGGTACTCCCTTCGATTTCCGGGAACTTACTGCTATTGGGGAACGGATAGAAACTTCCAACCAACAACTTAATTTTGGTGGTGGCTACGACCATAATTTTGTTTTGAACAAGACCTTGGGAAATGAATTGACTCATGCTGCCACTGCAATTGGTGACGTATCGGGCATAGTTATGGAGGTATTCACAAACGAACCAGGAATTCAGTTGTATTGCGGCAATTTCATGAACGCTGAGAACGAGCTAAAATCAGGTGCTAAAGATGATTTGCGAACCGCATTTTGTTTAGAGACCCAACATTTTCCCGATTCCCCTAATCAACAGGGTTTTCCTTCTATTGAATTAAGGCCAGGTGAAACCTACCAGACCATGTCCAAATATAAATTTTCAATAGAATAATATTCAATAGAACACTGAAAGGTTTGGAGTCCAATTAAGAAATAGACCTATTACTCTTTATTAAAAATTTGCCTGTTATCCAACAGAGCTGGATATTGTAAGTTGATTATAATAGATTCACAAAACGGGGTCATTACTCAGTTGTTATCTAATCAAATCATTGAATGAAACAACTTTGGAGCGAAACCTGTTGTACAAGAGAAAGGGATAGCCCTAAATTCCTATTTTAAATATATTACCCAGACCCCGACTTTACTCGCCGCAAACCAACTTCCAACAAAGGGATATATGTTAAATATTATTTAATATAGTACCTTTTTATACATAGTACTGTAACAAAACAGATACTACCTCGTCTATTAGTTGTAAGTCATTCAAAAACAATGAATACAAAACCTAAAAAAACAATCATGAAAGCATCAATCTCAGCAACAGTTACAGAATCTAGAACAGGTCAGTATTTTTCAACCTTAAGCAAAAGTAAAAGAGCCCAATGGGCAGGGTACAGACACTTTAATCGCTAATCACGGTTTAAAAAACACATCCATTATTAAAAAAATCATCAATTTAAAAACAACAATTATGAAAGCATCAATCTCAGCAACAGTAACAGAATCTAGAACAGGACAGTACTTCTCGTCTTTTAGTAAAAGTAAACGAGCGCAATGGGCGCAGTATCGACATTTTAATCGCTAATTGCGAGATACACAGTACATCAATCATCAAAAACAAGCATCATGAATACCTTCATCAATCATAACCCAAAGACATCGAGTAAATTTGTTCTCTTTTCTAATCAACAAGAAAGCAAACGAATCATATGGGCAAGACCATTACTTAACCTCTAATCAAGGTTACCATAAGCACACTAATAAAGGGGATACACTTCATCAATGCAACCCCCTTTTTTATATAAATTTAAACGTAAAAGCAGTAGACTTCAAATAAATACGATTTGGCTATTGTATTCTTATCCGCCAATTTATCAAATAAAAAATGCCTCCTACCCCAATTTACCATGAACAGAAAACCAGAACTTAAATCAAAACATTTACTACCTTAGGACTGGTGAATCAATTTATGCTACCTTCCGTAGACCACAAAAACATTGCGTTATGAAAAATCTCTGTGGTGCCTTATTTACATTACTATTAGTCCAGTTTAACATTGGTCAAAACCAAGTTGATGTACTCATCATCGGAGGCGGTGCTGGAGGAACTTCTGCCGGAATACAGGCAGCGCGAATGGGCGTAAATGTTCAAATTATAGAGGCCACACCTTGGTTGGGCGGTATGCTGACTTCAGCGGGTGTTTCTGCCATAGATGGAAATCATGAAATGCCTTCGGGTTTATGGGGAGAATTCCGTCAAAAATTACGCGACCATTATGGTGGTGCAAAAGCACTGGCTACTGGCTGGGTAAGTCATACGTTATTTGAGCCGTCCGTAGGAAACAAATTCCTTCAAGAAATGGCCACTATTCCAAATTTAGATATTGCTTTTAATGCGGTATACACGAAGGCAGAAAAAGAAGGAGAAGGATGGCAAGTCACCTACGTACAAAATAAAAAAACCTACATCACCAATGCTAGAATACTTATTGATGCTACCGAAATTGGAGAGTTGTTGCCTTTAGTAGGCGCAGAGTTTAGACTAGGTATGGACGCCAAGAGCGATACGGGCGAAACAGAGGCTCCGGACACAGGGAATACCATTGTGCAGGATATGACGTATGTTTTGATATTGGAGGATATTTCAACAGACCCTGATGTTCGTAAGGATACAAAAGGACTAGTGAAGAAACCAAAAAACTATACTCCTGAAGCCTACGCTTGTGCCTGCAAACGAGAAACCGGCGAAATGTTTGGAGGAGTGTCCAGTTGCGAACAAATGTTGAATTACGGGAAACTACCCAATAATAAATACATGATGAACTGGCCCAATTGTGGGAACGACTTTTATGTGAATTGGCCAGAATTATCAATCAACCAACGTCAAGAAAAACTAAAGGAAGCCAAAGCTTTTACCCAAGGATTTGTCTACTACATTCAAAATGAACTAGGGTTTAAAAACCTCAGAGTGGCAGATGAATTTCCTACCAAAGACAATTTTCCTATGATCCCGTATGACCGAGAAGCTAGAAGGGCAAAGGGGAAAACCTTTCTTACGGTAGACCACCTGGAAAGACCTTATGATTTCACTTTATATAGAACTGGCGTTGCGGTGGGCGACTATCCTATAGACCATCATCATGATAAAAATCCTGATGCTCCGAAAATTGATTTCATTACTATAAAAGTGCCTAGTTACACTATTCCTTTAGGGAGTTTGATTCCCGATAGTGTTGAGAATTTTATAGTCGCAGAAAAGAACATCAGTGTATCCAACATCGTAAACGGAGCTACTAGATTACAACCCGTAGTTTTGGGTATTGGGCAGGCGGCGGGTGCATTGGCTGCAACAGCCATTCTAGAAAACCAAAATCCATCGGAAATCTCTATTCGAAAGGTGCAAAATGCCCTGTTAAAAAGCAATGCCTACATCATGCCCTTTATTGATGTAAAAAAAGAAGATTTAGCCTTTATGGCAATGCAACGTATGGGTGCTACAGGTATTCTAAAAGGCACAGGCATTCCCTATAAATGGGCGAACCAAACTTGGTTCTATCCTAATAGGATTGTCTCTGAACACGAATGGATAACAGGACTTTTACCCTATTTCCCAGAATTAGAAAAAACTCCCGCTTCTGGCGCAGGAATCACCCTGTCTTTTATTACGTCTATAGTCCAACTTGTGCAACCAGATTATCCTATGGAAACCATCGAACAAAGATGGGACGATTGGCGCATTGAACAACCTCTTAATAAACACACCGAACTAAACAGGCGCAGTGTAAGTATCCTCACTGATGTCTTATTGAACCCTTTTGAAATGGAAATCGATTGGTACGGAACGGTTAAATAGTTGTTGGTTGACACCCATTAATACGTAGTACATAACTCAACTACGACTAAGTTTGTGTTTAGTTTAAAATAGCGTAAAGAGGAAAATACACTGTGTAAAGCCCTATTTTTGAGCTTGTATTTGACTATTCATACACCTCTACCACCATCTCTACCTCAACTGCCATATTACCCGGTAAAGAACCCATGCCTACAGCGGCTCTAGCGTGTTTGCCAGCCTCACCAAAAACAGCGACCATAAGATCTGAATACCCATTAATTACCTTGGAATGGTCCTTGAAATCCGGTGATGCATTCACCATCCCTTTCACTTTAACTACTCTTTTCACCTTGTTCAAATTCCCTAATTCCGCTTTCAATACGGATAGCTGATTAATACCTACTTCCTGAGCAGCGGCATAACCCTCTTCCACAGTTAAATCAGGGCCTAATTTACCAACTACATTCTCACCATTAGCTTGTTTGGGTCCTTTACCAGCCAAGAAAATAAGATTTCCTGTGCGTACGGCATGCACGTAATTGGCAACTGGGGTTCCTTGGTCTCTAAGAGTTATATCCAACCCCTCTAATTTTGCTTCCGGATTATAATCAGATGGGATTTTTTGCGAAACATCTTCCTCTGCTTTATGTTTGATTTCTCGGTCTATATCAGTTCCACAAGAAACCGAAAATACAATAACAAGTACAAGTAAAAATTTCTTCATATCAGCACGAATTTAATTTATAGCTATTCATATATTCTATATAAAAATATGATAATATGTTAAGGTTCTATGCCAATGAATAGGATTTACCCTAAAATCCATAAAAATTATTTCATTTTTACTAGATTAGCATATTAACCAAACCACTAAAATCAAATTTATATGGAAAATTCCAAAGTAAATGCGAACAGGCTATTTTATGCTAGCTGTTTTGCTTTGATTACCACCGCATTCTCTTTCGCCATCGCGGCAGGAATACTGGACCAACTTAAAACGGAATTAGAATTAACCGCAAGCCAAGCCGGACTTATAGCTTCCATGTGGTTTTTAGGGTTTCCTATCTCAATGGTTATAGGTGGTCTTATTTATCATAAGGTAGGTGGTAAAGCTATTATGCAATTTGCATTTTTCGCTCATGCCATTGGGATCATTATGCTCATTTTTTCCGGGAATTACGTTCTTTTGCTCATCGCTAACCTTTTAATAGGGTTGGGTAATGGTTGTACGGAGGCCGCTTGTAATCCCATGATTGCAGACGCCTATCAAGGAAACAGAATGAGTACGATGCTAAATCGTTTTCACATGTGGTTCCCAGGCGGTATTGCCATAGGGAGTTTACTATCCGGTTTTATGACCGATAATGATATTATGGGCCAAAGTCAAATGTGGCTTTTATTAATCCCTACCTTAATCTATGCCTATTTATTTTTTGGACAAGATTGGCCTAAGGCAAAAATTCAAGAAGCTTCAGAAATAAGCGTGAATTTAAAATCTTTGGTTACTCCGCTATTCCTATTTATAGGTATTTGTATGTCTTTGACTGCAATATCCGAATTTGGACCTAACCAATGGGTAAGTCTTATTTTGGCCAAAAGCGGGGCGCAACCTACACTGATCTTGGCACTAACGGCGGGCTTGATGGCCGTGGCCAGATATTTTGGAGGAGATATGGTAAAGCGGTTTGACCAAACCGGGGTATTGCTTGGTTCTGCAATTTTAGCTACTATAGGCATTTATCTTTTTAGTACTCAAACCGGAGCAATGGCGTACGTTGCTGCAGTTATTTTCGCATTAGGTATAGCTTACTTTTGGCCAAATATGATTGGTTTAGTGGCTACTAAGGTTCCCAAAAGCGGGGCATTGGGAATGTCGATTATTGGGGCTATTGGGATGTTTGCAAATTCTATCTTTCAACCTATTATTGGAGGCTGGATAGATTCTGATAAAGCTGCAGCAGCGGCGAAAGGGTTAACTGGGGATGAACTAGAATTGGTTTCTGGGCAAGACACCTTGGGAACTATGGTTATTTTCCCTGGTCTTTTAATTATTCTTTTTACCATACTATACTTCTGGATGAAGAATAGAAAGAAAAGTGAGGTTGAACTGGCCACTGCCTAAACAATCTTTAGAGTATTAAAAAAGTCCATACAGAAAACTATATGGACTTTTTTGATTTAAACTAAAGGCTAATTTATCAATAGTTCCAATATCTCAATCGCCGCGTCACTGATCTTTGTGCCAGGGCCAAAAACGGCAGTAGCTCCTGCATCCAACAAGAATGGATAATCTTGTTTAGGAACTACACCTCCCACAATCACCATGATATCTTCGCGACCATATTTTTTCAGCTCTTCAATCACGGCCGGCACCAGCGTCTTATGACCCGCGGCCAAGGACGAAACACCAAGAATATGCACATCGTTCTCTACAGCTTGTTTTGCAGCTTCTTGTGGGGTTTGAAACAAGGGGCCAATATCCACATCAAAACCTAAATCTGCATATCCTGTTGCCACTACTTTAGCGCCCCTATCATGACCATCCTGACCCATTTTTGCAATCATAATACGTGGCCTACGGCCATCTTGTTCTGCGAAAGTATCGGCAAGGGCTTGCGCTTTCTTAAAACTATTATCGTCCTTTATGGCTTTTGAATACACTCCGGTAAATGATTTTATTTCTGCTTTATGGCGACCAAACGCAACTTCTAAGGCATCACTAATTTCTCCTAGAGTCGCCCTAGCTCTGGCGGCTTCTACTGCTAAAGCTAACAAATTATCCGCAGCTCCGCTACCGGACATTTTATTTTTGGCTGCATACGTTACCTTCTGTAAGCAAGTTGCTACTGCTTTGGTGTCCCTATCTACTTTAATCGTTTTCAGTCGTTCTACCTGTTGTTTCCGCACCGCTTGGTTATCTACTTCTAATATTTGTAGCGCGTCCTCTTGTTCCAATCGGTACTTATTTACCCCAACAAGTACATCTTGTCCGCTATCCAAGCGTGCCTGTTTTCTGGCAGCTGCTTCTTCAATTCTCATTTTAGGGATTCCAGCTTCTATTGCTTTCGTCATTCCACCTAAATCCTCGACCTCCTCCATCAATTCCCATGCTTTGTCCGCAAGTTGTTTAGTTAGGGTTTCTACGTAATAACTCCCCGCCCAAGGATCTACGGTCTTGGTTACCTTTGTTTCTTCTTGCAAGTATATTTGTGTCTCCCGTGCAATTCGTGCCGAAAAATCTGTTGGTAACGCTATGGCCTCGTCCAAGGCATTGGTATGTAAGCTTTGCGTACCACCAAAAACAGCTGCTGCTGCTTCTATCGTCGTCCGGGCCACATTATTGAACGGATCCTGTTCGGTTAGACTCCATCCGCTTGTCTGGCAATGGGTCCGCAATACCAATGATTTTTCATTTTTAGGTTCAAATTGCTTTACCAATTTTGCCCATAGCATACGTGCCGCACGCATCTTAGCAATTTCCATAAAATGGTTCATGCCAATACCCCAAAAAAACGAAAGTCGCGGTGCAAAATCATCAATTTGTAAACCTGCTTTCATCCCCGTTCGTATATATTCTAGTCCGTCTGCTAGGGTATAGGCCAATTCCATATGTGCAGGGGCACCGGCCTCATGCATGTGGTAGCCCGAAATGCTAATGCTATTGAATTTGGGCATAAACCTACTCGTATACTCAAAAATATCGGCCACTAATTGCATAGAAGGTTTTGGCGGATAGATATAGGTGTTCCGTACCATAAACTCCTTTAGAATATCGTTCTGTATGGTGCCTGCAAGTAATTCCTGTGAAACACCCTGCTCTTCTGCCGCTACGATATAAAAAGCCATAATAGGCAGCACGGCACCGTTCATAGTCATGGAAACCGACATCTTATCCAAGGGAATCCCATCAAAAAGCAGTTTCATATCCTCCACAGAATCAATAGCAACACCTGCTTTACCTACATCGCCCACCACGCGCTCATGATCACTATCATAGCCTCTATGGGTAGGCAAATCAAAAGCAACGGACAAGCCTTTTTGTCCTCCCTTTAAATTCCGTCTATAAAAAGCGTTGCTCTCTTGTGCTGTAGAAAAACCTGCATATTGGCGGATGGTCCAAGGTCTTCTCACGTACATCGTGGAATATGGCCCTCGGAGATAAGGTGGAATCCCTGCTGCAAAATTCAAGTGCTCCAATGGTGCTATATCAGACTTGGAATAGGTCTTTTTTAGTTCAATATTTTCTGCGGTAGTATAGCCAGTTCGACCTTCTGAGGCAGCAACCGTATTTTTTTCAGCTACGTTTACTGAAATTAAACTAAGATCATCTAGAGATTTTCTACTCATCTTCCAACCTTTTTTGTTCCAAGGCTTCCGCCAAGCGTTTTTCTATGATGGGTACGAGCAAGGTTTTTCTTGCTTTTGTCTTTACAAAGGGGTATAGTTCCAAATCATGCCTCATTTTATCGTCCTCGTTTTGGAATTTGTTAGTACCGACCAAAACTTCTTCCTGTTCGTTAAACCGTTCTTGCTGCTTATGCGCAGACTCCCTTATCTTTTCTTGAATGGTATGTTCCTTCAACTGTTTTAAGAATCCGCCCCCTTTTTCTATGGACTTTAATAATTCTAAGCCTTTTTCTGCCAGCTGTTGGGTCAGGGATTCAATGTAATAAGACCCGTCCGATGCATTGCTCACTTTATCAAAATAGCTTTCTTCCTTTAAGAGCAACAATTGATTCATTGCGATACGCTCCCCGAACTCATTGGCCTTATGATATAGAGCATCGTAAGGCATATTGATAACCGTGTTAGCGCCTCCTAATACGGCAGACATACATTCCGTGGTGGTCCGTAACATATTTACGTTATAATCATAAAGTGTTTTATTTCGTTTGGAAGGATAGGCAACGATATGGCAATCCAACCGCACATCATAAACGGAAAGTAAGTTCTCCCATAGTACTCGTAACGCCCTTAGTTTTGCTATTTCAAAGAAATAATTCCCACCAATGGCTACCTTAAAAACTATGGATTTTATCTTGTTGAGGCTTTGGGTCTGGTCTAGATGATTTAAATATTCATTGGCATGCGCCATCGCATAACCCAGTTGCTGTACCATAGTAGCTCCTGCATTTTCGTATAGTGAAACATCGACGCTGAGGACATGCTGTGCTTTCGTGTTTAGTATATTATCTAACGTGCTATGATCTTTCTCCAAGGTGCCATACCAGTTTCCGCTACGTGCCAAACTTCCAATGATATCTACATTTAAATAAATGGAATCCTCATGACCCTTGGCAACCTCCAAAACCGACTGCACATAGTCCGTTGACAAAAATTCCATTTTTAAATAAATGGTAGTCGTTTTTAGGTCGATATTCTTCAACACATCTGCAATAACAATAGCTTCGGATGGAATTATCAATTGTAACCGTTCCGCCCCGCTTTGGAGTGATTTGATGGCTTTCTTATTGGCTATTACGGCATTTCCCGCATAAATCTCTTGTCCAACCTGCCACGCGTGTGCAACGAATGGTGCTTCAGAACCGTTATCCGACATGGAATCGCTATGGTAAAAAGGCTTCACTTTTATCCCTTCAGGGGATTCCCAGACCAAGGCGTCATTATAATCGGCCCCTTTGAGGTCGTACTGGATTTTTTGTTTCCAGGCCTTTTCGGAGACTTCTTCAAATTCGTTCAATAATGTATTCTTCATACTGATTTTAAATCGGTATTTAGGTTAGTGTCACTGTTTTAGAAAAATCTATAAAGGTATATTACCATGTTTTTTCTTGGGCAAATGCGCTACCTTATTTTCTAACAAGGCAAACGCCTTAATCAGTTTTCTTCGTGTATCCTTTGGACGTATGACCTCATCTATAAAACCTCGTTCCGCCGCACTATACGGATTGGCAAATTTATCTGCGTATTCCTGTTCCTTTTCTGCCAATTTTGCCTCCGGGTCGGCTGCCTTTTGAATCTCTCTCTTAAAAATAATCTCACTCGCTCCCTTGGCGCCCATGACGGCAATTTCGGCACCGGGCCATGCATAATTCATATCCGCGCCAATGTGTTTGGAATTCATAACATCGTAAGCGCCGCCATAGGCCTTTCTGGTAATTACCGTAATTTTAGGTACCGTGGCTTCGCTTAAAGCATACAGTAACTTTGCGCCATTGGTAATAATACCGTTCCATTCTTGGTCAGTTCCCGGTAAGAAACCTGGCACATCTACCAAGACCAACAAAGGAATATTAAAACAGTCGCAAAAACGGGTAAACCGTGCCGCTTTTTTGGAAGCATCCACATCCAAAACACCAGCCAAACTATTGGGTTGGTTGGCAACCACACCAACGCTCCTACCCCCTATTCTTGAGAAACCAACGACGATATTTAGTGCATAGTCCTTATGGATTTCAAAAAACGAGTCGGCATCTATAATCCCTTTAATCACCGACCGCATATCATACGGTTGATTCGGGTTTTCAGGCACCATATGCTCCAATTCCTCACGGATTTCGTTTCCAAATTCCATAGGTAATACCGCCGGCAACTCCTCACAATTTTGTGGCATATAGGATAACATCTCCTTAATTTGACCAATACACTCCATATCATTAGCCGCTGTTAGGTGGGTAACGCCCGACTTCGTAGCATGGGCAACCGCACCTCCTAATTCTTCTGATGTTACTTCCTCATTCGTTACCGTCTTTACCACATTGGGACCTGTGACGAACATGTAACTGGAATTTTCAACCATTACCGTAAAATCTGTCATGGCAGGGGAATACACCGCCCCACCGGCACAAGGCCCCATGATTCCTGAAATTTGCGGAATGACACCGGAAGACATTACGTTTTTATGAAAGATATCTGCATAGCCTCCCAAAGAACGTACCCCTTCTTGTATGCGGGCACCACCGCTATCGTTAAGTCCGATTATGGGAACGCCGATTTTGAGCGCCATATCCATCACCTTGCATATTTTCTCTGCGTGTGTTTCTGAAAGGGCACCACCAAATACTGTAAAATCTTGTGCAAAGACACAAACCTGCCTACCATTAATGGTTCCGTAGCCGGTCACCACGCCATCACCATAGAATTTTTGTTTGTCCATTCCAAAATCGGTCGTCCGATGGGTAACCAAAGCCCCTAATTCCTCAAAAGAACCTTCATCCAATAAAAAATGAATACGCTCCCTTGCCGTTAACTTTCCCTTGGCGTGTTGTTTTTTTATACGTTCTTCTCCCCCTCCTATGTTAGCCGCAGCCAGTTTTGCTTGTAGGTCTTTTATCTTATCGCTCATAATCCAGCTTTTACCTTTATTTAGCTTCTATGTTGTCCAGTCTTGGGATTTGGCCGTTGGCACTTTTAGCTTCTCTTTCTGCTCCAAATACAGTTGTAGGCCTACCATAGCAGCTATTTTCTTTTCTTCGTCATATTTGGCAGTCAATGCTTCTGGACTGTAATGATTCTTAACGAAATGCGTATCAAAATCACCAGACTTAAATGCATCGTGTTCACAAACGAATTTTCCAAAAGAAAGCGTGGTTTCTACCCCTTCAACCTGATATCCATCAATGGCCTGTACCATTAACTGGATGGCTTCCTCCCTCGTTTTTCCGTAGGTAATCAATTTTGATATCATGGGGTCATAGTACATAGAAACCGTCATACCTTCCTCAAAACCATCATCTACTCTAATTCCTTCCCCGCTTGGCGTTTTGTAAGTGGACAAAGTTCCAATACTCGGCATAAAATTCTCCAGCGGGTCTTCTGCGTATACCCTCACTTCTACCGCGTGTCCTTTTATACTTAGGTCGGATTGTTCAAATGCTAAGGCTTCACCTCTTGCAATTTTTATCTGCTGCTCTACTAAATCCAAGCCAGTAATCAGTTCCGTTACGGGGTGTTCTACTTGCAAACGGGTATTCATTTCCAGAAAATAGAACTTTTTATTTTCATCCAACAGGAACTCCACCGTACCCGCACCTATATAATCACAGGCTTTTGCCACACGAACGGCTGCTGCGCCCATGGCAGAACGAATCTCCGGGGTTAGCACGCAAGAAGGCGCTTCCTCCACTACTTTTTGGTGTCTACGCTGTACACTGCATTCCCGTTCAAAAAGATGAACGATAGTACCATGGGTATCTGCCAACACCTGAATTTCTATATGACGTGGAGAGCCTACATACTTTTCTATAAAAACAGCGCCATCACCAAAAGCGGCAACGGCCTCGCCAATGGCCCGATCCATTTGTTCGGGAAGTTCTTCCACATTAGTTACAACGCGCATCCCTTTTCCTCCTCCTCCGGCAGCCGCTTTGATTAGAATAGGAAAGCCTATTTCGACCGCAACTTTTTTTGCAAGCTCTTTATCCGTAATAGCCTCTTCGATACCGGGTACCATCGGAATATCATAGGACTTCACCGCTTCCTTTGCGGCTAGTTTATTTCCCATAACTTCAATCGCATGGGCTTTTGGACCTATAAATGTAATTCCGCTATCCGTTACCAATTGTGCAAAAACGGCATTTTCACTTAAAAATCCGTAGCCAGGATGTATACCATCTGCTCCTGTTTGTTTGGCGGCTTCAATTACCTTATTCATCACCAAATAGGATTCGGAAGAAGGGGCTTTACCTAATAGCACCGCTTCATCGGCAAATTTCACATGAGGTGCATTCCGGTCGGCATCGGAATAAACGGCAACCGTTTTTATCCCCATCTTTCGAATGGTTTTCATTACTCTTAAGGCAATTTCACCCCTATTGGCAACTAGTATTTTTTTCATTCTTTTCTCTACTTCATTCCCGATAAGGCGAGAATCTATTTAGTTCTTTTACTACTGTTGATCTGACGTCTGTAACGCTTAGTCAAGACTCCCTAGGATTCCATCTCAATAATCAATTGTCCTTTATCTACGGTATCTCCAACGTTCACTTCTATCGATGTAATGGTGCCTGGTCCTAAGGCTAAAATTTGATTTTCCATTTTCATGGCAGAAAGCACTAATAAGGGAGTCCCTTCTTCAATCTTTTGACCACGTTCCACTAAAATATCCATAATCAAACCTGGCATCGGTGCTTTTATATTCCGTGCTTTTTGGGAAGCCCCGGTTAACAGCCCCATTTGGTCTACTAATTGATCATAGCGATCACTGATTTTTACATCATAACGGTTACCGTTGACATGTAAACTTAATCGTCGATTAGAAAAGTCTGCACCGATCAACTTAACGTCAAATGCGGTATGATGGCTTAATACATGAAATTCATCGGCGTTCAACTTCCTCAAATCCAAACCATTTAAATCGTCCTCACCTACCTTAAATTCGGTATCGTTGACCTTAATTACATACTTTTCCATACGGTAATTTTATACTTACTAACATTTTCGACTCATCACCATCCAACATATAGCGCTACGTTTATATACTATACTTTTAACGTATTACGTGCTCTAATTTACGACTAGTAAATCGTTCCGTCAAACCTTGAACCATCCTTTGGCAGATTCTTAGTCTGTTTACTACAGTATTTGTTTTATGGTAGCACGCTTTTTTATTCCTTACCTGCGGATAGGGACACGCTGTATAAGTACCAAGCCCTACATTTTTGGATTAGGATACATATCCGATTGATCTTCCACGGTATTGTCCATACACGTAAAGTCCTTTTCAACTAAGATCGCTAAGGAATCGGTAGTTGTATGTTGCAAGGGTGTGCTATACCCAATTTTATCACTATGGTACCAGGTATCCTGTACTTCCCGCATTAGGTAAACCGTAATGGTATCTCCTACATACGTAGCTTCAGGTGTATCTATCCCTGGCTTGGCTACCAGCGCATAGATGAGTTGGCGCCCACCAAAATGGATAGCTTCCTCATAGCGACCCTCTTTACAAAAAACAGCTACTTCAGGCTTCGTTAAACGGAGACGGATGGAATTCCCTTTGATTCTGATTTTCATCGTATGGCTTTTTTGAATATGGGACTAGTCGAAAGATTTTTCAAACTTACTACAAAAAACGCTGTGTGGATAGGTGTCGTATATGTTAATCGATACACTTATCTTTCCATTCGGTATCCTAAGATGCGCCTTGCAATTCAAACAATAGGAACCCATAAAAAAACGGGATAGACTTTGATGAGGGTCTATCCCGTTCTTATCCTCTTTAAGAAAGGATGGTTACATATGATACTGGTACTGTCCTGTTTCTGTCCAACGGATTCGCTTATTGTTGATACGCTTTTGGAAGCATATGTACTTTTTAGATTCCGTTGGATATTGATTGATGAAGGTGTTCATGACTGTTTCTTTAATGATTGATGTACTGTGTAACTCGTGATTAGCGATTAAAATGTCGGTACTGCGCCCATTGCGCTCTTTTACTGCTGCTAAAGGTGGAAAAATACTGACCCGTTCGTGATTCTGTTGCTGTTGCTGTTCTTGATGCTTTCATGACTTTATTTTTAGATTGTTGTTTTGATGATCGATGTACTGTGTAACTCGTGATTAGCGATTAAAATGTCGGTACTGTGCCCATTGCGCTCTTTTACTGCTGCTAAAGGTTGAAAAATACTGACCTGTTCGTGATTCTGTTACTGTTGCTGTTCTTGATGCTTTCATTGTTTCTATGGTATTAGATTGTTGTTTTCAAATTGACTTACACCTAATAGACGAGAGGATTTCATTTTTGTTACAGTACTATGCAATAAAAGGTACTATATTGTGTAATATTTAACATATAATTTTTATTACAAACATATTAACCTATTCATTACTAGTTGTTTATATTTTTTCATCTTAAAATGATTTCAACTTGTGTTTTGTTGCTACTTTCTTATTTTCCACTATTTCATTGTATTTTAAGTGCTGCTTCCGTAACTGTTTTGTACCAAAAACCGATGCTTGGTTCTTCAAATAGTATCGCTTATCGAAGTAATACTAGACTAGATGTAGAATTATATACGGCCCGATTCGCCCAAACCATAAAAAAAATAAATATTTTTATTCCAAATACGACATCCCTAGTACTACCTTATATGATACCATACACCTCTCGTACCTCCTTCCCTTACAAAATTACCTGCGTCGCATGCCTTCTCATTTTTTCTATGCTTTTTATCGTCTCCTGCTCCAAGCGCGAGAAATCTGTTTTAGTATATAGCAAAACCACGGGCTTTAGACACGGCGTAATCGAATCTGCAACGACGGCTATTGAAAAGCTGGGAAAAGAAAATGGCTTTACCGTAACCGCTACCGAGGACCCACGTTATTTCATGGAGGACTCCTTACAGAACTATGCTACCGTCATTTTTCTAAACACGACCAACGAGGTACTCAACGATGTACAACAGGCAGATTTTGAACGTTATATCCAGTCAGGTGGCGGATTTGTGGGCATTCATGCCGCTACAGATACAGAATACGACTGGCCATGGTATACCAAATTGGTAGGTGCACAATTTGATGACCATCCAAGCATACAGGAAGCGGAATTACAGGTAGTAGACACCGACCATCCGTCTACCCAACATTTGGATTCAGTTTGGGTACGAAGTGACGAATGGTATAATTTTAAACATATTAATCCGGATATCAAGGTCCTCATCCAAATTAATGAAGCTAGTTATGAAGGCGGCACCAATGGGGACAACCATCCTATTTCTTGGTACCATGAATACGACGGGGGCAGGGCTTTTTATACCGAGATGGGACATACGAAAGAAGCCTTTGAGGATACTTCCTTTCTAAAGCACCTGCTTGGGGGAATCACCTATACCATGGGAACGGGCAAGCTAAACTATGCATTGGCCAAGACAGACCGCGTACCTCCAGAGGACCGTTTTGTAAAGAAAATCCTAGATTTTAACCTTAACGAACCTATGGAGCTAGACGAACTTCCAGGTAAAGGAATCCTGTTCGTAGAACGTAGGGGTCTTTTAAAACTTTATCATTTTGCTACGGAACAAACGGAGGTCATCGCCCAATTGGACTTGTTTTACGGGAACGAGGACGGACTCCTAGGTTTGGCCGTAGACCCTAACTATGAAAAGAATAATTGGATCTACCTCTTCTATTCTAAAGCAGGCGATACCTCCCAACAGCACGTGTCCCGATTTGATTTGGTTGACAACAAACTTCTCCTAGATTCAGAAAAAATACTATTGGTCATCCCTACAGACCGGCATTGTTGTCACAGTGGTGGCGCTTTGGAATTTGGCCCAGAGGGTAATTTATTTATCGCTGTCGGGGATAATACAAATCCTTTTGAATCCTCGGGTTTTGCCCCTACGGATGAGCGCGAAGGCAGAAAGGCCTGGGACGCTCAACGCTCGGCAGCGAATACGAATGACCTCCGTGGTAAAATATTACGGATTACCCCGAAAGCAGATGGGACCTACTCCATACCCGAAGGCAATCTATTCCCTAAAGGAACAGAAAAAACAAGACCTGAAATTTATGTGATGGGGAATCGAAATCCGTTTCGGCATTCCATTGACAGTAAAACAGGCTATCTATATTGGGGAGACGTAGGTCCCGATTCCGGAACCGCCGATCCAGATCGTGGACCAAGCGGTATGGGCGAATGGGACCAAGCGAGAACCGCAGGATTCTGGGGCTGGCCCTATACGCGAGGCTACAACGAAGCGTATAATGATTTTGATTTCACCACAAATACCTCGGGACCAAAATTTGACCCAGAAAACCTGATCAATGATTCGCCCAACAATACGGGCATTCAAAACCTACCTCCGGCACAAAAATCAATGATTCCTCAGACCTACTATCGGTCCGAGGAATTTCCTTGGTTGGGCGATGGCGGTATCAACCCTATGGCGGGACCAGTGTTTAGAGCTGCGGACCACCCCAATGCAGAAATCGCCTTTCCCGATTATTTTGAAGGAAAACTATTTGTCTACGAATGGATGCGCGATTGGGTATATGTGATCAGTATGGACAAAAATTACGATTATGTAAAGGCCGATGCATTTATGCCCAACACCGAATTTTCGCACCCTATGGATATGATTTTTGCTTCGGACGGGAAGCTCTATGTGCTGGAATATGGACAAAAATGGAACTCCCAGAACTTGGATGCCCGTTTAAGCAGTATCTCCTATGTGCCGGGTAACCGAACCCCGATAGCCAAAATAAAACAGGACAAAACGGTTGGTGCCAAACCCTTGACCGTGAAATTCTCCGGTAACGAATCCCTGGATTATGACAACGATACCTTGACCTATGCGTGGTTTTTTACGGAAGACACCGCACAATCCTCGGAAGAAAATCCCGAATTTACCTTTGAAGAAGATGGTATCTATGATGTACGCCTACGCGTTTCGGATACCGAAGGAAATACGAGCACCAGCAATACGAAAATCATGGTGGGCAATGACCCCCCTTCATTACGTATCACCATTCCAGAAAACGATTCTATTTATTGGGACGGTAAAACCATTAATTATACAATAACAGTGAACGATGCACAGGATGGATCTACCACGGATAATTCCATTGACCCAAACGACGTAAAGGTCACCTTTGATTACATCGCCGAAGGCAAGGATATGGTCAAAGCAACGATTGGCCACCAACGCAACATCATTCCCGAAGGGAAACAACTCATAGACGCAACCGACTGTAAGGCCTGCCATGCCGTGGGCGAAAAAGTAAACGGCCCTAGCTATACAGAAATCGCTGAACGTTATGGGGAAGCGGATACCGGCTACCTGGTCTCCAAAATCATAAAGGGAGGCGGTGGCGTTTGGGGCGAAGGTGCCATGGCAGCCCACCCGCAATTGAATGTGGAAGAGGTAACTAAAATAGTAGATTACATCCTCACTCTAAAACCAAACAAGGACATTTCAGAAAAATCCCTGCCCCTTGCAGGCACGCTACGTTTTGACCAACACGAGAAGCGAAAAGGCGAAGGCACCTATGTCTTAATGGCTTCGTATAGGGACAAGGGCAATGCGGACCAACCGGCTTCCGAGTTGACCACCCAAGGGCAATTTGTATTCCGTAGCCAAAAAATAGAGGCGGAAGATGCGAACGAGATCAAGGAAGGGATAAACACCTGGAGCACCAACAATGCCAGAATTGTAGGGGGACTGGTGCACAATGCTTTTTTACGGTTTGACGACCTCAACCTTAAAAACCTCAACAAATTGAAGTTCACCGCCTTTTATGGTGGCGACTATAACTACCAAGGAATCTTGGAAATACATCAAGGAGCACTTGACGGACCCATTATTGGGAAACAAGTGCTAGGTCATTTTGGGGAACAAACCACAACGTACTATCAAATACCCGTACAACCTACCAAGGATAACGGCACGCTGTATCTGGTATTTAAAAACCCCGAGGACGAATTACAATATATTGGCCACGCGGATTGGATTTCATTTGAGTATGATCGTTGAAAGCGAGACCTATTTCGGTTTCGGTACAAGGGTGAAAACGTATGTTTTATTGGAATCCGGATAGGTGGTTACGGTAACTGTATTCCTTAGATAGGTTGACTACAATCGAAATCGGGGTACAATTTCTGAACCTTTTTTAATCATATCCAATACGGTCACGGATGGTCCCGTCTTCTCGATGGATAATGACATCGGCTTGGTGCTTTCGAGCAATGGTTTTGGCTTTGTTAATAGCGGTGGATTGTTTCCTGTGTTTTGAAGTGATGCGTTTGTTGCCCTCCCGGCGTACCGCCCAATCATCTTCATACGGCACCACGTGTTGGTGCCAGGTCCGTGGTCTACTGCCTGCTCGGGCGCTTTTAAAATAAACGTCCACCAATTCGATCAAAATAGTAATCCAAGATTTGGAGGTGCTCCCCTTCGCCATACGGTGCCTGTTTTATGCCTCCCAAGATACTGTTTTTGTCACAAAACGTGTTCGTTTGTTCACTTCATCCTGAGGTAGCCTACCCGCAGCACCTAAAACCATACTGTCACTTGGAGTATGTTCAAACAAACGAGAGTGCGGTTGAAAATGTATCGAGAAGCATTCGTGCACCAACTGTTCTCGATATATTTCGCTTGCAGCGAACCACTCGAACTTACAAGTACAAAATACCATTCGACCCAAATCCAAATGTCACTTCGAGTGAATTTTCGAGGTACGAGAACATTTGTATCGAGAAGCAGGTGTTTACCCAAGGATAACGATATCCTCCATGTTGGCGGACAGGCACCGTCTCTTTCAGGACGCCACTCGAACTGACCATACCTAAACGCAAACAAAAACTGGATGGCATCGCTTCTTCTTTTTTGCTAACTTCACTGAAACTAGATAATTATGGCTACGTATTCACTAAACATCAACGGAACCTCACATGAGGTCGATGTAGCCCCGGGCACCTCTTTGCTCTGGGTGTTACGGGAACACCTGGGCCTCACCGGCACCAAATACGGCTGTGGCATAGCACAATGCGGCACTTGTACCATCCATGTCGATGGTAATCCCGTCAGGGCCTGTGTCGTTCCCGTCGATACGATGGCCAAGGGGCAACAGATCAAGACCATTGAAGGACTTTCGGAAAAGGGCGACCATCCGGTGCAACAGGCATGGATCACCGCACAGGCCCCCCAATGTGGCTACTGCCAATCCGGTCAGATCATGCAAGCGGTTGCGCTGCTAGAAACCAACCCAAATCCCTCACGGGAGGAAATCAAAAGCTATATGAACGGCGTGCTGTGCCGCTGCGGCACCTATTTGCGTATCCTAAAAGCCATTGAAATGGCAAAAGAACAAACCACTAAAAACTCCTAAGGCCATGAAAAAATCCACCTCCAAAACGATGTCCCCCATGGGCCGCAGGCAGTTCTTAAAATCCTCCGGGGGCGTGGCCCTCTTTATTGGGGCTTCTGGCCTTTTACCCAATTTACTGTCCTGTACGGACACCAAAGGGGTGCAGCGCGAACTGACAAAACATGACGTCACCGCTTGGGTGCGCATAACAGAAGACGGCCAAATCACCATCTACAATCCCGCTGCAGAAATGGGCCAGGGTTCCATGACTTCCCTCCCCGTGGTCTTTGCCGAAGAGATGGATGCGGACTGGTCTAAGGTACATGTGGAATTTTCTCCCCAGGAGGCAGATATGTATGGCTCTCCAGGCTGGCAACCCGGTACCAAGCTCATGTTCACCGTGGGTAGCCGTACTACCAACAGCTACTATTCCGTGATGCGAAAAGCGGGGGCACAGGCCCGTTATGTGCTATTACATTCCGCAGCGGCCCATTGGCAGGTGCCCGTTACCGAATTGACCACGGGCCCGAGTGCCGTCATCCACGAAAAAAGCGGCCAGCAAATCGGTTATGGTGCCTTGGTACCCTATTTGACCATGCCTGAAACCCTACCCGGTTTTAGCGAAACAGGCTTAAAGGACCCCAAAGATTTTCGATTGATCGGGAGCCCAATTCCCCGTACCGAAATCCCCGAAAAAGTGGACGGCAGGGCCCTATTTGCCATTGACCTTCGCTTACCCGATATGGTCTACGGTGTTTTGGAACGCGGCCCCCTGCACGGGGCAAGCCCCACCTTGACCAATGAAGAAGATATCCTAGCCATGGAAGGGGTCCTTAAAATAGTGCCCTTTGACTACGCCATTGGCGTGGTGGCCAACACCTTGGAAGCTGCCTTGAGCGCCAAAAAGGCCCTTGCTATCCAATGGAGCGATGCCCAGGCCAAAGGATTCAATTCACAAGAAATCTACCCTGTCTATGCCCAAATGGCCAGTGCTCCCCAAAAGGGTAAGACCGTCAACGAATTAGGTGATATGGACCGTGCATGGCGCACGGCTGCCAAAACCTACGAGGCAGATTTTAAGAACGATTATGTGTACCATGCCCAAATGGAACCCCTCAATGCCGTGGTGCAAGTAGCCCAAGATGGTCAGACTGCCGAAGTATGGGTGGGTAGTCAGCAAGGTCCGGATACCAAATTGGGTATTCCCGGTCTATTGGGCATACCCCATGAGGCGGTCAAGGTGCACCTACAGTATTTGGGCGGCGGTTTTGGACGGCGGAGCATGAACGATTTTGTCCTGGAATGTGGCAGCTTGGCCCAGGCTATGGCACCAAAACCGGTGAAATTGGTGTGGACGCGCCAAGATGATGTGACCTATGGCACCTTCAGACCCTTGACCCTGCAGCGGCTAAAAGCAAGTACCGATGCCCAGGGCAACCTCACCGGTTTCTCGCATTGTGTAGTGGGCGATGGTGGCAATTTGGTGGCCAGCGGCGCACGTAACGACCATTATGCGATACCCAACCAATGGGTAGAATGGCGCGAGGCCTCGCATGGCATACGCTTAAAGCATTGGCGTTCGGTGGGGCATGGTCCCAATAAATTTGCAATTGAGGCCCTATTGGACGAGGTCGCACTTGATCAAGGAGTGGACCCTATCGCCCTGCGAAGAAAACTGATGGTCAACGCCCCCAGAGCCTTGGCGACACTGGAAAAAGTGGCCGAAATCTCGGATTGGAATGCCCCGTTGACCGAAGGCCGCGCCAAAGGTGTTGCCTTTGTGGAACATGGTTCTTTGGGTACGGGCGTGTGTGAGATCTCTGTAGACCGCACCTCGGGTACGATCAAGGTGCACCGTTTTTGGATAGCCTTGGATGCCGGGGTAGTGATACAACCGGACAATGTAACCGCCCAAATGGAAGGTGGGGTGATTATGGGCATAAGCTCTGTCCTCAAAGAACAGATTACAGTGGTGGACGGCCAGGTACAACAACGCAATTATGACGACTACCAACTTCTGCGTATGCAAGAGGTGCCCGATAGTATTGAAACCGTGATCCTTCCCTCTGCGGAGCATCCGGAAGGGGTGGGCGAAACCGCTACCCCCATGGTAGCGGGGGCCATTGCCAATGCCTTTTTACGGTTAACGGGCAAACGCTTACGGCACCTACCCTTTACACCGGAACGGGTGCTGGCCGCTTTGAACAGTTAAGGTGTTTCTAGGATAAATCGAAAACCTAAATGTCACTTCGAGTGAATTTTCGAGGGACGAGGAAATTAGTATCGAGAAGCATGCGTGTTCCAAAGGGTTCTCGATACACTTTCTTCCTTGCTATGCTGCGGAACAAAGCACTCGAACTGACAAACGGACTCAAATAAAAAACAAACCAAAAAACGTAAAAAATGCGATGTCACTTCGAGTGGGTTTTATGACCTTTTCAGGAGCAAAAGTTGTATCGAGAAGCATGCCTGTTACAAAGGGTTCTCGATACACCGTCTCTTTCAGGACGCCACTCGAACTGACAACAATTAATACATAACCTAAATTATCACTAATTTAAAACCATGAAAATTTTCTTTGTTTACATTTTAGAATGCTCAGACGGCACTTACTACACCGGTATAACATCAGACATAGAAAAAAGAATTGAATCACATCAAAATGGAAAATATCAAGATAGTTATACCTCAACTAGAAGGCCTGTTTCATTGGTTTTCTTTGCCGAATTTACTGAAGCTTCTAAAGCAATAGAAACTGAAAAACAAATCAAAAAATGGTCCAAGGCTAAGAAAAAGGCGCTGATTTCCGGTCAGTTCGAAAAACTACCCAAGCTATCTAAGAAAAAATTCGACTAAACCTAAATGTCACTTCGAGTGAATTTTCGAGGTACGAGGAAATTAGTATCGAGAAGCATGCCTGTTCCAACCGTTCTCGATACACTTTCTTCCTTGCTATGCTGCGGAACAAAGCACTCGAACTGACAAACGGACTCAAATAAAAAACAAACCAAAAAACGTAAAAAATGCGATGTCACTTCGAGTGGGTTTTGCGACCTTTTCAGGAGCAAAAGTTGTATCGAGAAGCATGCCTGTTACAAAGGGTTCTCGATATCCTATATGTTAACGGACAGGTAACGTCTCTCTCTGGCCGCCACTCAAACTGACACTACCCAACCCAAAACCCAAAGGTGATTTCGCAGAAGCTACACTTCAGGTATCCATGCTTTTACACACAATTAAAGTTCCTTGACAACATATTGTAGGAATTTACTTATAAATACTAGAAGTTTAGGGTGTAAAATAAGTGCTACTCCACCTAAACTTAGCCACAAGATGAACGAATTCTCCCAACGCAGAGTAAACCTAGTTTTTATACTATCCCTTGTAACCACAATCATTTCTACCCTCTGGTTTTTTTTGGCCCAAAGCCTGAATTTAGACGAGTTGAGCCTATACATTGGCGCTACCGTACCCTTTTTTATATTTTCTGCCGTAGTTTCTAAGGTTGGGAACCTAACGCTGGCTCGCTTTGTGTATCTCATCGCCTTTAATTTTAGTGTTGCCATCACCTCATCCTTTATTGGAAAGGCAGGTAGCGTAGAGTTCATATTATTGTTTGCCATGGGCTTACCGTTTGTGTTTTTTTCGTTTCGGCGGGAGCAACCCTATATCGCTATTTTTCCTGTGCTATCCATGTTACTTTGGGGACTGCTCTATTTTACGGATTTCAACCTGTTTACCAACATCAAGATGGATGAATGGCTTGCAGGGACCTATATTTATCCGGTTTCCATTTTCACCACTACGATTCTGGTAACCTACCAATTGGTATTTTTCTCCTTGATCAACGCGCGCTTTTATTCCAACATACAAGATGAACGGGAAGACGCCATTGAAGCATCCAACGCCAAGTCGCAATTTTTAAGCATGATGAGCCACGAAATTCGCACCCCCATGAATGCCATTATCGGGCTCTCCCACATTTTAGGGGATTCCAATCCCAGACCAGATCAAGAGGAGAACATAGAGGCATTGAACTACTCGGGTAAAATACTATTGAATTTACTGAACAATGTGTTGGATTATAGCAAGATGGAAACGAGAGGTATAGCACTTGACCCCATTCCCACGGATATTAAGGCGGCCATAAAGCAGATCAAAAAGATTCATGAACCGGGTTGTTTAAGTAAAGGAATCACGTTCAACCTGGAAGTCGACGAAAAATTGCCAACGTTATGGTTGGATATTGTCCGTTTCAATCAGGTCATCAACAACCTGGTCTCCAATGCCATAAAGTTTACGAAAAAAGGAAGTGTGACCCTTAAAATTACGAGACAGGAATACAGTAATGGAACGGTGCGCATGCGTACGGAAATCATAGATACCGGCATTGGTATTACCAAGGAACAACAAGAGAAAATATGGCAGCCTTTTGCTCAGGCCTCCATTAGTACCAATCGGTTGTACGGTGGTACCGGATTGGGCCTGCCTATCGTAAAAAGTGTGGTAGAAGCCATGGAATCTACGGTACACATAGAAAGTGAGTACGACATGGGAAGCCGTTTTTACTTTGATTTGGAGGTAAAGGCCATTTCCAATGGGCAGCTGAAGCAAGGCACGGATAAAAAAGAGCGCAATCTAAAAGGGAGACGGATACTCTTGGTAGAGGATAATAAAATTAACGTGATGGTAGGCAAACAGATATTAGAAAAGGCCAACCTTGTTGTAGATATCGCCTATGACGGTCTTATGGCGGTAAACATGGTCAAGAAAAATGACTACTGTGCCGTGCTCATGGATATTCAAATGCCTATTATGGATGGGTACACGGCCGCCATGGAAATACGGAAGTTCAATATCGCATTGCCCATTTTGGCCTTATCTGCCTCGGTATTTATAGAAGTAAAGAGCAAGATCGAACAGAGCGGCATGAACGGATTTATTTTTAAACCTTTTGACCCAGAAGACCTCTACAATAGAATTGAAGAGGTGATGGAAGTACCGCTAGCCTCGTAAGTTCAAAACCAAATACCTGTGGAACTCATGGCCGTTCGAGTGAAATGGGGAGGCACGAGCATGCGTGTTCCAAACGTTCTCGATACACCGTCTCTTGCAGGACGCCACTCGAACTGACAAAGTAAAATCAAAAAAACCAACGTCACTTCGAGTGAATTACGAGGTACGAGAAAATTAGTATCGAGAAGCATGCGTGTTCCAACCGTTCTCGATACAATGTCTCTTTCAGGCCGCCACTCGAACTGACAAAGTAAAATCAAAAAAACCAACGTCACTTCGAGTGAAATGGGGAGGCACGAACATACTAGTATCGAGAAGCATGCATGTTCCAATGGTTCTCGATACACCGTCTCTTGCAGGACGCCACTCGAACTGACAAAGTAAAATCAAAAAAACCAACGTCACTTCGAGTGAATTACGAGGTACGAGGAATTTGTATCGAGAAGCATGCGTGTTCCAAAAGGTTCTCGATACACCGTCTCTTGCAGGACGTCACTCGAACTGACAATCCCTAAACTCCAAGTAAACACCAAAATGTCACTTCGAGTGGGTTTTGCGACCTTTTCAGGAGCAAAAGTTGTATCGAGAAGCAGTAGTCTTCCAACCGTTCTCGATACAACGCCTCCTTCAGGCCGCCACTCGAACTGACAAAGTAAAATCAAAAAAACCAACGTCACTTCGAGTGAATTTACGAGGTACGAGAAAATTAGTATCGAGAAGCAGTAGTGTTCCAACCGTTCTCGATACAACGTCTCTTGCAGGCCGCCACTCGAACTGACAAAATAAAATCAAAAAAACCAATGTCACTTCGAGTGTTTTCAAACGAACGGGAGTGCGGTTGAAAATGTATCGAGAAGCATTCGTGTTCCAAAAGGTGTTCGCGACCTTCTCCATTTTGGCGGACAGGTACCGTCTCTTTCAGAATACCTATTGGCCACTACACAGATTGGCGAGCAGCACCATTAACAAAGGATAAGCTAACCTTGTATGCGCAACACCATAGCTTCACAGGAGTATTTTGAATTTTTACAGCATAAATGCATATGAAATAGTAACTTTAACCCAACAACCTTCTAAAACCAACCTATGAAACCAAAACGCCATGCCAAGCACGTATGGATAACAGGAACCACACTGGCCCTGGCCATTTTCTTTGTAGCCTGTAAAACCGACAAAAAACAGCCCGTAAAAACGGTCCAGAATGAGACCCTGCTAAAAGCTCCCGAAGGATTTTCAGTTGCCGAAATTGGCAAAAATCTAGGGGCGGTTCGGCATTTGACTGTTGCCCAAAATGGTGATATCTATGCCAATAGGTCCGTACTGAAAGATGGCAAGGCCATAGTAGTGCTCAAGGATACGGATAAAGACGGTACCATTGATACGCAGGAGTCCTTTGCAAATCTTCCCGGTACTGGCATCTTGGCCAAGGACGACTACCTGTATGCCTCGTCCAATTCTGGGGTGTTTCGGTACAAATTGAACGAGGCCCATGAGGTCATAGATACTGACGCTCCTGAAAAAATAGTGGATGGTCTTGTGGATATGGGCATGGACAACGCCAAACCTTTTGCCATAGATGATCAGGCCAATCTGTACGTGACCATAGGTTCTTGGAACGATGCCTGTAGGGACCAAAAAACAAACACAGGGATGATTCCCTGCACCCTCTTGGATTCCGCTGGCGGCATCTGGAAATTTAAGGCCGATCAATTGAACCAGACCTTTGCGGATGGCACACGGTATGCCACCGGGCTCAAAAATGCAGTGGGCATCACTTGGAATTTTAAAACAAATACACTGTTTGCCACCGATCATGGCCGTGGAGGGCTGCACAGTTTTTACCCTGATCTTTATACCCAAGAACAGGACGGCGATCTGCCCGCGGAGACCTTATATGAACTCAAGGAGGGCGACGATGCCGGATGGCCTTCCACCTATTACGATCAAAATAAGAACAAAAGAGTGCTTGCCCCGGAATATGGCGGGGATGGTGAAAAAGAAAGCGATGAAACATTCGTTGATCCCCTCGTGGGCTTTCCTGCGCATTTAGGGCCCAACGATGTTCTTTTCTATACCGGAGACCTCTTCCCTGAAAAGTATAAGGATGGCGCCTTCATTGCCTTTCACAATCAGTCCCCAACGCTCAAAAAAGGCTTTTTTGTGGCCTTTGTGCCTTTTAAAAATGGGAAGCCTAGCGGCGATTGGGAAATTTTCCTGGATAACTTTGCCGGATTTGACCTGACCAACCCAGGGGAAGGCAGCTTACAGCATAGGCCCTGCGGATTGGCACAGGGCCCCGATGGTGCCTTATACGTCTGTGATGATTTTGGTGGTAGTATTTTCAAGATTACCTATTAGCCCAATTTATGAACTAAGGCGTCCCTAGTCCTCCAGCCGTAAAACCGCAAATTTGCCCAGATTCCAGCCATGGACCAATAGATACAGCTGCTTTGACCCATTTTCTGTTTCCACATAATGGGGCCACACCTGATGAATATTGGTGAGTACCGGAATATCCAAATCGCCCGGTACAATAGTAGATACCAGGTTTTCGCCGGTATGCACATAGATTGGGGCCGATTTCTGTTGCCCCAGGGCACTTAAAGCGTTTAAAAAGTAGTGCTCCGCTTCATAAGAGACATTGCAGATGAGACTCCCTTCTGGGATGTCATTAAAGGTTTCCACATAGGTGCCCTTCTTTGTAAATTTTACTATCTGTCCTGCCGCACGATTGGCCACGAGGATATGGTTCTTGTGGGCATAGATGCCGTGCGCCGTCTGAAATTGGCCAGGGGCATCTCCCTTTCCTCCCCAAGCCAGTTTGCCCCAACGCCAAACCCCGTCATTTTCTTTGATCGTCATCACAAAATCACCCTCAGAATAGCCATGGGCCACATAAAGCGTTCCTTTCAAATAGGTCACATCCGTTACCCCAAAATTGCTGTCCTCGGTTGAAAAGAAGGCATTGGCAGGCGCAAATTGGAACTCGTTCCCGGTGGGCTTTAGGATTTCACTCACAATGCTGCCATCCAGGGTTACCACCAGCACTCTTTTCCCCTCTTGTGCAATGGCAAGGTATTTTGCACCCTTATGGACAAAAAAAGTAATGCCATGGATATTATCCTTTAAGCGTTCATCTGTTCCAATGCGGTTCCATGTGGTAAGGTCTGGACTGATCGAACAAAGGCCATACCCTGGAATGCCCGTATACACGATGCCTGTTTCCGGATCTTCATTAAAACCGCCATGCATTCCCGGTTCAAATTCACGGGCCGCTTTGGGAAGGGCATCGGTCAACCCCTCATCATAGGAAAAAATGAAGGCCCCCTGCCCGGTTACCAATTTTGCCTGTTGGGGCATTGGATGGGATGCCATTGGGCCGTGCTCATGTGCATGGGCCCGCTCCCCAATACCGTGGGAATGCTTCGTATGATGGTGGTCTACAGCGGTAGTTTGCGCTATTCCGGTAAGGGAAAACGCAAAAAAGGAATTGATTAATAGTGCAGTACGTGTTGTTTTCTTCATGGTGTTTGGTCCTGTATTTATGTTGAAAAGGTACTCATTTCTCCATTAATGGTACGCTGACGGTAACTTCCCCTATGTTACACTTCGGTGCCCAGTATCCTGCAGTCTACGCCAATGGTACTTCGTTATCCCTGGGCAACGGTATACCGTTGGGATGCTTTTATCTGTATCTTTATAGGGAATGGTGAGGTTACAACTGGTTTAGCTGCCTAGGATAGTAGCTGTTTGCAGTATGCTATTTCAACTAGACCAACACCTTCGAAAAATTAAAAATTTGTATGAAGTATAGCATTGTTCTCTGCACGATTTTACTGATGTTTTGTCTTTGTGTCCAAGGACAAGAGGATGGCTATATCATGACGGTAAGAGGAAAGCTCGCCGTTGGCGACATGGGAAAAACCTTGGTACATGAGCATGTGGTCACCAATTTTAATGGCACCGCTACCCCCAACCAATCTTTTAAGGACCAGACACTGGCCATAAACACCATCTTACCTTATCTCAAGCATCTGAAAACCTTGGGCTATAGCACCCTTTTTGAGTGTACGCCAAGCTATATAGGCAAAAATGTAAGGCTTCTACAAAAGCTTTCCGAACTGTCTGACCTCCATATTGTCACGAACACGGGATACTACGCGGCGGTGGATAAAAAGTACCTTCCGGAAAGTATCCATGACGAAACCGTGAGTTCCTTGGCGGCCCTTTGGCAAAAAGAATGGCAAGAGGGGATTGCCGATACAGGAATTAGGCCTGGCTTTATTAAGTTGGGGGTAGGCTCGGGACCATTGGATGCCATAGAACAAAAAATTTTCAAGGCCGGGCTGTTGTTAAGTAACAGAACGGGAATGGCCGTTGCGGTCCATACCGGAGATGGCGCCAGTGTGGCCTCCCAAGCGCGTTTGGCCGAGGAGGACAATTTTGATTTCAATAGGCTTATTTGGGTCCATGCGCAAAATGGGGAAGATGAGGAACGTATACGTATGGCCAAAAAAGGACTATGGATCAGCTTGGATGGGGTGAGTAAAACCAGAATCGACGACTATGTTGCCATGATTGTAAGCCTTCGGGAACATGGGTTATTATCCAAACTGTTGCTTTCCCATGATGATGGTTGGGCCGTTGTGAACAATAACGGGGAATATTCGGTAACGCCCTTTGAAAATGGCAACGACGCCCCCTACCAGACCATTTCGGAGGTATTGTTGAAAAAACTTTACGAGCGTGGATTTACCAAAGAAGAGATTGATTTACTATTTATCGAAAATCCCAAACTCGCTTTTGCGTTGCCCAAGTAGACCATCAACGCAAGGTTACTTTGGCTTACCAACGAGAGGTAAGGTGGGTACAGCCTAAAACATCCGTACGATTTGTGTTTTGCACTGGTTAGCAAGGTGATTCGCGACTACAATTTGCCACGTTAATTATTTAGGAATCAAATCCTTAATGGCCTTGTAACCGTGGTTCCCTTTTAGGAGAATTTTCACTTCGCTGTAGGGGTCGTATTCAAGGCTTTTACTATTTTTTCGAACACCGCTGTATTTTCAAACACACCTTGAAACGTATGTGATTGTGGCCCATAGGCAAAAAGAGGGACAAAAATACCGGTATGGTCATCTGTAGTGAAATCCGCTTCAATAGTGCCGCTCGCTACATTCCCTTGCGGAAGGGTTAGTCCGCCTGTTTCATGATCTGCCGTAATGATTACCAAGGTGTTCTTATTTTTATCCGCAAATTGTATGGCTTCGCCAACAACCTTATCAAAAGCAAGGGCTTCCTCCACTAGGCCGCCAATGTTGTTGGCATGGCCATAAGAATCTATTTTTGCTCCTTCTACTAGGATGAAAAATGGCTCGTTTTTCTGTTCAAAATTAAAAAGTACGTTTTTCAAGGCGCTGTCCAATGGGGCCGGACGCGTATCGCTTGGGAAAAATGCACCCGTTTTTGTAGTGCTGCCGGTTTTAATCCCTTCCAGATCGGCTACCATCGTAAAACCGGAAACTATATTCCGGGTTAACGTGTCGGAGCCTTTGGCCGCAATAAATACGTCCAGGCTACTCGTTTTCAAATCCGTTAGAATGGCCTTCGTCATGGATCTATCTGTTTGATGTGCATAAAATGCGCTTGGGGTGGCCCCATGGATTTCATCCGTGGTAATTATTGCGGTCGTAAAACCGGCATTGGAAAGCTGTTCTACGAGGTTGGTTATCGGTTCCCCGTCCGCATTCACGCCTATGGCCCTATTCGGGACTTTGACCCCTGTGGCCATAGCTGTGGCCGCCCCAGCCGAGTCTGTTGTAAAATCATCACTGGATTGCGTTTTTACCAAGCCTATATGCTTTAATTGCGTTAGGCTAAGGGCCCCTCCGTTGGCCAAGGCCGTAGCGGAAATTTGGGCCAGACCGTTTCCGTCCCCGATCATGAGGATGATATTTTTTGGGTGTTCCTCCGCCCCATCCCTTTCAAACTTGGGTACATACACGGGGCGTTTCTCGGTGTTTTCATAGACCCGCTCAGGTAAGGAATGTACGTACGTAACACAGGCATAAGGATGATCTGTATTTATATAGTCCACCCCTAGGTCCACCATCGCCTTCCAAGCGGTCTTAGAATCCGGGGTGGCCCAAAACCGAAAGGGTTTTCCAAAGGAATGCGCTTTTTCAACCACAGCAGTTACACGTTCCAGATCTTCTTTTGTTAACCTCCCTTTACCGTTCCAAGCTGTAAAACGCGTAAAGGGCAAACTGATCAACCCTACTTTGTCACGGATGCTCGCATCTTCAATGGGGTCTAAAGTTTGATAATCAAAAGAGATGAAATCGGGATAGGTCACATACTGGGCAATTTCTGGCCGGTTACCGGAAATTACAATGCTGACGTTGGTACTTTTTATTATGCTTGGATATTCTCGTAATGCTGTGATTAGTGCCTCCAAGGTGGGTACGGCCTCAGATTTAATATCGATCAATAATTGTAGGGGAGTATTGTTCAGCAGTCCCCGATCAAGCGCTTCGTTCAAGGGTTCCAGGTACAGTCTTTTCAAGGTCCTAGCATCGGTTGTGCTTTCCAGTTCATGGGCTACCAGGAGAGTTCCATGCTGTAAAAATACATCGGCCTCCAGCGAAGCAACACCGGCCGATACCGCTTTCCAAAAGGGCACCTGTTGCTCATAATCATTATGGGAATGCACGTTATAGCCTTGGGAACTACCTACTATAGTTCCAAAAAGAAACACGAAAAGAATCGTTAAACAATTGGGTTTCATAGGGTTGTTTTTATCCGAAGATTTTCATCAATATAAGACTTATTTCCATGTGTGTTAGCAAGGGTATCCCCTTAGGTACCGATTCCTTTGGCAGGAACCATTTGGTGTAATGAAAGATAAGGCTATTCGTAAACCCCTCGAAGGTAAATCCCTGAAAAATTTAGGTTCAGCAGTTGTAGGACCGCCTAACCCCACTCCATGGTGAAAAGCGCATTGAAGCGGATGATAAGGACGTTGCCCTTGGGATGACCGGCGTACCTGCGCAAGCGGTTGATGTACGCGCCTTAGGAAAAGTTATGAAAGAGCGCTTTGGTTTTCCCAAGAGGAAGTAGATTAAAAATATCGAGGACCTCATCATAATTCCCATGGTATTTTTTAAGGGTTGCATCGTCCAATTGGGCTATCCCGGCGGGGAAATTCACCAACACATTGTCCATGTCTACATACAGGATTTTTTTGTTCTTCATTTTAATAGTCTATTTGAAGCATTTCTAAAATTTCCATTCCCAAATTATCATTTAAAACGTTACCATCCATAACCTGTACAAATCCCATTTTGCAATAATGATCTATTTCAACAAATTCCCCATCTTTCTTCTGAAAATCATCGGTTTTGTATTTCTTAAAACTTTGAACAGTCTTTTCGCCAGGATATAAAAGCATTGCCTTTTCCGCATCCCAATATCTACAGTAGGCATAGATTTGGCGTAAATCAGCGATGGAAGCCGAACTTGATGTTGGTCGTTTCCACTTGGTATCGATAATATAGGTGCTAGCACCTTTTCTTATGACAATATCAGGTCTTAGGGAGTTACTTCCCCAAAACTCCTTAGATTCCTGACCTTGTACTATTAAATCAGTTCCTTCCGTAACTTTTTTAACTTGTTTTAGAATATACTCTTCCCACAATTGATTCATATCAAATAATAAGGATAACATCTTCTCCTTCCCACTAGAAATATCTGGTGAATAATTTAGAATAATAAGACGTGCGAGTTGAAGTGCATCTTGGTAGCCAATAGATTTTCTATTTAGCTTTATATTCTCAAGATGCTGGGAAGTGATGACTTTATTTTCGACTATTGGGAAGTGCATTAAGACCCTTTTACTAAAATCATTTAACCGTGTCCCGCTTGAAAAATGATCTACAATATCTAAGGCTTTATATAAAATTTGATGAAGCAAGTGATTGGCGTCATATACCTGATGTGTTGTATAAAAACGCTCCATATGCACCAAATTATACCTAATATTACCAGCAAACTCCAGTTTTCCTTTTAAGGCTTTTGTGTTTTTTGTTTCCTTTCGATAATTTTTTATTAAACCTCTTCTAACGATACTATCTACTTCATGTAAGTAGAGTTCAAAATAAACCTCCAATAAATTTAAGCGTTGTCTCCTCACATGAGCAGGACCGGTCGAAGAAGCTTTTAGTTTGCCGCAGGCCTGAAGCATTTTTAGCAAAACTCCTTTCCAAAGCTCCTCAGCATCATCCTTATCTGCCTTAGGGTTTATTTCAATAGTTAAACCATCTACCTGAATTACACCTACATACTGGTTAAATTTTATGCCCTTTGCTATGGCTTCAAAATATACCCCTTCATGGTATTCGTTTAGCTTTAATAAGGCATCCAAATGAATCCTGGTAAATCCATTATCACCAATGCGAAGGCGTTGGTGTTCAAAAACAGATATGGTTTTGTTTATACCCAATTACTGGTTTCCGTTAGTTTCCTTTTTTCCTAGTAATAACTCAATGGCAGGGAGAATATTTTTTTCGTCTATTGATTTTAAGGTAAAACTGGGCGTTTTAAAATCGTTTTGACCTTCATATTTGAAGGCAGCAAATTCAACTTTTTTATTATCTATTTTTTCAACAAATCCTTCACCCAATACCAAGCCAATTTTACCATAATCTCCGTAAAAATATTCTTGTAATAGCGGAATAATCTTATTTGTAAATGCCAGTTCTAATTCTTTTTTAGTAGTCAAGTTCATGAAATAGGCATGACCAATAGTATGATCTCTGTCTACCAATAGTTCCACACGTTCATTTATTTTTTGTAATACCTCATCCAGCTTTATATCATCTACCTGTATACCTTGTAATAGTTTTGGATTAGGGTTCATTTCAACAAAAGAAAATCTTCTTCTCAGTGCAGTATCCAAGGCCTCTACACTTCTATCAGCAGTGTTCATGGTACCGATTATATAGATATTTGGTGGCACCCCAAATTCAGTCTTGGAATAAGGTAGTTTTACCCTAAGTTCTTGAGGCTCTCCAATTCTTTTGTCATCCTCAATAAGGGTAATAAGCTCACCAAAAATAGCTGAAACATTACCCCTGTTTATTTCATCAATGAAAATGGCGTAATCATTCCCTAAGTCTTTTTCGGCCCTTTGACATAGCCTTTTAAAAACCCCATCATTGATTTCATATTCCAGTTTTGAATTGCCCTCCTCTAATTTTGGTTTTATACCCTCAACAAAATCCTCATAACTAAAGGATTGATGAAAAGTGACAAATTCATAATTCTTGACAATTTTATCCTCACTCGGTTCAAAATTATTAATCTGTTCCAGCAACTCAATACCCTCTGGGTATACGTTCTCTACGTTTTCTTTGACAACACGCCATTCTGAATCAGCTTCCTTATAAAATAATGATGGTTCACTACTATCAGCTACATTCACATTCGGACATTCTGGGACCGCATGCGCCTGCATCCTACTCCAAGCAATGGGCCTAAAGTTTTTTGCATTGGATAGACTCGCTTTTGCCTTTACGATCTCATGTTCCAATAAGTTGTTTACCGAGGTTTTACCTAAATCATATAAAGCAATCGCAAAAGTTTGCCACCAAGTTAAATCAGCAACCAGATTTAAAACAAATTGTTCCCTAGAAAGGGAGCTTTCACTAATTGTAAATTTCTCAAAGTACCTTTCTTTTAGCTTATAAGTTTTTCCTGTTCCAGGAGGGCCATACAGGATTTGGTTTAGTGGAAGGTTCATATCCTCTTTTTTCTTTAATGTATAGGTACCATTAATGGTTGCCATAAGCCGTTCATGGTATTTATCATATTCTGTAGCGGGAGAGTCATAGTCACTTATATTAGTTAATGTTTTTACTACTAAAGTGTGCCCGGCTTCCCATTCGCCTTTCTTTTTCCAATCCATTCTGCGGATATGATTAAATTGACTCCTTTTGGAGTCAAACATGTAATCCGAGGTTACAATGCCATATCCCAAAAGTTTGTATTTTCCCTTTTTTACGAATACTACATCACCAATAGACATATAGTTTGCGAACTCATCGTTTGCAGTAGCATCATTTTTTTTGGAACCTGTACTATTATCCAGCTCCTGTAATCGCTGAACTATTTCCGGTTTAGAAGTATAACTATTCAAATCTCCCAACTCATCCCAACCTAGGGCCATTATGCCTTCATCGTAAAATTCATTCCACTTTTCTGCGTTTTCACCAGGGGCGTATAACCAGTATTTTGGCTCTTTAGTAGTATATGCAAATATTGAATATATAAAATCCTGTGTAAGAATGTTATCATCATCTTCCCTAAAAGAATTAGGGGTTAATCTATTTTGGTGGATTTGAATAAGCTCATCATCCTCAACAAGAACCTCTTTTACAGCCCGATTGATTTCATTATTGACCAAGATTTGCTGTACAACATGCCCAGCCTTTGGAAACTCTAATTCAAATTCCTCACAGAACTTTTTAAGCACACTATATTTAAACAAGGAATGTTTAGCAGGATATTTGAAAGCCAATAGTAAACTTATAGCCCTTGCGTCCTGATAATGTGATTTATCATTTCTCCCCGAAGACTCATTATAACTATTGAGTAGACCATCCATAACAGAAATATAAGATGGTATGCGTTGCTCAAGCCCCTGTCTTTCGTCGAACAAACTTTTTAATGCTTCTATTACGGCATCCTTATTGATTTTGGAAAATTCTTTAAGCATATTTATGGGCAGGAAATGACTGCCAGCCCAAAGATTTTCATTTCCAGGAAACGAGGCATCTAACATTGCAACGAAATCATCTGCATCTAAATGCCAATGATTTTGAAAGTTTTGAATTGCTTCCCATTTATAGAGTTCATCGTATTCTTCAGAACTAACAATCAAATCTTTATACCTTGAAATGTAAGGGTGCAATGATTTTTTTAAATCACTATTTAAATCAGATATTTTGTCAGGCTCTATACCCTTTCTAAAATCAACATAAAGTTTAACAGCTTGTTTTAAAGTAGCTGAACCAGTACGTTTATTACCATCTATAGGAATTGAATGCTTTGGCTGCTTATTATTAATCTGATCAGCAGTGCTATAAACCAAACTTTCAAGAAGATTTTGGCATTGATCATTTTCAAAAAGTTGGTCTAAATCACCAACATGATTTTCAACTCTCACACAGTTGGAAAACCTTGATTGTGCAACTGTTTTTTTGAATTTTTCGCTTAGCCACTTTTTGAATTCTTGTTCTTTCAATTTTTAATGTTTAGTAGTGTTCACTTATCTCATCTTGGGTTATCCCTTTTTTCATTAAATAATCGAACTACCCGATACCCACATACCATTTTCTTTTGGGGCTTGTGTAACTCTTTCAAAATCTTCTCGAACTACATAAATAATTTTTATTTTTTCAAGTCTTTCCAAATCTCATTATACTCTTTTTTTGTTAGTGGTTTGTAGCCTTTTTCAATATATTTTTCAATAGTTTGGATGGTTAATTCAACTCTTTTTTTCAATTCTTCTTCGATTTTTAATTTCTTAAGGAATAAAAGTAAATTCTTTACGCCATTTTGCTGGTACTGTGAAAGTGCGGCTGTCGAATTTAAATCTTTAAGTAGTATTTCATATGCTTCTTGAGAACCAAAAATTTGTGCCAAAAAATCATTTGGTTGGTAACCTCTAAATTCAGCTTCATTTGAATCGGCTTTGTCCGAAATCATTGAAAATAGATAGGTCTCGTAATACTTCGAAAATTTTTCTTCAATATCTTTTTGTAATATCTGATTTACCCGATAAGGCTTAATAATATTTTTGTCTGCTGTTAATTTTTCAACTAAAAGATGATAGTATTCTATAACCTCATTAAGATTAGTCGTTTTTTCAATTATTGATTTAAGTTTAGATATCAATAGTTTCTTGAGTTCTCCATTTTTAAAGAAGTTGTTTTTGTATTCAACAATTCCAGATATCCCATATTGTTCTTTTTGTTCCTTTCGTTTTTCGTTGAGAATAATATCTGCAAATAAATTGTCTAAATAACCTTTATTGGTGGTAAGCAAAACTTGCTCAATCATTTCGAGAAAACCTTTTCTATTGTTTTTATAAAATTTCCCTAAACCATTTTTTAAAATTTCTAAAACCTTTTCATCGTCATTATGAAGACCTTCAGACATGAACATTTGTAATGATAAAACAACATCTTGAAACTGCTCTATTATTTTAATCTCATTTCTAAAAATGAAGTATTTCAACTCATTTTGAATTGAAAATTCTCTTTTTTCAGGGTCTTTTCCTATTTCATCAACTAATAGATTGAGTTTGGCCTTCTCGAATGACTTTTGAATTTGAGAGATTGCAATATTGCCGGACGCAATATCGTTTCTGAGATAAAGGTTAGTATAATATGATTTTGAAATGGTAGTCTGATTATTCCTGTAGTATTCTAAAGTGTTTTCGCCAAACAAACGACATAATGAGGCATTAACCACTTTAAAATCATTGATGCAATTTATTTCGTCAAGTTCTTTCTCAATCTTTTTCTTTGATTCTTCGTCATATATCCAAACATCTGGACTAATCATACTACCTTTTTGAATTTTCTTGTTCTCCCAGTCAATTTTACCAGGAGTCAAAAACGAATCCAGTTTATTTAAAACTAAATTCTGAATATATCGATATTTATAGGTAAGCAGCCTTAACAAGATATATTCTGATGCGATTACATCATCTTTTGTAGTCAAAAAACTTTCATTAAATCTAAACTCGTTTAAAAATCTTTTTACATCTCTAAAGGTTCCGATAAAATCAAGATAGTTCAACTCATATTTTGTACATGGTTCTTTTTTCAAGGCTTCAATGGGTATGTCGATAATAAATGGCTTGAATCCAACATCGAATAATGATTTAAAAGCTGAATTAAAATCTTGAATATCCACCTCAGCTTTTTCTGAAGGATATAACTTGTCAATTTCTTTAAAAAGACTTTGAGTTATTAGGTTTTCATCAAAGGGTAGAAGATTAATCTCCATGTTAAAAACCTTATCTAGAAAGTTCCCTTTTGCCCTTTCAATGGTTTTCACCACATATTCTCTATCATAACCTACTATAAAAATGACATTATTAAAGTCCGATAAAGTTCTTATCAGTTTAAGTGTATGAAGTATTTCATCTTTTTCTAACCTATCTAAATCATCTAGTAGAATTATGATTTGTCTATCTATTCTTTGAATAGTTCTGTTTATGGAATTAAAATGCTGTTCTAGACTTTCTTTGCCATTAATAGCCTCACGACCTGCGGTGATAAGTTTGCTAAGTTCTGTTGAGGGCAATTGGAGAATGGCGTCAACGTAGCCTTGAAATTCAGAGTCTATTTCTCCTGAAAATTGTTTTAAGAAAGTACTGAGTTCAGTAAAAAAGTTTTCTATTATAGCATTAACACCTTTGTTTTTCCAAACACGGTACCAAAAAACTATCGCTGTTGAATCGGCATTTTCGTAATCGGTTTTAAGCTTTTCTAGAAAACTACTTTTGCCATAACCCCAAACCGCATTTACTCCAATCGAAAAAGCAACTTCAGGTTTAAAGCCGATTAGGGTGTCAATAAGTTTTTGAAGAATTTTTTCGTTGACTAGTTCTCCACTTGTAAATAATGAATCTTGTAGAAAGAATGATTCATTTTCATCTTTACTTTTTATTCTGCGATATGCCAGAATTAAATTTATAAGAAATATCAGACCTAAAATAAATATGAGGTCGGCGAATTTAATATTTCCATAAATAGAGATAAACTCCAAGTTATCACTGAAATCGAATCTTAAGTATGAATAAAATAAAACCGTTAATGCAATTAAAAGGGTACTGTTCTTATGTGGGATATACCTTTTGTGGCATGCACGAATAAAAACGAATAAGACCGTTAAAGCCAATAAAAGGAAGCCAACAAAAAACGCGATAGAATCAAAATCTACTTGACTACCAATGGATAGTAAGAATGAGATAACATAATTCTTAAACAGAAATGAAAAACTCCAAAGAATTCCCAGAACTAACAAAAATCTTAAACCATATGTTCTAGGAGCTTTATTCATATTTTATGCTCTCCTCTGCAACCATACCCAACTTTTCTTTAGCCTCACCAACCGTAACCTGCCCATTCATAAGCATGGGTAATAACCAATCGCGTAACTCGGCGAGTTTTTGGTTTTGTTTTTCATTCACAGCGATTCTGTCATTGAAAGGAAGAACTAATTTTCCATACTTTTCAAATAAATTAACATTGGAAATTAAAATCTTTAATGACTGTAAATCCTTTGGATATACGTGAGGTTGTGCTGAACCACGAGCCTGGTTAAGAATATATTCCTGTCTCAATTTTAAAAACTGAAGAATAACAAGTGTCTCTTCATCACTTTTTCCTCTAACTGTAGTACAATCGTTGGCAAAAATGCGTTCTCTCCAGAAATTAATAAACCCTGCATTTGCTCCGGAACCACTAACTGTTATGGTATTTTTATCCCGATTATATTCTGAATGTAAATATGAATAATCAATTCCAGCAGAAACTACTTTGTATTTACCATCTAAATCAGCAGTTTTTGCTGTTACTAATTTTCCTCTTTTAATTTCTATAATTTCATCCAACTCTTTAACTTCCCAGCCCACTGGAATCTCACGTTTTACCTCTTCATGGTACACCATGTTACCTCCAGAAGATTTATACGGTTTGCCATTAGCATCTGGAAAATCGAACTGGACAAACCAATAGTCGTAAATGGTTTTTGCCATAGCCTCTAACTCTTGGTTTATTTTGTTGTTGACTTCTATTTTTGCATCTATATTAAACAGAGTATTCTCTATTCTTTTAAGCTCTTTCTTTTCAGGTATTTTAAATTTTAAATTTGTTAAGTAGTTTATATTAATATTATCTTGAATACTTCCTTGTATTCTACTTTGAATCGACTCACGTATGTAAGAAAAAATATAATGCATGAAGACTTCAGAGCATTCATCGCCATCGGCATTAAAACCAACAATACTATCTGGAAAACACATATCATAGCCTAAAATTGAAGTCTCAGCAATGTTAGCGGCAATAGTGATACATAGAGTTCCTTTTGGCCATAATTTACTTTGAGCTAATCCAAAATCATTATAATTGGATGAATGAGAGTTAATAAATATATTCGCTTGTTTTACTTCGCCGGTTTGAATCAAAGGAATAGTTCCATTTTCAAAAAGTCTTTTATCATTTCTCGGCCTGTGTTTTGATTTACCTCGGCTAAAAACTCCAAGTTCATTTAATGCTTTGGTAGGCCAATGGCTATTGAATTTAGAGTTGTTAAATATCATATTTCAGTCTCTTCAAATTATTCTGAATCTCTTTTTCTAAGTTACTAGATTCTTCGAACAACTTTTCTAGATTAATTTCAAAACCTTTTATTTTTTCATCAAACTCTTCTGCTTTAATATCAGAATATTCAATTTTAATTTCAAAATACTGGCCTGCACTTAAACTATAATTTTTTGCTTTAATATCGTCATAACTCACTACTACTGAAAAATCCTCAATGACTTCTTTTTTAGTAAACGTATTTATAATTTTATCTTCTTCGTATGTTTCTAAAACTGTTTTTTGGTTTTTACCTTCCTTTACGGTGGTTCCTAAATCAGAGGCGTCAACTAAAACTACATCGCCTGTATTCGCATCATCTAAAAATACTATACTCACATTCGTGCCTGTTGTTGCAAAAATATTCGAGGGCATACTTACCACCCCTGCTAGCATCTTTTCATCTACCATTTTCTGGCGTATCTTATTCTCAATTCCAGATTTTGCGGTTATAAAACCTGTTGGTACAACGCAAGCAGCTTTTCCTTTTCCAGCTTTTAATGAATGCATAATGTGCTGTAAAAACAGGGTGTAGATAGCCATGCTTCCCTTTTTCTTTTTTGGTATATTAGGAATACCTGCGAAAAAGCGTGCTTTGTTTTCTTTTTTCTTCAACACATCTACATCATCACTAAAATCGAGCTTAAACGGTGGGTTACTTACGATATAGTCAAATTTGCGTACGTCACCATCTTTTCGATGATATGGGTCGGTCATGGTATTGCCTTGTATCACATTCTCAATACTATGCACCAATTGGTTGAGTACTAAATTAAGACGTAATAGGTTTGATGATTTTTGAGATATATCTTGTGAGTACACGGTACACTTATCTGGTCCAATGGCATGGGCTAAATTCATTAACAGTGTCCCAGAACCTGCACTTGGGTCGTAAATGGTGACATTGCTCACAGGTTGTGGCACTAAAATATGCGCCATTATCTTTGATACGGCATGTGGTGTGTAATATTCGGCATAACTACTGCCCGCATTACTATTGTAATCTTTAATAAGATATTCAAAAATGGTAGAGAAAAAGTCAAAGCCTTCTTCCATAATATTTTCAAAATTGAAAATCACGAGTTTATTTACTAACGCCACTGCAAAAGCATCTTGTTTGCTATTTACGTGTTCAGTAATAGGGTCAAAAAGCTGTATTTTTTGACCATCTTCCGTCTTTACGGCAAAAAGTTTGTTATTATCCGCGGCGATGTCCATTAAGGTGTCGTCTAATAACTTAGCAAAGTCTGGCTCATTTTGGCGTTGAAACAGATAACCCAATAACTGGTGTGGTTTCAAAAAAGCTGTAGCCGAACTCATCTGAAATTGTAACACATCATAGTCTCCTTCAGGAAGTTTTGCCAACTGAGATTCCCAGTCGTCCGTACCTTCCAATTCTGGTTTTAATTTTTTTATTTCATAAGCGAAACGGTCATTCAAAAACTTATATAAAAATATTTGACTTATAATTTCAAACTCACCCGTAGAATTTCTTAATCCGTAGCTACTACATACAGATTTAAGTTCGTCAATGAGATCTTTGGTTTGCTGTGTAAAGCGTTGTGTGTTCTCTGTTGTCATGCGGATTTTCCGTGATATTCGTTAAGGTATTCGTCAACTATTAATTGTGTTATAAATTTGATGGTTGGCACATCCATCTTGGTCTCCAATGATTTTTGAAACTCTGCAAAAACCAAACGTGCCACCTGGCTAGCAAAATAACTTTCGTTACTTAAACTATCGTTACGAGACAATACTGCTAAATCTGTTTGCTCTTTAATTTGCTGTAAGGCTTCAATAATTACCGCTTTTAGTTTAGAAGGCTTACCAGCTTCTAATAAGCGTTTGTGAACACGTGCGTATTTAGGGTCACCTTCATATTTTTCTTTTAATAAATCATTACGTCTGTTCAGCTCTTTGATGCGCTCGTGAATAGAGCGTAATGAGGTAATATTCTCTTGCATTTCGGCTTGCGATACTTCATTGAGATTTCTATCGTCAAACAAACGGCGTAACTCGTCATATAAGCTCACCCATTCAGGGTCTTTTCTATCAAAACTACCACCTAAGGCTTCACGTGTTTTCTTTAATGTGTCTTTGAGTTCTCCGGCGAGCACTAATTCTTTTTCACCAACCTTATGAAAATCAAACACAATATCCTCTAAGGCCATATTCAACAAGTTTCCAACCTCCTCATTATTATCAAAAGCCTCTTTAGCATTAATGAGATTCAAACGGTTTACCGCTTCAATACGTAGGGCATTGAGTTTGGTAAAATCCATCTTCTCTAATAAGTCGTATTCACCAAGTAAGCGTATGGTATTATATAAAGAGCGTGCATCTTCTAATGCCTTCTTAATTTGTAACATTTCGCCATGGTCTGAAATCTGTGAGATTTGTGATGAGAAATTTTCGGCATTTTTTAAATCGTAATCCGCCAGTACTTCTTTAATATCTCTAATAGAAGTTGTCATTTCTTCTTTAGTCATAAAGAGGTTGGAATAGCTTTCCATCTCATCACCTAAAATACCTTGAAGCTCATTAAAGTAATCTCTATTTGTTTTTTCAAACTCTTGGGAAATATCAGCAAAGTCAACCACATGGCCGTAGCGGTAATCTTTGTATTTACGGTTAACTCGAGTTAAGGCTTGCAAAAGATTGTGTGCCTTTATAACACGACCTAAATAGATTTTCTTTAAGCGTTTGGCATCAAAACCTGTGAGCAACATATTATACACAAACAAGATGTCAATTTTACCAGCTTTAAAATCGTCTCGCCAAGATTCTAGTTCTTCTTTGCTACCAGCATCATATAAAATAAGTGCGGCCTTTTTGACCTTATAGTCGTCTTGGAGTTTCTTTAAATAGTCTGGTTCAGGCTCTGCTGCTAATGGTAATTGACTATCTAAATTATCAGTATATGTTGCGTTAAAAATTTGATACAATTCTTCGGCTTGGTCGCTACTATCACAAATCACCATAGCACCTGTACTGGCATCACCTTTTAGTCTTCTAAAATTTTCAAAGTCGGTAACAATATAGTCTAGCATTGGTGCTACAAAAGACGGATGCGAATACAATCGACGTTTATCAATGTCACCCTTTTTAATATCTAAATCATCAAGTATTTTCTTGAATTTAATTTTGTATTCCGTTTCAATTTCCTCACGAATTAACTTCAAGGTATAACCATCTGCAATGGATTTATTGTAGTAATACTTATGAATGTAACCACCGAATAGGTCCTTTGACTTTACGTCTTTACCAATAAGTGGTGTGCCAGTTAATCCAATTTTTATGGCGTTTCTATCCGATTCTTCAAGATTCGCTAAAAAGCTACCCTGTGGATTATAACTTCTATGCACTTCGTCTAAAAAGTAAACGCGTTGAACATTGATGTTATAGTCGGTTGTTGTACTTGCTTCAGGGTCATCCTTAAACTTATGAATGTTAACGACCGTAATTTCGCGTTGGCCTTTATCATTATTAACGGCAGAGGTTTTCTTTAAATCTTTTACAAACTCATCTCTAGAACTTACCGTATGCACTTTTAAACCACGTGCTGTAAATTCGTCTCTTGCTTGTGTTAATAAATCCAATCGGTCTACGATAAAATAGAACTTGGGTATGATATGTTGCTTTTGGTAATAGTCCGTTAAAAAATGAACGTTGTAAAATGCCAAGGCGGTTTTTCCAGAGCCTTGGGTATGCCATATGATTCCTTTACGAATGCCTTCATCTAATTTAGCTTCAATAGCTTTAGTGGCAAACAACTGCGGATAGCGCATAATGTGTTTTTGAAGACCAGTGGTTTCCTTTACATAGGCAAAAGCATATTGTAAAATAAATTTCAATCTGTCTTTAGACAACATTGAGGTAAGAATCTTGTTCGTTGGTGATTCAGGATTCTTGTTGGTTATATATTCAGGGTTATTTTTAACACTAATGTAATTGGTATCCTTTAAAAGAAAGTCTTCCACAGAAGTATCCAATGGCTCCAATTCATTAGATAAATTGAATCCTATTTCTTCTCTGAAATAATTAAACTGTGGTTTATAATATGAAGGTGAAGCATAATACGCACCTTGCCAAGGTTCAATTTCATCATCATCGTATTCCATGTTATTAGAAAACAACATGAACTGGGTTAAGTTCACGAACTTTCTAAATTTCTTATTTTGAAAACGCTTATTAATGCGGTCGCGTTCTGCTAATACACCATTTCTATTATTAGGTTTTTTAACTTCAATAAATACAAGTGGCATTCCGTTTATCAAACAGATAATATCTGGTCGAAATTCATCCTCACCGTTTTTATAAGTGAGCTCGGTTACTACATGAAAGTCATTGTTATCAAAGTTTTCAAAATCAATCAAATTAACACCTGAGCGACTTATCAGTTTATCGAAAAAAGCTTTTCCCAAGTCTTCGTTTTCTAGGTCTAAACTGATTTCTTGGTACAGACGTTCGATATCGCTCTCTAACATTTCAGGATTGATACGATGGACTGCTTTCTTAAATACATCGGTGAAAATATTGGTCTCTTCATCCCATATACTATCCTTCAATGATAGGTATTTGTACCCTAATTGGGTGAGATGCAGTATAGCTGGTAATTTTACTCTAGAGTCTTCGTTGAAATTCATTTCTAATTAAGCCCTTATTTCCTATTATTTCAGCAAAGAGAGTACGATTGCACATATTTAACTCATTCACTTAAACACTAAAGTAATCATTGTCCTACTTATTTACTAGCTCAAAAATAGGTCTTAGTCTTATTACGCTTTACCTCAATGCGTTAAGGCAAGAGATAAAAAAAGGGAACATTTCTGATGGGGTCTATCTTTACGTAGAAAGGAGACGAAATGCTTTGCTTCTCCCCCACCGCATCATAGGCTCCATGAGAACGTACTTCGATTAAAGCTAGGGCATCACATTTTTTTAAACCCTTACCTATGCGTATCTTAGATAGCATGCCATCGCATTCCGGTGTTTTTTACCACGATGCGCGTATAAACGAACACTGGTAATTTTTAAACGAAAACACAGAACTATGAAATTAGGAGCCTTTTCCATAAGCCTTAGTGTAAAAGACATTAAAGCTTCCAAACACTTTTACGAGCAGCTTGGTTTTACAGTTTTTGCAGGGGATATGGAAAAAAACTATCTCATCATGAAAAATGAGGCTACCCTGATCGGCTTATTTCAGGGGATGTTCGAAAACAACATCCTCACATTTAATCCAGGATGGGACGCCAACGCACAAAAACTAGAAGACTTTGACGATGTTAGAGCCATCCAAAAACAACTTAAAGACAATAACGTAGCCCTTGAACGCGAAGCGGACACCACGACTACCGGGCCTGCCAGTATTACGATGCTGGACCCGGATGGAAATGCCATCCTCATTGACCAACATGTGTAGCCGTAACGACCTTCGCTTTGGGATGGGTACGCCACTTTGCCCTTGGTTGGGCTACCTACACACAGGGTATGCAGTCGCTAACACTCAGCGATACAGCAGCTTAGCGCTACGGTAACGCAACCTTTGTATCATTTAAACATCTATGTAAAGGGGATACCTGTCGTAAGCATACGAACATTGGGAATTTGATGATTACGCAGCTCTATAGAAGTTAACTATAACTGCAGATCGTGGCCCTCCTGTAGCAAGTACCCCTTTGTCCTTCTTTACAAAAAGCGTGTAGCTATGAAAACGATTAAAAAGTATGTGATGAGTCTAAAGAAAATCATGGTATTCGGGGTGCTGACCCTGAGCCTTTGTACGGCCTGTGATGAGGGTTGTAACGATTGCTTGGATCTGGCCTCTAAACAAATCCTTGTTGTCGATGCCTCGGGCAGCAATCTCTTGTTTGGGAATAGTGCCCTATATACGCCTGAAAATGTAGTGCTTAGAAGTGCAGAAGGCGAACAACAGGAACTTTTTATTGATGAAAGTACCAATACCCTACAGTTTTTTTTACAACGGGATATCGAGGAATATGAGTTAGTGCTATCGGAAGCCATGGTAGATGCCTTAAGCTTTGAACTAACCGAACGTAAAAGTGAACAATGTTGCGGCACACGCACTGTTTCGACCGCTACCAGCTTAAACGGTACCCGTATTGAAAACTCAGATGTGCTTACCATCGTGAAATAAGGTTTCGGCCATAAAGCGAAAGTGGTCGTTCGCCAACCCAAAAAAATCACCTAAAAGACCACAAGGTAAAACTAGATCGCGAAGCGGACACCACGCCTACCGGGCCTGCCAGTATTACGATGCTGGACCCCGTTGGGAATGCCATCCTCATTAACCTACATGTGTAGCCCTAACGACCTTAGTTTTGGGGCATTTGGTTTTTAGTTAGTGGTTGTCAGTTCGAGTGATTCGCTGCAAGCGGATTGTATCGAGAACCGTTAGGAACACGCGAAACTTCTCGATACAAATTTTCTCGTACCTCGTACATTCACTCGAAGTGACATTTTGCTTAGCGTTGAAGTTATAGATAGTGTCAGTTCGCGTGGCGCCCTGCAAGCGGATTGTATCGAGAACCGTTAGGAACACGTGAGGCTTCTCGATACAAATTTTCTCGTACCTCGTAAATTCACTCGAAGTGACATTTTGGGTGTTTTGAGTGGGCTTTGTTTAATTACATAGTGTCAGTTCAAGCGGCGCCCTGAAAGCGGCATTGGTTCGAGAACGTTAGGAACACGCAAGACTTCTCGATACAAATTTTCTCGTACCTCGTAAATTCACTCGAAGTGACATTTTGGGTGTTTTGTGTGAGCTTTGTTTAATTACATAGTGTCAGTTCGATTGATTCGCTGCAAGCGGATTGTATCGAGAACCGTTAGGAACACGTGAGGCTTCTCGATACAAATTTTCTCGTACCTCGTAAATTCACTCGAAGTGACATTTTGGGTGTTTTGAGTGAGCTCTATTTAATTACATAGTGTCAGTTCGAGTGATTCGCTGCAAGCGGATTGTATCGAGAACCGTTAGGAACACGCAAGGCTTCTCGATACATTTTCACCTCCACTTTCGCTTCATTGAAAACACTCGAAGTGACATTTTGCTTAGCGTTGAAGTTATAGATAGTGTCAGTTCGATTGGCGCCCTGGAAGCGGCGACGTATCGAGAACCAATGGTACACGTGAGGCTTCTCGATACATTTTCACCTCCGCTTTCGCTTCATTGAAAACACTCGAAGTGACATTTTGCTTAGCGTTGAAGTTATAGATAGTGTCAGTTCGAGTGATTCGCTGCAAGCGGATTGTATCGAGAACCTTTTGGAACACGCAAGACTTCTCGATACAAATTTTCTCGTACCTCGTACATTCACTCGAAAGGACCGTATGGTTTTTTGTGTCTTACATTTTACTAGGCAGCACCCCAAATTTGGTCTTAAAGCTTTTGGTAAAATAGGACATATTGGAATACCCCACGGAATAGGCAACTTCTGAAACAGAACCTATTTTTTGCACGAGCATTTGCTTGGCCTTATTCAATCGGATTTCGTTCACCAATTGCCCGGCACTCTTATTCGTCAGTGCCTTTAGTTTCCGGTGCAATTGTGCCCTACTAAACCCCACATGCGACGCAATGTCTTCTACGGAAAGTAGTTCGTTATCCAAATGTTCGGTAATGAAGGCTATCACTTTTTGCAAGAAGGTATCATCGACCGAGCTCAGGTTCAAATCTTGTACCGTACTTAAATCCATCGCCTTAAAATGATCCCAAATCTTTTTTCTGGCGGTAATCAAGTTTTGGGCCCGTAACACTAATTCATCGGCATCAAAGGGTTTGGTCAAATAGGCATCTGCACCTTGGGTAAGACCGGCCATTTTATTGGTCTGCCCTGCCTTTGCGGTCAACATCATTATGGGTATATGACTTGTCTTTACATTGTTCTTGAGCGCGCTACACAGTTCATATCCGTCTTTTTTTGGCATCATGACGTCGCTGATGACCAAATCCGGAATGTGTTCAAAAGCCATACGCTCGCCCTGTAGTCCGTCGTTTGCTTGAAGTACTTTGTAGGTAGGTGCCAGGATATCCGTTATAAACCCTTGTAAATCTTGATTGTCCTCTACCAAAAGTACCACCTCTTCGTTATTTTTAAGGTCTTGGTGTTCTGCCTTTGGGAGTTCAGGTACGCTATTCGTTGGGGCTTCCCCTGCCGTATTCCAGTCAAGCTTCGTATCAACGGTCACCATTTCCGGTAGCTTTTCCAAACAAACGGGCAATCTTAGCTTAAACGTGGTGCCCCTGCCTTTTTCACTATGTACATTTATTTGTCCGTTGTGTAGGGTTACCAATTCTTTGGTCAAGGCCAAGCCAATGCCCGACCCCTTATCCTCATTGCCTTCTACTTGGTAAAAACGATCAAATATTTTATGTATTTCTTGCTGGTGTATGCCATTGCCCGTATCACTTATTTCAACGAACAAGAATTCTTGGGTACCCTTGGCATTCACAGTAACGGCACCGCCTTCCGGGGTATATTTAAAGGCATTGGACAGTAGGTTGTTCAATATCTTTTCCAGTTTGTCCCTGTCATAGTACGCCCCATCAAATGCTCCTGAAAAATGGGTGTTCAGACTTATATTCTTTCGTTCTGCCCAACTTTCGAACGAAAAAACAGTGGACCGCAGAAACGATAGGAGTCCGCCTTGGCTTAGTTTTAGACTCAGGTTGCCACTTTCTATTTTGGAGAGGTCTAGCAATTGGTTCACGAGCCCTTGTAAGCGTATCGTATTCTTTTTAATCAAACCAAACGTTTTTTCAGAAAGCTGAACCGATTTTTCGCTACCGTTCTTTGCCTGTTTGGCTGCTTGTTCCAAAGGCCCTTGGATCAAGGCCAAGGGGGTTCTAAATTCGTGACTGATGTTGGCAAAAAAGCGTGTTTTTACCTTGTCCAGATCTTTCATGCGCTGTATTTCTGCCAAAGAGCGTTCTGCCTGTATTTTTTTAATTTGGTTTTGATCGGTAATCTTCTGGCTTCTATAGGAGATACCAAAGGAGTAGATGACGATCTGTAAAAACATACCGGTAGCATACGGGTCTATACCAAAAGGAGGCCGAATGATCGCCATAGACCACAAGGTGCCCACAATAAAGAACACACTGCCCATCATGGACCCAATACCAAAGTAGCGTGCAAAAAGGTCTTTTTTTACCAGTAATAAAACAGATAGGATGAGACTCCCCATGGCATAAATGCTCAAGAAGACATAATGCCAATTATGTGGCGCCGTAAAATAGGTTTCCGGGTTAAAACCGATTACATATAAAGCGGTAAGCACCACTTCGATCAAAACAAAAAAGGCCAAGCCTTTAATGAGTTTGTCGAGTACCGGAAATTTTTGTTTTGACCCGACGAACGCACGACCAAAAAACCAGAAAATAAAAAATTGCCCATGGGCCAAAATAATCCAAAAAGGATAGCGTAGCACCCCAAGGGAGTCTACCAGCAATCCAATGGTCATCGATTGGGTGAACGTGCAGCAGAACAACCAGAGTGAAAACCAGAAATAGATACGTTCCCGCAAATAAATGAATTGTAATAAAAAATAGAGAAACACGATAAAGGTAACCCCGAACATAAATGCATTGAACGTTCTGTGGTATTGATACGGCTCATGATAAAAGGCCTGCTCCGGACTACGGGCGCTCAAGTGAAAATAGGCCGGATAGCCAAAACTGTTGCCCTGCGCTTTAATGATAAGGGTCACCACGGTATGTACAGGTAGCGCTCCAAGATCAATGCTGTTCAATGCCCAATGATTCGTGGTAGCCCGTTCTTTTTTGGGGTATTCCAAGCCTGTTTTCTGATGGAATATAAGTTCCCCGTCCGCATAGCCGTACACATCAATTTTACCGTTGCTTTTTGTCCATGCCGGTGGACCGATCATGATATCTTCAAAGTGGAGTGTCCAACCCGGTATGTCATCTAGCGTTTTTAATTGCAGTTTTCCCCAATAGGTGATATGGGTCTGTAGCAATTTGGGGACTTGGTCTCCCGGGGTGAAGGCAAGCGTATTGTCCTGCAGTAAAAAGGCCGGCGATAGTTGCCCTGTACTATCGGCATACACCTGAAGGCTAGCGTCGAGGTCATGTACAGGATATTTTGGGTCTAGCTCATAGGTTTTTTGTCCTGAAAGGGGTTGCAGAACAAAGAGGCAAAACAGTATGCTGAAGGTTATGTTTTTCATGGTTGGTCTTCAAAAAGGTACTGAAAATATTAATACTAGCAAGACACTGCTAAGTTCTAAGGAATAGCGCTAGGGCGGTAACAACCATGTTTCATCAAATAACACATTTGTTTCATCTGCTTTAAATTGAAACAAAACAGTCAATATCCGAGACGTAGATACCATTCAAAGCAACAGGGCTATCCTAGATTTGTGGCATCAGCATACCAATTAATAATAACCATAAATCGTTAGTCATGAATAGAAAAAGATTTTTAAAGCAATTAGGTGGGGGAAGCTTTTTAGCGTTATTCCCTATGAGTACGGCAAAGGCCTTTTTTAAGGAAAACAAGTTCTTAAAAGGTTTTGGCAAAGAAAAGATCGTAAAAGCGGATGAAGGCACCCAACTACATGTTTTGGGCAATCCGCAATGGCATAAGGTCGTCGGTGCCGATACCGGGAATCAAGTCTTTGAATGGATCGATGATGTAACACCAGGCTCAGGGATACCCCCGCACATCCACACTAAAGAAGATGAAATTTTTAGAGTGCTACAAGGGGAGGTAGAACTTATGATTGACGGAAAGGTGACCATCTTATCGGAGGGCGATATGGCCTTTGCCCCAAAAAATTTGGTGCATTCTTGGAAGGTAGTGGGCACTACAAACGCCAAAATGTGGGTGAGTGCCTTTCCCTCCGGTATGGAGCATATGTTTAAAGAATTGCATCACATGCCACCGGGACCACCAGATCTGGCAAACGTAGCGGCCATCTGCGAGACCTACGGAATTGAATTTGTATAAACAAATATTGAAATACGCTATAAAACCTATGAACTATGAAAACGATGAAACCTTTTTTACAACAGATGAGTCTACTAGCACCACTTTTACTTTTGGGGTGGTCCTGTAGCGATGATGACATGGACCCTATGGAAACGTGGGAGCTAGAAGTAGATCAAGTAATCGCTGCCACCGCTAAATACACTAATGTTGAGGTTGCTACTGCCGAAGGATTTTTTGACGCCTCTGGTTTTGTGCCTAATATGGGACACCATTATATACTGCCCCCAAGAATTGATGCTACCTTTGAGCTCGAAAGGCCTGAGGTTATTTTATATGCACCCGACGACAACGGGGTTATGCAGTTTACAGGGGTGGAGTATGCAGTCCATATTGAAGATTTGGATAACCCGGGCAGAGCTCCGGAAGGTTTTACGGGCGATGAGGATGAATGGGAAATTAACCCCAACCTTAGCCAATGGCAATTACACGTTTGGATCGTAAGGGAAAACCCAAATGGTATTTTCTCACCTACGAATCCCGCTGTGGGTGATGGCAATTAATTATTTGGATTAGCAAGGTACCAGCGTTTTTCAACTTGGAAGAGCGCTGGTATTTTTTCTAAAAGGGTACCAATACCGCCTATTTTATACCACTTGATTTTGGTCTTAAACATACACGCCCACTTTTTTAGCGGAACGCTATACCCCTTTTATCCTAACGTTAAGGGTTACGAACGCTTCATCTTATCTACAAACCGTAAATATCTAATACCAAATAACTATTGGTTTTTGCGTTCCATAGTAACTATCGCAAAACAGCCTACGCTTCCCGCAACTTTTGGATTATAAACAACAACATTTAATCAAATGGAAATCCTGTAGTTATTCTATAGATAAACGCATAGAGTACTACTGCGAACATTATAAAGCTAAACCATGCGAAAAATTTAAAGTATCGCTTAACCAAGAAGTTACCTAGGTTTCTGAAACCTTCTGAATAAATTTCTTTTAGTAGTAGAACTGTTTTCATAATCGGGGGTTTAATGAAAGACAAAGTTGAGGCATTTAATTACGCTTCAACAATTTACTCGCTATGAAATCCTATATTAATGACAAACAGCACTTTGGTAGGATGAACGGTAGTTAATACAGACGAACTGCCAATAATTTGAGTCCTTTTATTACGATTCCACCTCTTAGTTTCTCTCGTTTTAAGAACTAAAAGATACCTTAATTTTAAAATAGAAAAGTAACGACGTTGCCGCAGAACCTGTAAAAATAAGATGTTGGGATACGGTATCCACTGATTTCTCCTAAATGAATCACAATTAAGGCCCTAAGTGGGCTATGGTGTAAGTATAGTACACTGACCTAGGTCATTTTCCTAACGCATCTCGCATCCTATATTTGTTTTATGAGCTACTACGTAGCCAAAGCGAATACGAACCTAAAACAATAAAACATGAGCCATACAAACAAAAAGATGCGAAAACTAACCTCCTACCTTGGGCTATTCCTCCTCTTATGTGGAGGTGCATTACTCACCAGTTGCAATCAAGAGGCGCAGGGATTTGCCTTGCCCAAAGGGGATATTGAACAAGGAAAAGCGGCCTTTACGAGTTTGTCCTGTAACGAATGCCATAGCATCTCCGAAATTGCCTACAAGGGCGGACCCGACAACCTGAACATACAATTGGGAGGGGAACTGCCTTCTAAAAAAACCTATGGGGAGCTGGTGACCTCGGTCATTAATCCGTCGCATAAAATTGCATCGTCCAGTACCAGAAACAACGACACTCCAATGACCGATGCCGGTGGTTCCAAAATGAAGAATTACAACTATGTGATGACGGTACAGGAACTTATTGATCTGGTTGCCTTTTTACAATCGGAATATAAGGTAGAGATTCCGAATAGGTATTCCTATCCCTACTATTAACGGTTATAGGCTTCCCCTTCCTTGACAATGGAGGCACATTCCTAGCTTTATAATTCTAGGGTATTCAAGGCGTTTAGCTACCTCAGCCGACTCCCCGATGTAACATCGGTTCCGTTTTTCAAAATGAGGAGATAGACCTTATATTTCATCCCTAAAGCAAAAAACAAAAAAGCCAGTCCTACGACTGGCTTTAGATGCTTTCCCCTGGTTCCCGATAGGAATCGGGCAGCGTATAAGAGAGGCACAAGTGCTCCTATACCTAAAACGCTGCCAAAGGGTCTAGTCAAACGGGAACCCTGTAGCGATTCTGTAAATGAATGCATAGAGCACCACGACAAACATGATAAAACTGAACCATGCGAAAAATTTGAAATATCGCTTTGCTATATAATTGCCAAGGTCTTTGAAACCTTCCGTATAAATCTCTTTTAATAGTAGAACTGTTTTCATAATATAGGGTTTTAAATTAATACAATGTTGCTGCTACATACTTCCGCTTCAACAACTTACATACTATAAAGGTCTAATACTATGCCAAACCCTACCCCGATAAGATAAACGGTAATTAATTATAGACGAATCGTAAAAAAACGATTTCAATTCATCGAAAAAAAGGGTAATTGCATTACCCTTACGGCGCTAAGGGTTACGATTATTAGGAAGTATTGCTTAAACCGCTTTACGAGAATGGATGTACCAAAGAACAGCTGGACCCGTTCTTTATCTAAAATCCAAAATTGGCCTTTGGTCTTTCCCATTGTACGTTCAATGAACCAAGCTATTCCGCATAACACTAGCATCAGCAGGTTACACACCATAAAAAGACCCGGGACATAAGCAGTGCATCATTGATTTATATTCTGAGTTTCTTTGGGGCCATATTCCATGAAGAGATTGGATTTCAAAATGCACTTCCGTCAACTTAAAAATAAAAAATGTCCCGTTTTCTACGGGACATTTTGAATGAATAAACGTGTGATTCTTAATCAACTATATTGAAGGTTCCTGTCATAGATCCGTGAAATTCACAATTATAAAAAAGGGTATCCGGGGCATCATCCGGTACTGTGAATGAAACTGTTCCTGCTACCGCCCCATTATTGGTTACTCCACTCTCGTAAAGGTTGGTCGTGCCGGCTCCCTGTACGTCCTTTATCAGAAAGGGATGTCCAGGTGAATCTATAGCAAAGGTATATGTTGATCCCCGTTTCAGGGTAATATCCGGGTTGCTGGCATCCGAAAGCTCTTCCCCATTGAAAATATAGGAGGATGCCCCACTATTCGTAACATCATAGGATTTGGATTCTGCCCCACTCTCCGAAGCATCCCCAACATTGGACCCGATGTTGCCCTGTGCCACGATAGTCCCCAAATCCTCTGCACTTAGATGTACATTGATATAAGCGTTTATTGTCAGCAGCTCTGTAAATGTAACCGGAACTCCTCCGACCAGCTCTCTTACTTGCGTCTTGCTCACACCCGTATCTCCGTTAACTGCCGTTAACCCAACAATGATTGGACCCGTAGTTGCCGCATCGTTTTCGTGAATGTGCGCAGGATGAGTTCCCCCTTCCGGCGTTCCCGTAAGATTTAACGTTACCAATGTTGAACCGTTTAGCCGTTCCTCAAAGAGCGCCGTACCGCTAATGCCAGGAACATCTTTTTCTAATAATTCATAGCTGATCGATTCGCCGCTTAGTTCATTTTGACCGATATCGCCCTGCGCTACGATAGTAGCCAGATTTTCTGCGCTCAAGTGAACATTTATATACCCATTGAAGGACAAAATATCTGTATATCCAAAAGAAGTATCATCGTCCAGTGCTGCAACGTTGGTTTTACTTATCCCGGTGTCTCCGTTGACTTGGGCGAAAGAAAAGGCAATCCCGCCACCTTCAGCGGCAGTATTATTGTGAATGTGTGCTGGATGTTCGCCTCCTGCAGGGGTATTCTCCAACTCAATGACCGCCAGAGCTTCCCCGTTTACACGTTCGGAGAAGGTTGCCGTACCACTAATTTCCGGAACAGCTACAGCTCCTAATTCATAAGTTTTGGTCTGCCCGGTTAATTCGTTTTGGCCAATATCGCCCTGAGCTACCAAAGTAGGTAAATCATCCGCACTAAGATGTACATTGATGTATCCATCAAAATCCAACAGCGTTTCATACGTTATTGGAGTTCCGTCATCTAGGGCTGATACGGTAATACTGCTTTCGCCAGTATCGCCATCTACGACTCCAAGGGACAGCGCAATACCACCACCTTCTGCAGCGGTATTAAAATGGATATGAGCTGGGTGCTGACCTCCTGGGGGCGTATTTTGAAGCGCTAAATCTATGGTTACCGAGCCATTTTCGTTAGCGGTGAATACAGCTGTTCCTGAAATATTGGGAACAGCAACAGATGCCAAATTATAGGTCTTGGATTCTAGGTTGACCGGATTGGGGCTATCATCGCCGTAGAGAGATTCCCCGTCGTCACTACAACTTTGGAAGCCTACAAGCATTCCAAACACTAAAAATAAATTCAAAATCTTTTTCATAATATTTTTTGTTTAAGAATTTACATAATTACTTAAACAAACTTAAGTAATAATTCTGGTTGTTTTGTGTTAATAAAAGTACAAACCTAGTCCTGTTCATGTTAATTAAGGCCTTGCCCTAAGGCTGATACGACCTTAGACTAATAACGAAAAAAGGATGTATTACATGGTATTGCTTGCATGAATTACACTTCGTTTTCATTGCATACGGGAACGAACCAAAGCGTCACTGCTGCTTCACCCTTGAATATCACAAGGGCTTCAGCATAGAATTTTGTAGTCTTGTAAGTCCCGTGAGGGAAAGGACAGGATAGAAGCTAGGTGTTAGGTTCGCGATAACGTATTAAAAAACTGTATTGGGATTTGCTTATACTAGGTGTCTAGGTTTACGTCCATTGTGGTCAGTGGTATTGCAGAAACAATGTATGGGAAGTCCTGAACTTTGAGCGCTGCTTCATCAAATTGATCTTTTTCTAAATCGCCCAGAGACTTTAAGAACATCACCCTCGAATTTTGACCGAAGGAATCTAATTCACTATCGCTACCTATAATGTTCTGCACAAGGTCGTTTATGTTTTTAAATGTATTTATGAATCTATAGGAGTTGAAATTTTCATGTAGCGGAAAACCTTGGTAAGCAAGTATCAAGTTAACCAATCTCAACGCAACAAAAACAGAAAATTGTAATTTTGGTTTAAGCCATAAAAACTAACGTTAGGATGTACTACCCTAACTGACTACAGGGTTACGGTCCTTCGTAAAGAACTATTCCCCCTATTCCCAAGAATTGGTTTTAAAAAAACTGCTTGTTCAACAATCAAGAACGCATGCTGACCAGTCTTTTCGTCGGCAAGGGACTGCTTAATCCGTTTACAACAGAGAAATAGCATATAAACCCTAGCAAAGGCGAGATAGGAAGTGAAAAAATGAGGTTTTTTGCTTTTTAGACTATCGGCACACTACAGATTTACATAAATCTCCCTGGTCCTCAATTCTTGTTGCCTAAGAAGGTTCTGGAACATGGATACCGTTCTTTCCTGATAGTGTTCAGGTATGTTGCCCCTAATGAACCAATCCCGATAAATATGAGTAGCGGTATCCAATCTGAACTCTTTTTGTATATGCGCAATGGCGATGCTTCTGGTGGGGTCGTTCATTTGACTGAACATCAATTTAATATTCTCAATCATGGCTGGTTTGGTCCTAGTCTATAAATATAGTTTAAAATATGTTGTGCTAAAAGGATACGATATAACGATAGAAAGATTTATTCAATCATAATTCGTAGGGTACCCTTAATCTTACTGAGGACAGGCTTTTCATTTCCGCGCTTGCTTTATTAAAACACGCAATTTGACCTTTGATTTGGTTAGGAGATATTAATTTTTCAGTTTTCCTGTATCCTTCAGTAGTTGTACTACCTGTGCTTTGGGCAGGGCTTCAATCGTATGGCCATCGCGACCCACCATGGTTTCGGCTGCAAACAGGGAGTTGAGAATAGCCTCTTCCGTCGCTTCAATAGTCGCCAGAAAGAGCGGGGTCATGGCTTCGTTTCGTAAAATCGTCGCGGTTTGTGTGCGTTGTTCAGAACGATATGGAATACGGCAGCTCTCAGCCGTAGATACGGCAATTACATAATCCCCACTGCCATTGCTGGCGATACCTCCGGTCTTGGCAAGGCCCAACATGGCGCGCTTGGCCAAGCGTTCTAAGTTGCGACTGTCCAAAGGGGCATCGGTCATCACCACCATCATACAGGAGCCGTCGGCTTCGTACTTAAAACTATCGGAATAGCGCCCTAGCTTTTTACCAACGTCCACGCCATTTACCTCGAGTACCCCTCCAAAATTGGTCTGTACCAAAACGCCTACCGTATACCCGCCCGCTTTTGCCGGCACTACTCTTGAGGCAGTGCCTATTCCGCCTTTGTAACCAAAACAAACGGTGCCCGTACCGGCGCCTACATTTCCTTCTTTTACACGTCCACCTTTCCCATTTGCAATCGCATCTAAAACCGCTTTTTTGGTCACATGACGCCCCCGAATATTATTCAGGTACCCGTCATTGGTTTCACCGACCACCGCATTTACGGAACGAACGTTTTCATTTCCAGGTCGGTCCAGTGTATAGCCAACCACTGCATCAACTGCTGTGGCAACATTCAAGGTATTTGTAAGAATAATGGGGGTCTCTAGATTTCCCAGTTCTTTTACCTGGGAGTAGCCCGCAAGTTTTCCAAAGCCATTGCCAATATAAATGGCGGCAGGTACTTTTTCTTGAAAAATGTTGCCGTTATGGGGCAAAATAGCGGTGACTCCGGTTCTAATAGCGTCTCCTTCGATAAGCGTCGTATGCCCTACATGTACGCCTGGCACATCGGTGATGGCATTGAAGGTCCCTGGTTTTAAAACGCCAATCTCCATGCCATAATCACGGACACGTTGTTGGTTTTGGGCATTACTTTGACTTACAATTGAAAAAATGGAAAAGAATAGGAAACAAATTCTCATAGTGCTAAACAACTAATTAAATAGTAGTCTAAAGCTACACAAAAAATGTACAGGCATTAGTTAATTAGGTTTAACCCTATAGGTAATACGCCTGTTGGTAATGATAGTGGCCCTAATATCCAGATTCACTATAGCGGTATCGCAAAGCACACTACGATCAAATAGTAGCACGCTACAGAAAGAGGCAAAATTGCGCCCCCCATTATCCAATTGGCGACCTACCGTTATATCGGTGGCCAGTGCTGTATTCAGAGGAGAAAAGGGAGGAGCCATTGCAAAGGTGGTTACCGTGCCATTGGCATCATAAACAATTTCCCCGGTAACTTCGTTATAAATTACGGAATAGGGATTGTTGCCCCCTAAAAAAGCACCAAGGTTTTGTGTGTATGTTTGCTGTACGCCAGTATCACCACGAATAACAGTTATGGACACGCCCAAATCATTAGGCCTTTCATGGTAAAGTCTAAAATTACCGCCTTCTATTAAGCTCGCCTGACTTTCTTGATCTCGGTACTCAAAAGCGACCTCAAAACTGGTGAAATTAAAAATACCACCGGTATTGGGTATGATGAAATCGAGACCTACATTTCCGCCTGTAGATCCACTCGGTATATGTAGCCCGCATTCTATGGGTACCGCATCGGGATTAATACTCGTAGCGTTGGGTCCTACTGTGGCATCGGTAAGTGTAGGGGTATCAAAATTGAACTGTGAAACCAATTCGCTTGGCAAACCGTTATCACAAACTTGATAGGTAAACGAATCTGTACCGATATAATTAGTATTTGGGGTATAGGAAAAACTGCCATCGGTATTTAAAACCAAGTTGCCCGAACTCACATCGGATATCAGGTCCGTGCGAACTTGTAAACTTGCGGCACCATCAACATCGGTATCATTGGCCAAAACGCCATTTGTGGCCGTAATGGTTCTTGTGGTATTGTAACCTACGCTATAGGTATCATCATTGGCAATTGGAGCTGAATTTTGAGCATAGCCATTGCTACTGTTCCATAGAAAAACTATAACAGTCAGAACCGTTAGATATATGTTCGTTTTCAATAGTTGGTTCATACATTGCTAAAGGTAGTCTATCAAAAAGGGCTTGCCATTAAATTGTTGTGAACCCTACTAAAAGTGATGTGAACGCAGGACAGCGGTATCTCGAGACTATTTGGCATTATAAAAACAGCTTACGAATGTATCATAGGGGTTGCTTCCATGCAACACAACTTTAAAGCTACTGGAATGTATTGAATCAAAAAGAAGTGGAAAAGTCTGTATAAAACTTTACCATTATGGGCAACATCCTTTCCTAAACAATAAATGCTACTTTATAGACCCAAGAATAGCACTTCAAGACCAGATATTCGAATGCGGTACAAATCAGTTGTCTGCTCAATACTACTCAAATGAAAGCTTCCCCTCGCCAAAACTACCTAGTGTTCTTATTTTGCATAGCTATGGGGATAGTTCAGTTTAAAAAGTAAAACTACCCTGATTACCAAACTGTTATTTTTTAGGGCACAATTGTTTTGAAAATAGAATTACTTTATTTTAGTCAAAAACTAACGAGTGCCCAATTTTTACAGTATATTAAATCTCTGTAGTGCGGTTATTGGCTTGCTTATCATTATTATTTTGCTGACAAAACAAAGACATGATGTACAGCAAAAGTTTTGGTTGGTTCTTTTTGTGGTTTCATTGACCTACAACGCTTTTCTTATCTTCTTGTTAAAAAGTACGTATGTACTGGAATACCCCCATTTTTATAAAACGGGGAGTCCGTTTACCTACCTTATTCCAATTTCCTTTTTTTTATATGCCAAAAGCGTATTGTCAAAAACGAAAACAATATCCAGCTATTATTTTTTACTGCTTATTGTTCCCTTTCTTCATACGGTTGAACTTATTCCGTTCTACCTAAAGTCTGCCGCGTACAAAGCAAATCATTTGAAAAATATTTTTACGGTAAATGATGGGTTGGTGTTCAGTAGTGAAGGCTGGCTGACTACCGATGTACATTTCTATTTTCAGTTCCTTATAGGCATTATTCTATGTGCCGTAATTAGCATTACCCTTTACAAAGAAATAAAAAAGGACTTTACTCCCCAACTAAAGTGGCTCTCGGCAATTACTGTTTTTTTGTTCCTATTTTTTAGCAGTTGTACAGCCGCCCTGTTGATGAATACCCAGCGTAATACCATACATGATTTTGGCTCCTTTGTATTGGGGATTACCCTATTGAGCATCTTTATCAACCTTTTCCTTTCTCCTGAAATTTTATATGGCCGTACGTTCAAGACCATACCCATTGAAAAACCGGAAAGTTTAAATCAAGGTCTATTGCTTTCGCCTAATGACGTAGCCCACCACACAAAAGCAATAGAGGCCTTTTACAAGAACGAGACCCACTTTTTAAGTCCCGAGTTTAGACTTCAAGATTTAGCCAATCATACCGGGATAGCCAAAAATGTATTGTCGTATGTGGTAAACAAAGCATACCAAAAGAATTTTAACCAGCTCTTAAACGAGAAACGAATTGAGGTGGCACTTGAAAAACTTCAGCAAGGAGAATGGCAAAACCTTTCTATAAATGGCATTGCAAACATGGTCGGCTTTCAATCCAGAACCACCTTTAACAAGGCATTTAAGGAAAAAACTGGCAAAACACCTTCAGCGTTCACAAAGCAAGCCCATTAAGTTAATTCTTACAATGTGTCCAATATTATAATATTGGACACATAACCCTCAATTGATAAGGTAAAGAGCAACAATGTCCTTAATTTCAATTTTTTGATTTGTTTTTTCCACTTTTTCAAATCGTTCCTTACAAAATTAAGTCGACCCTAATGAAAAAACTCCCAGTTTTCCTGATTGCACTACTATTATTCTTGTCGTGCAAGAATGAAACAAAAATAGAACCAAACAGCACATCAACTACAGTCTATTATGATGGTGACATCCTAACCATGGCTGGAGACGCACCAAATTACGCCGAGGCGCTTGTGGAAAGCGACGGTAAAATCCTTTACGTGGGGAGCATTGAGAAAGCTATGGAAATAGCTGGTCCCGATCTTTTGATGGCAAATTTACAGGGTAAGACTTTAATGCCAAGCTTTATTGATCCACACAGTCATTTTATAAATTCCTTAGGCATGAGCACCCAAGCAAATTGCTCGCCATCACCGGTGGGAAACGCCGATGATGTTGCTGGAATTATAAAGGCACTTACCAATTTAAAGAATGAAAAAAACATATCCGATGGTGAATTAATCATGGGTTACGGCTACGATGATACCGTAATGCCTGAAGGTAATTTATTGAATAGGGATAATTTGGACGCCGCCTTTCCCAACAATCCCGTAATGGTCATTCACGTATCCTTACATGGTGCCGTTTTAAATTCTAAAGCCATGGAACAATATGGCGTGTCAGATAAAACGGAAACGCCACCAGGAGGCATCATTGTTAGAAAACCAGGAACCAATGAGCCTTACGGTTTGATTATGGAAACGGCTTTCCTGCCTATTTTCGCCAATTTGCCAAAACCTTCAGATGAACAATTAATGCAACAAATTAAGGACGGACAGATGATCTATGCCGAAGCTGGTGTTACCACGGCACAAGATGGTGCAGCGCATTTAGGCGATATCGAAATTGTAAAGAAAGGTGCTGATAGCGATGCTCTTTTTATAGATGTGGTCTCTTACGTTTTTATAACCGACTATGAAACGGTTTTAGAGCAGTTTACCCTCGATGGTTTTGGCAATTATAATAAACCTCACAAACTAGGTGGCGTAAAAATTACGCTTGATGGTTCACCTCAAGGACGAACCGCCTTGTTCACCACACCATATTTAACAGGAGGACCAAGTGGCGAAAAAGACTGGGTGGGCGAATCGACCTTTACCCAAGACGAAATCAACCAAATGGTAAAAAACACCTATGGTAACAACTTGCAAACCCTAATACATGCGAATGGAGATGGCGCCATTGATATGTGTCTTAAAGCCCACGAATTTGCTAGCGATGGCAATCCGACAAAAGAGCGCAGAACGACTATTATCCATTCGCAATTTGTAAGACAAGACCAATTGGATAAGTATGTGGAATACAACATGATTCCTTCTCTATATACCGAACATACCTTCTTTTTTGCCGATGCTCACATCAAAAACAGAGGTATGGAGCAAGCTTCCTTTTTAAGCCCGATGAACACCGCCTTAGAAAAAGGTTTAAAACCAACCAACCATACCGATTTTAACGTGGCACCCATAGACCAAATGATGGTGGTGTGGACAGCTGTAAACCGTGTCTCCAGAAATGGCGAAGTCATTGGTGCAGAGGAGCGTGTTTCACCTTATGATGCCTTGAAAACCATTACCATAAACGCGGCGTATCAATATTTTGAAGAGGACAAAAAAGGCACTTTGGAAAAAGGCAAACTGGCAGATATGGTCATCTTGAACCAAAACCCTTTAAAAGTTGACCCCATGGCTATAAAGGATATTAAAGTCATGGAAACCTTTAAAGAAGGAACCTCGATTTATAAAGCCAACTAAACGCTCTAATAACCAAACAAAATGAATCTTCAAATAAGATCTCTAATTCTATTGATTGTTTTTACAACACTAGGTATTGGATGTTCTGATAAAAAGCAGAAAGTCAAAAAGGCCACTGAGGTAAAAACAGAAAAGAAAATAACCTCTCAAGGCACTTCAGGTGTAATTAAAACAGATTCTGTTTTATCTGGTGATGTGACCCTTTTTTTTCATGAAAAGGGAATCGGAGATCCTATTGTTTTACTCCCTGGAGGCAGTTTAGACTCGCATTATTTAATCCCATTAGCTGATTCTTTAGTTCAAAAAGGATATCATGTCGTTAGAATAGACCCAAGAGGTACCGGAAAAAGTACAGGTCCTGCTACACCGGTAACAATGCACGATTTAGGAAAGGATGTGCATCTTGTATTAGAAAAATTAAATTTAAACAAGGTAAGCATAGCCGGACATGCCTTTGGAAACAGAATCGCTAGAGTTGTGGCGAATGATTATCCGGATAAAATAGAACATATTATTCTACTTTCTGCGGGTGGTGTAGTCGAACCTAAGGATGAAGCATTAAAAGCGCTTCAAACGCTTTTCACACCTACGGCAACTAATGAGGAAATAAAACAATCCATGACGTATTTTGTGGGCGATACCTCTTACATTGATTATTGTTGGGACTATTTAAAAAAATCACGTTCCCCAAAAGCTGCAGGCATTCAAGCGCTTGCCATGCAAAGCACACCGATATCAGACTGGAGCGCACCAAAAGGGAATGCCCCATTTATAATAATTCAAGGGACTAACGATCAAATTGCACCGCCAGAAAATGGTGAATTGATCAAGGAGCAGTTTCCAGAGCGATCCACTATGATTTACATAGATGGTGCCGGGCACGGATTGGTCTTAGAACGAACAGCAGAAATAGCCAATGCTATGGACGGTGCACTACCCCGTGAAGAAAAAACCAAATAAAAAAGTTAACAATTAAAAAATAATAACCTCTGAAAACTAGAAAAGATGAATTTTAAAACCAACATCATATGGTGCTTTGCTTTAAGTATGTTATTGGCCTGCAAAGAAGAACAAAAACAACCTGAAAATACAGCTACTGTGTATTTTAACGGAGACATCATCACAATGGCGGGCGACCAACCCAATTATGCCGATGCCATAGTGGAGCAAGATGGTAAAATTGTTTTTGTAGGTACTAGTGAAGAAGCCATGACAACCGCCGGAAAAGGTCATAAAATGATAGACCTAGAGGGGAAAACCATGCTCCCAGGATTTATTGATGGTCATGCCCACTTTGCCAATTTTTCGGCGCAAGCCATTGGCGCACAATTATTACCGCCACCAGATGCCGGTGCAAAAGACATTCCATCAATTATCAACTTACTTAAAGAATGGGATACGCCTGAAAATAGAAAACTCACCGGTTGGATTTTTGGAACCGGATTCGATGATTCGGTGATTGAAGAAAAGCGATTCCCTACCAAACACGATTTAGATCAGGTCACCACAGATTTCCCTATCATGATTACCCATATTTCGGGTCACTTTGCCGTAGTAAATTCCAAAGGCCTAGAAAAGTTAGGGATTACAGCCGACACCAAAGATCCTGATGGCGGAATCATTAGAAGAGAAGAAGGCTCGCAAGAACCCAATGGTGTGTTAGAGGAATTGGCTGCCATACCTTATATGCTAGATGCCATAGCACCTAAAACACCAGAAGCGGCCCTTACCTTTTTTAATGCTGGACAAGATATGGCTTTGTTTTATGGTTATACGACTGCACAAGAAGGCAGAGCCATGGGTAACAATGATTTATTGATTGATATGGCAGAAAAAGGAAATCTAAAACTGGATGTTGTGAGTTATGTGGATTATCTTTTTTTAGATAAATACATGGATACCAAATGGAACAGCAAAAACTACGATAATCACTTTAGAATTGGTGGTGTAAAATTAACCTTGGATGGTTCCCCACAAGGACGCACCGCTTGGAGAACAGAACCGTATTTGTTAGCACCTCATGGAGCGACACCTGGTTACTTAGGGTATCCAGCTATTGCTAGTGATGATGACGTGACTGCCATCTATGAAAATGCCTTCGAAAATAACTGGCAAATATTGACGCATGCCAATGGGGATGCAGCGATGGACCAAATGATTAGAACCATGACAAAAGCTGCCGAAACCCATGGTAATGAAGATCGTAGAAGTGTATTAATCCACGGGCAATATGTTAGGGATGATCAATTAGATTCGTTTAAAGATTTAGGCGTTATTGCCTCGTTGTATCCGCTACACACCTTTTATTGGGGCGATTGGCATCAAGAAATCATTGGAGGAGAGCTAGGCCAAAAAATTAGTCCGGTAAAAACGGCGTTGAACAAAGGCTTAAACATTACTATTCATACAGATGCGCCTGTTGCGCTGCCCAATTTAATGCGCGTCGTTTGGACGGCTGTTGAACGCACCTCCCGATCAGGAAAAGTTATAGGGCCAGAAGAACGATTAACACCCTACGAGGCCCTTAAAGCAATTACCGACTGGAGTGCTTACCAACATTTTGAAGAAGACAGCAAAGGCACACTTGAAGTAGGAAAATTGGCAGACTTGGTTGTTTTAGACAAAAATCCCTTGAAAGTGAATCCGTCAGATATCAAGGATATTCAAGTGCTAGAAACCATTAAAGAAGGTACCACTATTTACAAAAAATAGTAGAAAAAGACGACCTATGTTACAAAAAACTATAAAACAAATCGGGTTACTTAGCCTGTTGTTTCTATTCAGTTATGGCTGTAAAGAGAACACGACAAACACCATTGAAAATAGCCCTGCCAAAGTATATTTTGGTGGAGATATTATCACTATGGAAACGGAAGAAGCAGCCAATTATGCAGAAGCCATTGCCATACAAGATGGTAAAATAGTTTTTGTCGGAAGTAAAAAGGACGTCCAAGACAAATTTAGCGATGCTGAAATGATAGACCTAAAGGGTAAAACATTAATCCCCGGGTTTATAGATGCACATTCGCATATTTGGCAAAGCGCACAAAAGCTAGGAACGATAAATCTCGATCCAGAGCCCGCTGGAGACATTACAAGTATAGCAGATATAGCTACAAAACTAAATCGAGAATTAACAGACAATCCCTCTAGTTACGATGCGGAAAACAAATGGCTGATTGGTTGGGGTTTTGACAATGCAATGCTGTCTGAAAACAGATTTCCAACCGCAGAAGATTTAGACAAAGTAAGCACAACCACACCTATTGTTTTAGTGCATTTTTCAGGACATATCATCGTTATGAATTCTAAAGGATTAGAACGATCAGGCTATTTAGATGAAGGTTACAAAATTCCGGATGGTGGCTCCTTACGCTACTTTGAAAATACAACAACACCTAATGGTATTATCGAAGAACAAGCCATGTTAACAGGCATGAGTCGTATCGGTGAGGATATTAATGGCGTAAAAGGGATCTATGCAGGTATAGAGTTTCCAAAAGACGTTATGAAAGATTTGGTGTTAAAAGCACAAGAAGAATACATTAAGGCTGGTTTTACAACCTTAACAGAATTTGCTACCACACAATCTACATACGATGTTATAAAGGAATTAGGTAATGAAAATCAGCTAGAAGTAGATTTTGGTTTGGCTTTTTATACGGCGCTTACGACACCAGAAGTCGTAAAAAACTTGTATTCAAAAACCTATGAAAACAACATGCGTGTTATTGGTGGTAAGTTAAATCTTGATGGTGGTTCTCCTGGCAGAACAGCCTTTTTAAGAGAAAAGTATTACACACCAACCATAGGACAACCGGATGATTATAGAGGCTATTCTTCAATAAAAGAACAAGAAGATATGAATACGCTCGTGGCTAGTTATTATAAAGAACGTATCCCATTTTTTATTCATGCTTTAGGTGATGCAGCGCTTGATCAATGTATTAAGGCAGTCACTTATGCCGAAACCAATGCCGGCTATGATGATGCCAGAACCAATCTTATTCATTTACAGATCGTACAACCAGACCAAATTCAGGACTTAAAAAAGCTGGACGTGACAGCCACGTTTCAAATTACGCATAATTTCTATTTTGCCGATTTTCACGAAACCTATATTTATGGCCCTGAACGCACAAAGAGGTTGAATCCAATGAAAGAAACTTTAGATGCGGATATTCCTGTAACGTTTCATCACGATTCGCCTATTCACCCTATTGACCAACTTCACATTATGTGGATAGCCGTTAATAGAACCTCAAGAAGTGGAAAAGTATATGGCCCAGAGAATAGATTAAGTCCGTATGAAGCTTTATACGCTAGCACTGCGGCATCCGCATATCAATATTTTGAAGAGGATTCCAAAGGTTCTTTAGAAGAGGGAAAATTGGCAGATTTGGTGATTCTTGATAAAAATCCATTAAAAGTAGCACCAGAAACGATTAAAGATATTCAAGTGCTAGAAACCATAAAAGAAGGACAATCCATATATACTAAACACTAACCATTATGAAAAAAGTCCTATTCGTTGTTTTTACCTTGGGTGCCCTCAGCACCTTGGTAAAAGCACAAGAGGCGCCAACGGCGGACATCGACCCCTCAAAACCCACCAACCTGTACACACAGGTGAATACCTTGGCAGAACTAAACGCATACGAAGGTTTTAACACCTATGGTACCCGTTTTAATGTACAGTATGCCTTTGACCCAGACAATCTGTTATTAGTGGAGGTGCCTTTACTGTATAACGATGCCACTAATAAATTCGGACTTTCAGATGTACGTGTCCGCTATTTTAATGCCATTAAAAGAAACATTTCCAAGACCGTAATCGCCATAGCCCCGTTTGCGGATATTTCTATTCCTACAGGGTCCGTACAAGATGGATTAGGGGCGGACACGTGGTCTTTGGCCGCGGGAGCAGTCGTGGGGCTCGTGCTCAGCGAAAAGATTTCACTTTTCCCTGGGGCAAACTACGTTTATCTAACGGCAATCGAGGAGAGCGGTTTTGGGTTCCAGACCAACATGAGTATCCGCTTTAACCAAAAATCTTTCTTGTTCGTAAATCCTATCGTTACCCTATTCAGTTTTGATACCATTTGGCAGGCAGAAGTAAATTACAACCAATTTATTGTTCCAAACAAATTCAAGGTCAATGCGGCATGGAACCCGAATTTTACTAATAACCTGGACACGTTTAGAGTGGGTGCTACCTTTTTTCTCTAAACATGGGTACATGAAAAATTTAAAAAAATGCATGTTCAGAATCCCAAAAATTTAATGAGGTATTTAATAATAGTACTGGTTTTACTCTTTTTCACCTTTGGGAAGGTATCTGCTCAAGACGAAACAACACCTAATTCCAAACCTAAAAAGCACGCTATTGCCTTGGTCATTAGCCATACCCAAATCAATGAAGGATTGGATGAAAATGGCGAAAAGCAATGGCTATCCCTTCCTTCATGGGGGATAAACTATAATTACTATCTAAATAAAAAATGGGCTTTGGGCATACATTCTGATATTATCGTAGAAGATTTTGTCGTGGAAAGTCTCGGCAGAAGCGGTGAAACCATAGAACGGAGCTACCCTATTGCCAGTGCCTTGGTGGTTTCCTATAAACCTGGCGAACATTTTAGTTTTATGCTGGGTACGGGAGGCGAATTTACAAAGGACCAAAGTTTTTTTATGCTTCGCCTAGGGATAGAGTATAGTTATCACATGAACCAAAATTGGGAGCTAATTGCCAATCTACTTAATGATTTAAAATTAAACGGCTATAACTCTTGGGGCGTGGGCTTGGGAGTAGCCTATAGGCTATAGCAAGTAAAAACAATAGACACAAATACTAACTTAAAATCACCATACCAATGAGAACATTTTTTTCAAGTTTATTATGCATAATGCTCTTTTCCTGTTCGGCTTCCAAATCAGTAGCTACAGCGACCAAACCAAGTAAAAAAACCTTGAAAGGTACTTGGGAGGTAACCAATATAAGATTTATTGGTGAAGAAGGTATTTACAAGGCACAATTGTTCGATATAGCAGATTCCCCGTGCTTTAAAGGCAGCCAATGGGTCTTTATTCCCAACAACGGCACTGGAAAATTTACGGTGAACAATTCAAGCAATTGCTCGGAGACCACGCAACGTATTTTATGGTCATTTTTTGAATCGGGCGAGGATACACAACTTCAGTTTAAGTTGGTGGATTCTAAAAACAAACCGCTTTCAGCTACAAAATCTGGGTACCGCATGAAGATTGTCGATTTATCGGCAGCTACTATGGAAACCAGGATTCAAACATCACAAGATGGAAATCCGTTTGAAGTAGTCCTTAGTTTTCAAAAATCATCAGAAGAAATCAATTTATAACAACAAAGAAAAGAAATCATGAAAAAAACAATCAGTATTATCGTAGCCTGCCTTTTATTGAGTACCAACATTGGATGTAGTGCGATCCAAAATGCAAATAAATCACAGAAAGGAGCTGGTTTGGGTGTTGCAGGTGGAGCTTTGATAGGAGGTCTCATTGGCGGCAATATTAAAGGAGCCCTCATTGGTGCTGCCATTGGAGGAACTGCAGGTGCAGTGATAGGAAAAAAAATGGACAAGCAGGCACAGAAAATAGAAGAAGTACTGCCAGGTGCCGAAGTTGAACGTGTAGGAGAAGGTATACAGGTTATTTTTGACGATAAAAGCGGGGTGACCTTTGCATTGAACAGTGCTAACTTAACAACTGCTTCAAAACAGAATCTTGACAAGATAGCGGAAGTCTTTTTGGAATTCCCGGATACTAAATTAATGCTGGAAGGCCATACCGATAGTAGCGGAGATGAAAATTACAACATGAACTTATCTACCAACAGGGCCAAAGCGGTTTCCAGTTATCTGCAATCAAAAGGTATTGCCGCCTCTCGAATGACCGAAAAAGGGTATGGAGAAACAGCTCCACGTTTTGACAATGCTACCAAAGAAGGCCAGGCAAAAAACAGAAGGGTTGAAATTGGAATAGCGGCCAACGAACAAATGATAGAAGAAGCCAGGGCAACCAAAAACTAATAGGAGTTGAGGGTTGGCAAAACAAGGGGTAATACTCATTTCGTTTCAGTATGGAACGTACTGTTTATATGGGTTTGCTTCACTTGTTTTGCAGCCTGTTCAACAACAAAAAATACCGTGGAGGACGTTTTTGTTATTTGGATAAATAGCTATAAAGTCGCATGCCAAGGCATGGGGCCTACGCATTGCCTTCAGCTAAAAAGAAACGAAACGGACCCATGGCAAAATCATTATGGTTCTATTGCCGGGTTTTCGTATGAACCCGGTTTTCAATACAAACTAAAGGTAAAGAAAACTGAAAATTCGAATAATCCATTACCGCAAGATATCTCCAGTTTTACCTATACCCTGCTAGAAGAACTGGATAAAACTTGGGATAAAACAGTGCTCTTGAATGATATTTGGGGCTTAACAAGCATTGATGGTACACCTTGGTACAATTATCCAGGGAACAAAACGGCCCTGCCCCCTAACCTAGAAATCAATTTGGCAAACAGAACACTTTTTGCTCAGGTTGGATGTGAACTTAAGGGGAATATTACCTTGATCGATGGTAAAAACATTCGCATTGACGCTATTCAGGTAACCGATATCGACTGTAAACGGGATGATTGGTTGGACACCGTGATACGTCGCCTTGGGCAGACTACCCAATATCGAATAAAGGGTCGCGAGCTTCAGTTACGCAACGATAAAGGACCCCTACTTACCTTTAAAAAGATTGATTGACATGAAAATTTCTGTAATAAGTTCTGTTTTGATTTTGCTACTTATCCTCTCTTGTAACGAAAAGAAAAAAAAGGAGGCGCTGAATACCGAAAATCAGCTATTCGAATTAACGGTGATCGAAGGATATCCAAATGGTTATGTGGGTTGTGGATGTGCCTTTGCAAAAAATGAGTCGGACTTTAAAAATAAAAAATTCATCTATTTTGAAAAATATGGTAGTATTGACGATTCACAAAATTTTAATCTGCTGGCCATCAATGGGGAAATCCTCCGTTGGAACGATAATGATACACCTAAGGATTTTACCCTTGTAGTGGAAAAGACGGAAGGTACCGGTGCAGACCCAGAAAGTAAAACAACCTTAGGCGAATTGACATTGAAATTCAACAACGGTGCTACCTTAAAAACTGAGCTATTTGGCACCTGTGGTTGTTAAATAGCAATATTCTTAAAACATAAAAAAATGAAGTATTTTAAATTTACAATTTTAGTATTCTTGACCATTTACGTCTTATATGCCTGTAATTCATCCATAAAAGCCATAAACAACACCAGTATCAGTCAATCGCCGACGGAATCTATAACCAATAACCCAGCAACAAATCAAATTAAGGACATGCACAACAGTCAAAATAGCCTCGATTGGAACGGTACTTATGAAGGCACCATTCCTTGTGCCGATTGTGAAGGTATAAAGACCTCAATTACCTTATCTGAAAATGGGGCCTACGAAAAACACGTCACCTATTTGGGCAAAGAACAAACTGGAACAATCACTAACGGAGATTTTGAATGGAACGAAACAGGTTCAAAAGTTACCCTGTTTGAAGATGATAAGGCTATTCAAACCTACCAAGTCGGCGAAAATATCTTGTTTCATCTAGACAGGGAGGGTAACCGAATAACAGGTAATCTAGCAGATAAATACCTATTGATGAAAAAACTGAACGATAGCCAGCTCGAAGACAAAACATGGGTACTCACAGAACTCATGGGACAAAAAATTGAAGTTAAAGAAGGTAGCCCACGACCCACGATTACCTTTCAAAGCACTAACACTAGAATTTCGGGCAACGATGGTTGTAACAACCTTACCGGAAATTATTCGCTAAAGAAGGGTAACCAAATTCAAATTAGCGGGATGGCCGCCACCTTGCGAGCCTGTTTGGATATGACCACTGCCAATAGCTTTAACGAAGTGATACGCAAGGTAGACAATTACGCCATTACAGATTCCCTGTTAAGTTTGAACAAGGCACGGATGGCGCCATTAGCAAGATTTATTACAATTGATTAGTTGAGACAGTCGCTTTTAAAACAATGGTTTGTTACAGTGTGATGCTGAGTTTCTTCAACCCGTGAGCACTTTTAGATTGGTATTAAAAAGAGTTGGACAGCCAAAAAAACAAATTAAAGTAGAAAATAGGAACCGCTTCACAACTTAAAAATAAATGAGTATCTATTAAGCAATTGCTACAATTCGAATTTCAGAAGTGGCCTACCTGTATAAATACCCAAAGCACTCAAATAACTTGACAAGTTGCCTTTTTGGTGGAAAGTACCCTTAATGCCTGTAATGTGGGTATCACTTCACATCTAATGGCTAAAAACAAAAAATCCAACCTAAAAAATAGATTGGATTTCGTTTTTTGCTCCCCCTCTTGGGCTCGAACCAAGGACCCTCTGATTAACAGCGCGAATATTTCCCTTTTCATACATTTTCATTTTTCTTCAATCTCTCGAAACCCTTGTGTTTATTGGGTTTTTGTTTTTACTTGTTTTCATGCGTTTTCCAAAAAGGTACCATTTGTTTCACCTATGTTTCACCCCTCAATAAAAAAGGCATGGTAAGTATCAAGTTAAAATTGAAGAATAAGTCTAATGCTGAAGGCGAACATTCTATCGTTTTACAAGTTCTAAAAGACCGCCAGAAAAAAATTATCGCCACGGGACTCCTAGTCAAAAAAGAACGATGGGACGATAAAGAGCATTGTTTCAAAACCAGACATCCAAATGCAATGCAGAACAATCGACTATTGGATACCATTAAAATAAAGGCTAGAAACATTATTTCTGAATTTGAAATAGACGATATCGATTTTACGCTCAATGAATTTGAAAACCGTTTTCGCTTTGGCTCAAAACGAAGTAAAATCGATTTATTCGAATTTTGGGATTCCGTAGTCAAAGATTTGGTACTATCCGGACGAACGGGTTATGCTCGAAACAATAGAGACACCATCCGTTCCTTAAGAAAATTTCATAAAAAGCCCATATTACACATGCGGGAAATCAATGTAACCTTCTTAGATAAGTACGAGGTCTTTTTACGAAGTAGAGGCGGTTCAAATGGTGGCATTGCGGTTCGCATGAGAAGCCTTCGTACAATTTTCAATCTGGCCATTCGTAGAGATTTGATAAAACAAAACCTTTACCCATTCCACAAATACAAAATATCGAAACTTAGAGGGAAACGGATCAAGCATGCCCTGACTATGGCGGAAATAGAGCTATTCAAAAATATAGATTGCGAAGAAGATGTTCAGCTTATCAATGCTAAAAACTATTTTCTATTCAGTTTCTACACCAGAGGTATGAACTTTGCTGATATGATGCGTTTGAGGTGGTCAGATTTAACCCGGACTCGTATTACATATGCCAGGGCAAAAACTCAAGGTAATTTTTCCCTTAAGATTGTACCGCCTGTAAGGGAGATTTTGAAGTATTACGACGAAAACAGAAGGGATACGAACTACGTATTTCCAATTTTACTACACGATGTTCTAACTCCTATGCAAATCGAAAATCGTAAGCATAAGATTCTATCACAATACAATAAAGCACTTAAACTATTGGCAACGAAAGCAGGTATCACCAAAAATGTAACTAGCTACGTCGCACGTCATAGTTTTGCAATGTGCCTTCGCGAGAAAGGGATAAGTATCGATGTCATTGGGGAAACACTAGGTCACCAAAGTGTTCTAACCACAAAGGCTTATGTTCGTGAGTTTGGTGTAGAAGTACTGGATGAGGCCGTAGAAGTCTTATTATGGTGAAAAAATAAAAAATAGCTAATATATAATCCATAATATAAATATAGTATCGACAAACACTCCTTCAATGAGTGGACGGGTTCTTGAAGTTGTAAGGTCTTTTCCTTTTCCTGCCTTAAATGATTTTCCAGTAGATTCTCCACGTTTTTGGTCAGCTGTTGAAGTCTGGCCAAGGCCTTGGTGAGCCCGACCAGTTCGTCCGTGAGCAGTTCCATCAATTCCTCCAGTTTTTTGTTGCAAGTCTATATGTAATGATTTCAAAAAGGGTAACGGTATGGTAAAGTAGTTGTGGTAACAAAATACTATCTTCATCACATAATGTAAATCAAAAAATTAGTCCATCCATCTTATGCGTATCTTTTTCTCAACTGCAGCCCTATCCCCCTTTGTTTCTTTTTCGATGATGTTGGTAACGCTTGGGTTACAGCATTCAACTTTGGCACAGGATAAAAACAACCGAATATGGCTGGCGGGTGATCATCATATTCATTCCAGATATAGTGTAGGTTGGGATCGTGAAACGAATCCTCCTACCCCCATTAAAGGAGGCGACGCCATTTACCCAACGCCCATGAATGCCTTAATGGCTAAATATTATGGACTTTCATGGATGGTAACCACCGATCATGGCGGTCCCAATCACAGTAAAGTAAACCTGGAAATGGCGTATCCTGAATTGGTGTATTCTAGAAAAGTTGTCCCCGAAGTGATTCAGTTTTATGGGATGGAATTCGATACCCCCGGTGCTGATCACTCCAGTTTGATTATCCCGCATTCCCATGATGAATCTACCCACTTGCACAGCATAGAATCTCAATTCAACAAAAGAGAACCTTACCCATCTGACCCAAGTTGGGATACTGAACCCAGAATGCTTGAAGCATTGGCATTCATGAATACAATGGCCACAAAACCGGTGGTTATTGCCAATCATCCTTCCCGATCTGCATCAGGGTTGGGCGTGTACGGAAAAGATGATCCTGCCGAACTTCGAGACTGGAACGATACGGCTCCTGAAATTGCCGTAGGTATGGCCGGAGCACCCGGTCACCAAGCTGCTACCCTAAATCGGGACAGTACTTTAAGTAAACGACCGCGGGGTGGATATGGACAATTTCCTACTATGGGAGGTTTTGATCAGATGACTGCCAAGCTGGGTGGGTTTTGGGATTCAATGTTGGGCGAAGGCCGTCGTTGGTGGATTACCGCAAACTCCGACTCACATGTTCACTGGCGGGAAGGCGGTAGCGATTTTTGGCCTGGCGAATACTCCAAAACCTACGTCCTTGCACAAAAAAATCACGACGATATCATAGACGGTATCCGAAATGGCCGCGTTTTTGTAACGCTCGGAGATTTAATCTCAGAACTTTATGTGCAGGTAGAAGGGGGGCATCATACTGCCGATATTGGAGGTAAAATTCATATTGCCCATGGCGAAGATGTAACGGTTACCATTCGCTTTAAAGACCCTGACACCCTCAACTCATGGAAACAAAACCCTGAAGTTACCCGTGTTGATTTGATAATGGGAGAAGTAAGAGGGCTGGTTACCAATCGAAATAGCGACAACAATCCTACTACACAGGTTATTGCACGTTTCACAGATTCTGACTGGACAGTCAATGATGCGTTTAGAGAGATAACCTACACGATTTCGAAGGTGAATAAAGAAAGTTATATCCGTATCAGAGGAACCAATAGTAATGAACTGGAACCTCAAAAAGATGAAAGAAGCGAAAGTCCATGGGATGAATTATGGTTCTACTCTAATCCTATATTTATTGATGTAGAATGATTGACAAGGGATTATATAATTTTGCAGAGAAGCTTTAAGAATTCCAGGATTGCACAATTACTTTGGCAAGGATATAAAAACAAAGAGGCTTACAGATGTAGTCTTTAAATTAAGGAGGAGTAGCCAGCTCAGATAAAAAAGCAAGTGAATACTTTCCTTGATGTTATTTAGGGACTATAGACCAATTTAATTGAAGCCGTTAACCTATGGTTTCCAAAAGCAATTCTGCTTGAAAACATCAAAGGTGTTTAGATTTATTGATTTTTCAATTAACCAAAAACGGCAAGGTAATAACCCTGCCGTTTACATAATCTATTTTATTACCTTAGTACCCTTGATTCTGTTCCAAAAAGCCATTGATTCCCGATGCAGCATCTACCGTACTTTGCGGAATAGGAAAAAGCCTCTTATTTGGGTCGGAATCCGTTTTTTCCGTCCACGAGTCCTCATATTTACCAAAACGTATTTGGTCGGTTCTTCTAAAGCCTTCCCAGTATAGTTCAAAACCTCGTTCACGAAAAAGTGTCTCTAAATCTATATTAGAAAATGCTTGTGGCGTTTGCTCTGGTCTTGCATTTCTTGAAGTTCGTACCACATTAACATCTGCCAAGGCTCCAGCGTTATCTCCGCTGCGCAATTTGGCTTCAGCTCTCATTAGGTAAATTTCCGCCAAACGCATCAGCACCAAATCTACACTACTAAAATTGTTTCCGTTGGGCGAAGTGCGACTAAATTGATATTTCGATGGTCTAAACCCTGTGTTATGAAACGAACCTTCGTTCGTAAAATTTATTTCCTCCGTATGGTCTACATAGCCAACGTCACGGTCTGGACCATTTCCTTTCCGCTGCTGTACGGGGGAGATTCTAACCTGGCCACCTTCGCAGGTTAAAAACGTACCGTCATCTCCCTTTCTGGGGCCCCACTGAATACCTCGAAGAATACCTCTGTCCATTTCAAATTCTTCTGCGGTAACACAATAATAACTTTCCTCAGTTTCTGTTTCCAATAAGGGTGCTCTTCCTGCCAAGTCAAGCAGCTGCGCCTCGGGCACCAAGGTATTTTGTTTATAGAATCTTGCATCTGCATCAGCGGGATCAACGTCTTGATAAGCTTCTATCCATGTTTGATAGAAATCCGAGGTAATCGCCGGGCCGTCCGTACCATCTGCACCGGTAAATTCAGGTCTCGGAAACATTGATCCAGCAATTGGCCAATAAGCCCATCTGCTATGCTCTCTGTTCAATTGTCCCCGCTGGTCTAAGGCAAAAATAAGTTCAGGATTACTGTTATTGTCATCGTTAAAAAGGTCAAAATATTCTGCCGATAATGAAAAGTTACCTGAATTGATAATGGCATCCGTATATTGAATTACCGAGCTCATATCTGCTTGGGTAAAATCAGGATTGCCATAAGGATCGCGATATACTGCCGCGTTAAGGTATAACCGTGCTAACAATCCTTGGACCGCAGACTGCGTCATCCTACCTGGACCTCTATCCGTATTTATTACGTCAACAACCGCCAATAGTTCACTCTCAATATAGTCGATTGCATCCTGCCCCCTCAAAACTTGTGATAGCTGATCGGAGGTTTCTTTTTGTAGCACCAATCCCCAACCATCTAATAGAAGCAGGTTCAAATAGCCTCTTAAAGCTCGCATCTCGTGCAATGCTCCCGTTGCCTCTACATCACCAGCTTCCGAAAGTGGCCTAAGCACTTCTATGGCTGCCAACGTTCTAGAAATATTCGTGGTAAGTTCGTTCCAACTATCCCCTATTAAATCATTAGTGGGTGTTATGGTATGGGCATGAGTGGCTATAAATTTTCCACCGTCAAACCAATCCGTACCACCTCTAAAGGGTAAAATGGCCTCATCTGAAGCAAGGAGTTGCATACCATAATAATGGGTATGCCTCCAAGTCCAGGATACATAGCCGTAAGCTGGCGCAATTACACCACTAACGGTCTCTGCCTGACCGCCGAATTCAGATTCGTCCAACCTATCTTCCTCTAAATCTGTGCAGTTCCAACTTAAGAAGGAGTAAAATATCGTTGATATAAGTATTATTTTATTTTTCATCTTTTAATTCGTTTATATTTAAAATGAGATGTTTAAACCTAATAAAACCGTTCTTGGCGAGGGATAGGTAAAACGGTCAATACCAAATGTTTGGATACCCTCAATGTTATTGCCTGTATTGATTTCGGGATCGAAGCCCGAATAATCCGTTATAACGAATAAGTTCTGCCCCGTTAACGTAAATCGGACATTGTTTACCCAATCGCTTAAGCCAATTTCATCTGATCTTAAGTTGTAGCCCAAAGTGGCATTATTTAACCGTAAGAAACTCCCATCCTCCAAATACCGTGTAGACACCTCGTTAGAATTAGATAAGTCTTCATTTGGAAATTGGATGGCAAAATCCGTAGTATTTAGATTTCTACTTAATTGACTGTTAGAAAAGATACTCATGGCGGTATGGTTATATATTTTGTTGCCAGATACCCCATTGAAATTCATACCCAAATCAAAATTCTTGTAGTTGAAATTTAAATAAAAGGCATAAATAATATCTGGCAGGGCACTACCGGCAGCAATCCTGTCATTATCCAAGGATTCCCCATCACCGTTTATATCTCGGAATTGGTTAAGGCCATCCGGACCAATACCTACGAACTCCTTCATAAAAAATGTTCCTGTTGGCTCACCATTGATGTACCCATTAATCGTAGCACCGGTTTGGCCGGCACCTTGGGCAGCACCCGTGGTGAGTACCGCGAATGGGGAATTTTCAATTTTATTGTTCGTGTATGAAATATTTCCGCCTATGTTATAGGTGAAGTCTTGGGAAACATTACCCCTATAATCTAGGGCTAGTTCTACCCCGTTATTTATTATCTCTAGTTCTGGTATATTCGTCCATATTCTTTCTGTAGGTTGAATGGGATCCGTTCTATTGGCAAAAAGAACAACATCCGTAACCGTTTTGTTAAAATAATCTACGGTACCTGTAACCCTGTTTCCAAACAAACCAAAATCTAGACCAATATTTGTTTGTGTGGATACTTCCCATTTTAAGTCAGGGAAAGCTGTGCGCACCGGTACGGTTCCAAAAGGATAATCATCTAATGTTACTTCGTTTCCACTTAGAGGGTAGGTGTCGTTTTGGGTTCTGGAGTCAATAAAACTTGCTAAGCTCACATTACTAGGAATACCGTCTTGATTTCCTGTTTGACCCCAACTTGCCCTAAGTTTAAGGTTGCTGACCACATTACTCTCCGATAAAAACTTTTCTTTATGAATATTCCAACCTAGAGCGACCGATGGAAAATACCCATACTTGTTGTTTCTTCCAAATCTTGACGAACCATCGGCGCGCATGGTAGCTGTGACCAGGTATCTATCGGCAAAACCATAGTTAAGACGTACGAAGTAAGACTGTAGTTCAGCTTTAAAGGCTTGAGAATTTAATGATGTTGGTAATATAGCGGTGCTAATTTGGTCTTGAAATCTTGGCTCAATACCATTATTGGCAAAACCGTCCAACTCAAATGCCTTTTGTTCCAACATGGTCTGTTGAAAGGAATGGGCTAAGAGCGCTGTAACGCTATGCTTCTCGTTGGTGTAGGTATACGTTAAGGTATTCTCAACTAAAGTGTTACTATTTATGGTTGCGGTGGTATTCAAAAAACCATTTTCGAACCCTTCTAATAAAACGAAGGGGGTTCGTTGTACATCACGGTTGGTAGACGTGTAATCTACACCTAAGTTTAATTTGTAAACAAGGCCATTTAGAATCTCCAAAGAGGGGGCAATATTGGCCAAAATTCGATTACTATTTGCTTCATCCTTGTAAATTCGATTGCGCTGAAGCGGATTCAATAACCCAGGTATAAAAGTTGGCTCTCCATTGGTCAATGCGGGCAATGTTGGGTTTAGCTCTAACATATCACTTATAATAGCACCATTGTCGGGCCTTTCATTTACCGTTCTGGAAGCCGTTAAATTTAAATCAACATTAAACCGACCTTGCAGGGCTTTCTGGTTCAAATTTATCCTACCGGAGTAACGGGTCAAAGAACTGTTGTTCAGCGTTCCTTCTTGATCATCTACACCAGCGGATACAAAGTAGGTAGACTTATCGACGACCCCGCCACTCATAGAAAAGTTAACGTTGTTGGAAATTCCCGTTCTTGTCAACTCATCTTGCCAGTCGGTATTCCCTCCTAAATCCTCTAGTACACCACCAACTGCCGGTACCTGGCGACGAAATTCGGCAGCACTGAAAACATCAACAGGATTAGCAATAGTAGAAAATGCGGATGAAACGGATAAATTCATCTCTGTTTTACCCTCCTTTCCTTTTTTCGTAGTAATAACAATTACCCCATTAGCTGCTCTTGCACCGTATATTGCGGCTGCAGAGGCGTCTTTTAAAACATCTATAGAGGCTATATCCTGTGGGTTGATAAAGTTCAACGGATTTGAATTTGCCGCTACGCCAATACTAGAATTATCAATAATAAAACCATCAACCACAAATAATGGAGTAGTCCCGGAACGTAAACTACCAACTCCCCTTATGATTATATTCTGTGCCGCACCTGGCTCACCGCTTACGTTAGTTACGTTAACCCCTGCAACCTTACCTTGTAAAAGCTGCCCCGGGTTCGCCACAACTCCTTTATTGAAGTTCTCACTTTTTACAGAACCAATAGCACCTGTAATATCAGATTTTTTCTGAACGCCATACCCTACCACTACCACATCTTCAAGCTGCGTAGCATCGGGTTCCAATTGAACGTTTACTGCGGTGCGCCCGTTCAGGGTAACATCTTGGGTGGTGTAACCTAAAAAGGAAACCTGTAAAACAGCGTTAGTGTTGGAAACCTCAATGTTAAAATTACCATCAAAATCGGTAGTTGTTCCGTTTGTAGTACCTTTTTCCAACACCGTGGCGCCTGGAAGAGGCGTACCCATTTCATCGACAACAGTTCCAGATATAGTCTGTTGAACAGGTAAAACAATTCTTTTTTGTACATCGGCTTTGAAAATAGAATCATTTTCAATAATCTTTACCTTTAAGCTCATTGCCGATACGCAAAACGTTCCTGAAATTAGGACGGAGATTCCCAGAATAATTTTCGGGAACTGTTTTTTAAAATACATCATAAAGTGTTGGGTTTTTAGAGATTCTCGATACTTTTTTTAAGGGAGCCTGTTGACGCAGGCTCTTTTTTTAGTTCATTTTTTTGTTAAAGAAAGTACAAAACTAAATCACCGACACCCTTTTATGTGTTAACTACATTTTAATATTATATTACCGGAAGGTAGTGTTTGTGGCGTTTTGTTAAGGGAAGGTTACTTGAAGTTAAAAGAACCTAATATTTAAAAAAAGTATGTGTTTTGATATAGAAAATCAATATTTGTTCGATATCCCAAGTGCGTTCAATATTTTATCAAAGAGCATATTATTCTCATATACTCCCTGAAATTCATAGCACCTTGGCCCGTATGCAAAAACGGGAACCATAATCCCCGTATGGTCATCGGTCGTAAAATCCCCTTCTATTTCGCTAGTTACGACATTCCCTTGCGGAAGTGTTAGGCCGCCCGTTTCATGATCGGCAGTAACGATGACCAACGTGTTTTTATTCGTATCGGCAAATTTTAGCGTTTCTGAAATTGCTTGGTCAAAAGCGATACTTTCAGCGATAATACCGCCAATGTTGTTTGCATGCCCATAGGAATCAATCTTTGCCCCTTCCACCATTAAAAAGAACGGCTTATTTTTATTGTCCAAGTACGTGAGCACATTTTTTACCGCACTTGCCAACGGTGTCGGATTTGTGCTTTCCGAAAAAAGAAATCCGATGTTCTCTTTTTTGCTTTGACCTATTTCCTCTATGGAGGCCTGCATCTGAAAAGTACCGATTTTGTTTTTCCCTTCGTATTGGTCATCGGCGGCACTCACAAATACCGACAACTTACTTTTTAGGAAATCTTCCTTTATTTCTTCGGTCATGCCCCGGTCTTTTTGATGGGCATAAAAAGAGGAAGGTGTAGCACCGGTAATCTGATCATTGGTCACAACACCTGAAATAAACCCTTTCTCGACAAGTCTCTCCGTAATGTTCTGTAACGGATTTCCATTTTCATCGACACCTATCGACCTATTCGGGACTTTCCGACCCGTAGCAATGGCCGTTGCCCCTCCCGCAGAATCTGTCGTGAAATCATCACTTGATTGTGTTTTGATAAATCCGATATTGCGTAATTGTGTCAAGGTCAGCTCTCCTTTATTGGCTAAAGTGGTTGCCGAAATCTGTGCAAGCCCGTTGCCGTCGCCAATTAGTAAAATGATGTTTTTGGCAGCTTTCTTTTTTCCGTCAGAAGCAAAAGTAGGCCGGTAGACTTCTGAAAAAACAGAATTTCGATATTCCCTTTTGGTCAATGTGTTTAGATAATTCGCACATTCAAAGGGCATATCGGTATTGATAAAATCCACTCCCAAATGTACAAGGGCCTTCCAAGCAGTCTTGGAATCAGGAGTCGCCCAAAAACGGAAAGGCTTGCCGTGGCCATGGGCTTTTTTTATCGTTATAGATACTTTTTCAAGGTCTTCGGCGGTCAACCTTCCCTTTCCGTTCCATTCGGTAAGACTTTTAAAACTTAAACTGACCAAAGCTATTTTTTTTAGAACGGCAGGGTCTATATCTTCAGCCAAACTTTGATAATCGAAGAAGATAAAATCGGGATAATTCACATATTCTGAAGGTTTTGGCCGATTGCCAGAAATGACTATCGAAATGGCTTCGTTCCTAATAATTTCAGGATAATTTTTCAGTTTTCTTATAAGTGCATCAAGGGTCGAATAGGGTTCCGATTTGATATCGATAAGCAATTGAAGGCTTTTTGGTCTTTCGAGTCCAAGAACTAATGATTCCCTTAAAGGATTAAGGTATAATTTGTCAAATGTGCGTAGGGTATCGATTTCTTGTGACGTATGTGCCACAAATAGTTCCTCGCCAATCAAAAAAATATCGGCTTCAATGGAAGTGGCACCTGCCGAATAGGCCTTCCAAAAAGGTACATTTTGCAAATAATCATTATGGGAATGAATCCGGAAATCTGGCAGGCTTTGCCCAATTGTGCTATTTGTTATCAAAAAAAGAAAGAACACCCATTTTTTCATCGTATAATTTTAATTTTAATATGAAGAGTTGACATGCGTATTACAAAAAAACCGGCATCGAGACGAACACCGGTTTCCATAAAATTATTCAAAACTAACTCAAACTCAAGTCAAAAATATTACCTCGATTCTTATTTTGAGTTAAGTGAAAGTGAACATACCATTATCAAAATCCGAACTAATTGACAGTAAGGTCTAAAGGCGAGCTCTGTTCTTTCGAATCATTTATTTTTAGCCCTAAAATATTTAAAATCGTTGGAGCAATCTGGGAACTGTACAACTGTTTGTTATGAGCAACTTCGCCCATGGCGTTAACTCCCTTTCCAAAGAGCACCATCCAAACACTCCCAGCACCTTTTACCTTACCACCATGACTTTTCCAAGTTTTTAAGGGGTCGGTGCCACGACCGTGATCCGTTGTGATTATAAAAACGGTATTGTCTTTGTAAAAAGGGTCTTTTTGGGTATAGTGCCATAGTTCTTTGATGAGTGTATCTGTATTTCTAGTCGATTTCAAATAGGCCTCATAATCGCCGTCATGCGCAAAATCATCAGTTTCTCCATAAGCGATGTAAACCACCTCAGGATGCGCTTTTTTTATATACTCCAGTGCATAGTGATGTGTAAACGCATCGAGTCTAACCGTACCCCACGGACTCGGGACTCTAGGCTGCAACTCGTTCAAGAACTTTTCACGTTCGGTCAAATCGTTGCCAGTTGCCATTTCAAAACCTGCATTTACCGGAACTCCAGAACGCTCTTCGTTTACAATAAAAGGGAAAACATCCCAGCTCCCAAATGCGGCTACTTTACCTTTGTACCTAGGGTTGTCATTGGCGATTTCTAAAATCGTTTTATTCGGATTTAAAATTTTATCGTTGCTATCAATATGAGCGTCATCGGCCTTGCCGCTCAGAATTTCATTATATCCCGGATAGGAAAACCACATTTTGTTCGTGAGATCTACTTTACTCCCTAAATTTCTATTGCCATGTATCTGTCCCATTTTCGAAACCTCCTTCCATATAAAGGGCATTAGGGCTTCACGACGTTCTTTAGGAGAATCGCGCCAAAAATGTTCTTTCAAACTTGTAGTGTCGTCTACATATTCTTTATTTGCCACTAAAAGTGGGTCGGCACCCGAGAATAGTTCTTGCCAGCGCAATCCGTCCAAAGTAATCAATACTACTTTTGTATTTTCTTGAGCGTTCAGATCATTTATAATCAAGGCTATTAATACGAAAATTGTCAGGGTTATTTTTTTCATTGTGAACTTGTTTTGAAAGTTGAGGTTTCCGACCAATCGCTCCAGTTCAAGTTTTGGTCTCGGTACCGAACACGCCAAAAATAGTTTTTGTTCGGTTGTAGCCTTTTGGTTTCTTCATCGGTTAGGTCATCGTCCTTTTGGCGATTCTCTAAATAATACCAGTTTTCGGATTGTCTCCAGCTATCTAATACCAGCTGGGAAAATGCCACATCGGTTGCTATTTGCCAGTGGGAGGCGGCGTGGTAGGCACCTTCAAAATTACTTTTGAATTTATTGGCCTTTAAAATGCCACCTACATTTGATATTTCGGTGTCCTGTGGCGAAACAATTTTTGGGGAATCGGGTCTTTGTCCATTTTTGTAAATTGTTATTTTGTCCGTTTGTTCATTATCACGAAAATTATGTTCATTACCACGGCTGATTCGTTTTACGGTAAATTTTGGATTGTCTTGGTTCCCGTCCACCTCAACCATTACAAACCCATATTCGTCTTGGGTAACGGTAAACTCATCATAATCGCGGCCTTCGAATTCGCCCCAGTTATCAATGGCCCCGCCTGCAGTAGCCACATTTACCCATAAATGCTTATGGTCTTTACTCTGTCCTCTCGAATAGCCATGCGTATGCCCAAAAAAATGAAGGCTTGGTTTTCCTGTTTTGGTGGTAAACTTTTCCAAAAGCTCCACTACCTTTCCCGTAGAGGGCCGTTCCCCCGGAATCCATAATTCCGATTTATGGGGATGATGCAATTGGGCGAATACAAAATCGATATCCTCGTTGCTTTCCGTTTGCTTTAAAACTTGCTCCAACCATGCAAACTGGTCTTTAATGTCGGCATAGCCATCATTTGAATTCAACCCAATGATCCGTACATTGCCATAATCTTTGTACCACCAATGTTCCGCGTAGGCGGGTGTTCCGTTCTCGGGAAGGCTAAAATATTTGAAATAGAACGTGCTGTTTTTTTCATGATTCCCTAACACGGGGTAAACCGGAACCTCCGCAAATAATTTTTGTGCAGGCTCAAAAAAATGGTCCTTCCACTGAAAGTACTTCGTACCGTTTTCCACCAAGTCTCCTGGCACCATCACCAAAGCCAAATTCTGGGGTAGGTTTTCGCCATAGGTAGTTTTTAAATAGGGTAATATTCCATCGTTTACAATTTCAGAAAACTTATTTGGCTCTTGCGAATCGTACTGCATGTCGCTCATGGCCAATAATTGAAATGATTCATTATCAGACGCAAAGGGAGGAGTTTTGAATTGAAATATGTCAGACACCAGCTTACCTGTAAGCACCCGATAATAATAAGTAGTAAAACGTTTGAGACCTTCCAGTTTTACCTCGTGAATGCGGGCATCACTGAAATTGATATCGTATGAAATTCCATTTTCTTTTTTGTCCAATTTAGGGCTCAGGCCATATTCTACTATACTTTCTTCACCCTCTGTAGTTTCCCATTTAATGATTATGGAGTTGGGATCAGCATTTTGCAAATAGGGTTGTACTAAAAATGCCGTTTCGCTTTGTTGTGCATTAATATTTGCAACATGTAACGAACATACAATCAGGGTAATTAAAAATTTTCTCATTTTTTATTCAGGTTTATTCTGTGGATATAAAAGCATTTTCAAGAATACGCAATGCCTCGCTTAACTGGGTTCTGGTGATTGTCAATGCCGGGCAAAGTTGCAGTACATTTCCTGCCGAAACCTTAAAACTCAATCCGTTTTTAAGACATTCGTACATAACCTTTTCGGCCTTATGAATGGCTTTTTCCTTCGTCTTTCTATCTTTTACAAGTTCTATTCCCCAAAGCAGACCCATACCGCGAATATCACCAATGATAGCGTGGTTCTTGCGAAGCGCGCTCATAGCAGAACATACAAAGAATTCATCCTTCTTAACCTTTCGGAATATATTTTCTTCTTCCAGTATCTGAAGGGTAGTCAACCCGGCAATGGCGCCTAGCGGACTTTTTTCATGCGTATAATGCCCTAAGGAAATATCGCCAAATCTGTTGTATTCGTCTCGGGTAACAATTGCCGCTTGGGGAATGATACCCCCGCCAAGTCCTTTTCCAAGGCACAATATGTCAGGTTCAATTTCGTAGTTTTCAAATGCGAACATCTTTCCCGTTCTACCCAAAGCTATAGGGATTTCATCTAAAATTAAAAGGACGCCATACCTATCACATAGTCTGCGTGCTTCCTTCCAAAAGGTTTTTGAAGGAATCTGCACATCGGTATTACGTATGGTCTCTGCCAAAAAAGCACCGATATCCCCTTCCTTTGCGAATACATACTCAAGATGTTCGAGGCATTTGGCCTCATTACCCTCAAAAATTCCGCGATAGGTAACTGGAGGCGGAATACGTTCCACACCTGGCATCAATGGCCCCATATATTCACGAAAGACTGCTTCGCCCCCAACACCGATTGCATCCAGAGAAGCCCCATGGAACGAATCCCAGAAAGAAACAACCTTATATTTTCCGGTAACGGCACGTGCCAATTTTAGGGCAATACCAATTGCAGAACTTCCGTTCGGGGTCAATAAAACCCGATTTAGATCAGAAGGCAGCAAAGAAGCCAGTTTTTCTGCGAAATTGATAGCAGTTTCATTGGTATACCGACGTGTAGAAAAGGTCAACGATTGCAACTGATCGCTCAATCTCTCAATTAATTTTGGATGCGAAAAACCTAGTTGATGTACATTGTTACCATGAAAGTCGAAGTATTTTTTGCCAGACACATTTTCGATGTAAGGCCCTGCACAGTTTTGAAGTACATCTAAACAAGGGGTAGAAAGGGCTTGGTGCAAAAAGTAGCGGGCATCCTTTTCCAACAGTTTTTTGGTGGCCTCATCGACTTCATTTTGCAACCAATATTCTCGTGCGGGCGTTTGGTTGATGTCCCCTTCCGTGCGTTTATTAATCGAGATTTCTTTGGAATTATCTTGATTCATAAGGCCCATGTTCTGATAAGATTTCCCGTTTATCGGATGCATCGTTTAAGATAACAACTTTGTACGAATTGCCGCCCTTTTGGACGCGGATTACGATGTGTCCGTTTTGACCTTTGTACTCATTGAGTCTATCGCCAATAACATCTTTGTTCGGTTGCAGCATTACGGTAGAAAAGATATCACGATCGTCAGGATAGAGTTTGTGGGAGGTAATCCGCCGTAAAACTTCCTCTCCTGGGTGGTCCGACGACCAGTTTTGCTGCACCCAAACCCTTGGTCGTATCGTCCTCACATAGAACGCATTTTGTGAATCGCGGTTGCCATGGTGGTTTAATGTAGCCACATCCACGGCGCCCAAAATTGGAGCGATATGCGATTCGATGGAATTCATGTCCGTACCTCCTAAAGCATCGATACCACTAATATCGCCCCCCGTAAAATAATCGAACTCACCATAAGATATTTTGATTCCGGTACTCAGCGAATTTTCGCCAGGATATTCACCTTCGGAAAACAATGAAAATATATCTTCGTTTTCGCCCGACCAGATGTTGCCATTTACCACGATATTGCGAACCGTGAATTTTGGAAAATTTTCTGGTTCGTACTTCAGGCCTATTTGATTCAATTTACCGGCGCGCAGGGTTTCATGTTGCAATCCTTTTGTTTTGGAATGATGGTCGACAAACGCCCAATAATTCTTTAAGGTAGCGATCATACCAAAGGGGTCATTTTGATTTAATTTCTTCTGAATCGATGTATCCTTTAAATCGATTGGAAAATCACTCCCTCTATCCAATAGGGTCTTTATGGGCAATTGATAACCGACTTCGGTAATGCCTGTCAAACGATAATTTCCTTCGTCCGACATTTCTCGGAAAGCGTCCATTTCTCCAAAATGGTCATCATGGTAGTGGGTAATAAGAGCATAATCGACAAGTCGCCTATTTTCTTTAGGAATAAATTGTTCGATATAATCCACAATCCATTCGGGAGCCGTTTTTGAATTGTTCGGCATAGCCTGCGCATTTCTGGCAGAAAGTGTTCGGGGATGCGTTTCCGACATGTCGCCGGCATCGACCAAAAGTGTAGTACCATCAGGAAATATAATAAAAGCCGCATCACCACGACCCGTATTAATATGGTGGATGTCGAGCATGCCCTTTTGCCATGGGGCCAATTGTTCTCCCCTTTCCTGCCCAATGACCAGGAAACTTACCCAAAACAACCAAAAAAAACTAAAAGTTCTCATACTAACTTTTCACTTTTACTTTAACATGGTGGTCGGTAAAATCTGTTTTGGCATATTGGCACTCTCTATATATACATCTAACCAGCCATCTCCGCCACCGTTAAACCAAAGTACCTCCAACTGGTGTACTCCTTCTTTCAAATCTATTTTACCTTCTTTTTCACGAACACCATGGTCACCGTCGTTATCAACGATCAGTTTACCGTTGATCAATAATTTACTGCCGTCGTCGGAACGTGTGTAAAACGTAAAGCTATCTACTTGGTCTATTTTAATTTGAGTCTTAAACCTTATTACAGTATTCTCTTTGATTTTATCGCCTATCTCAGCTGATGTGATTTCAAAACTGTTACCCCTTAGCGCCGGTTTTTTATTACTCAACGTAGGCAAATAGGATAAGTTGTCAAGGTAGAACACTTCGTACCCTACCGGTTTCACCGCATTTTTAGGTGTTATTCTATAAAAGGCCTCGGTTACCATGCTTTTGATTTTATTGTTGTTAAAAAGGGCAGCTTTTACTACCGTATTCGTATCTACCTTAAAAGAGCCTTCATATGGTTTTGAATCTTTTGAAGGCATAGAACCATCAAGTGTATATCGGATTTCAGCAGATTTGTTTGGGTCTTTTATATGTACTTCGGCAATTTCCTTAAAAAGACCGCCTGCCCTTTTATAGCCGTTGCCTGTAGGTAAGATAACCGGTTCTTTCAACTGTTCCCGGACAGGATAGTCATCAACGGACCCAAATCCCTCAAAAGCATTTTTAACGGGCCTACCGATCCAGGCATGGGGTGTTTTTAGACCCAATGCAAAGGCGACCGTAGCCGCATTGTCGTATTGATACACCGGATATAAAAGTTTGTGGCCTTTCTTAACGGATTTTCCCCAAACAATAAATGGAATCTCTGTTTCTTGAAGCGTTTCACCTCCATGCCCCTTTCCAAGACCGCCATGATCGGCACTGATAATGACTAGTGTATTGTTGGTCATTTCCGCCTTTTCTATGGCATTTATGACGTGGGCCAATAGCCTATCTGCCTTTTCAACGGAAACATAATATTCGAGTGTTCCATGGCCGAATTCATGTCCGGCATGATCCACATGGTCGAAATGGATGAACGTAAAGGTTGGCTTTTTTTCTAAGATATAGTTGGCTGCGATTTCAGCGGTTTCTTCTTCCGACTTTGGATTTTCATCAAAATCTACATCTCCCTTTTCGAACAACCGCCCAAAACCTCCCCAATGATAGATGGCTCCAATTTCCGATTTTTCAGTTTGCGAAGCGATAGTGTGGAAAATAGTAGGGAATATAAAGTCCTCACTTTGTACGATTGCGGGAAGTACCAAATTATCTTTTTCCCAAGCATTGGAAGTGATACCATGTTGCTCTGGACCAGCACCCATAATCATCGAAGCCCAATTGGGACTTGAGCTGGTCGGCAGAACTGCGCGAGCGTGCATAGTAGAACTACCTTCCTCGATTAACCGGTCAAAAGTAGGAGTAATGGCTTTTTTTAACCCGTCGGGGCTAAGCCCGTCAAAACCAATAACAACGACATGGGAAACACCTGAACTTTCTGGGTCTCTAATACCTTTGTCGCAGGACCAAAGGAAAAAAATCCCGATGGCCAGCGACAATGGTTTCATATATGCAGTTAGTTGCTTAATCAACATCCCACCAGAGTTTGGTGTTTATATTATCCGGTCCTTGGCTTCCCACCGCAGCGTTATAGCTATCCTCGTTGGTAGCCTTCACGGAATTGGGATACTGAAACCTAACAGGAACTTGATTATCGTTTACGTTATCGGGGCCGGGAACTATTTGCGGCATGCCAGACCTCCTCCAATCGGACCATCCCTCAAAGCCGGTATAGAAGAGCGCAATCCATTTTTGAAGGGATATTTTTGCCAATCTTTCATCAGTAGCCCCTGCTAAGGCCACAGTAGACTGGCTTAGATAAGTGTTTAAATCCGTATTGGCCATTGCATTGGCAATTTCAGACCATCCACCGGCAACAACTCTCTCCGTATAATATTCAAAGGATGCCCGTATACCATTTTCGTAAAACACAGCTGCATCACCGTTTGTTATCCAACCCCTTTCCCTTGCTTCTGCCAAAATAAACTGTAATTCGGAATAGCTCATAATAATGGTCTGTGAAGCCGTGGCGGAGGCCTGCTCGGGGTTACATGCCCTACAGGCCAATAGAATACCAAGTCTGGAGATAAAGTTAGACCCGGATTCGTCCGGATTTCCGGTAGGACTGTACCCTAGTGCCGCTTCATCGTCCAAACCATTGGGCATACCTACATAATCGTCAAAATTATCGGAGTAGATTCCCTTTCCAGATGCGGAGGTTGGCTGCGCAAAGACTACTAGACGTGTATCGTTCAATTCCTTTAAACGGGTCTCTAAAGTCTGGCTTAGGCGCACCTCGTCAAAACTACCGGAACGGGTTTCGTATTTGGGCTGGGGATTGTCAGAGTTCCATTGTACAACGGCCATATCCGCATTGCTTTCAAAAATTGGATATGTTTGTGGGCTACTGGCAATCTGGGTCATACCGGCAACTGCCTTGGAATTATTAACATCACTTATACGCATCAATAACCTTAACCTTAATGAATTGGCGAACTTGCGCCATTTCGTTATATCCCCTCCATAGAATATATCACCCGAAATATTGGGTTCGTCCGTTAAAACGGTATTGGCGGTTTCCAAATCTGCCAATATCCCATCATAGATTTGCTCTTGCTGGGTAAAAGCAGGGGTTACGTTCCCGTCACTGATACCCTGGGTAGCTTCTAAATATGGTACATCTCCATAGGCATCGGTTACATAAGAGTAGATCCATGACTTCAATACCAGAGCAACCCCGTAATAATTTTGGGACTCAGGATTTTCCCGTGTATCCCTAATTATGTTTTCCACATCCCTCAGTGAAGCATAAGCATTATTGTAGGGATCTCCCGAGGGCGACCAGTTATAAATATCACCACTTGTAAATTGTAGGCGTGCACCGTATTGTACCACGGTAAAACCTTCTTCCCAGCCTTCGTTCCCCCAGTTATAGGCCATTTCACGCTGGATGCCGGGCAATAACAACTCGGGCTCGGCAGAAGAAGGGAAATTAGGATTTGTATTGATGACATCAAAATCCTCGGTACAGCTGTATGCCATTACCAGACATAGGGCCATTATCAATTGTTTTTTCATGTTTACTATTTTTTATATTGGTGCTTTAAAAACTAACCTGTAAGTTAAAGGTGAATAAACGGGTACTTGGATACGACATATTTTCTATGCCGGGCTGCAGAGTACCACCTGATACTCCAACAACCTCGGGGTCAAAATGGGGGTTCTCTGTCCACAAGAGCAGGTTTCTGCCTGTAATAGAAAATCGTGCGCTGGATATAGGAAGCCGCTCCACTACTTTTTGTGGAAAGGAATAACCCAGAGTAACTTCCCGTAGTTTGGTATAGGAAGCGTCGTACTTGGCAGCCTCTACATTGTCCCTTTCATAAAAACGGTTGTTGTAGGTACGAGCATCCACATTGGTAGTATTTGGAACATAGATAGGATTATCTGAAGTTCCTGTATTTACAACACCCGCTGCCACAATACCGTTCTCCCTACCTTCTAAAGTTTCCATAAGCTGACCAGAGGTACTCCCGATGGTCTTGGTTCGGGACACTACGATACCGCCTTGGCGAGTATCTATTAAAAAACCAAGATCTACATTCTTGTATTTAAAGGTGTTCTGTATGCCCAAGGTAAAGTCAGGTGCATAATCACCTTGATAAACGAGGTCATCGGTTCGGATAGGAATGCCCTGCGCGTTTACGATTTTCTGTCCGAAGAATTCGCTGTTCGGGTCTTCTACCCTTTGAAATCCACGACCGTAAATGGCACTTATAGACTCCCCTTCGCGAGCTTGGATAAACGCACCGTTTCTGCTGGTCAATGTAAAGTTCACACCGCCCAGATCTTTTACCTCGCTACGGTTAGTGGCAAAATTAAAAATAGTGTTCCACTTAAAATTATTGGTCAAAATAGGAACAAAGTTGGCAATGGCCTCAAACCCGTAATTGCGTACCTCCCCCGCATTTATAAGTTGACTGGAATACCCACTAGCAATATCGGTATCGATATTAATGATCTGGTTCCTAGTGGTACTGTCGTAGTAGGTAAGGTCAAGATTGACCCTACTCTGAAAAAAGCGAAGATCCAGACCGAACTCGGTAGATGCGGTAATCTCCGGCTTTAGGTCCGCGTTGGGAATAAGGGAAGACTCCGTAAGAATTGGAGTGGAACCGTCGAACGGATTTTCGTTTGCGTAAAAACTACGCAGCCTAAATGGATCGGTATCATTTCCTACCTCTGCATAGGCTGCCCTAAACTTGGCAAAGGAAACCCAATCTGGCATTTGGAAGATATCGCTCATCACAGCACTTAAGGTAGCCGAGGGATAGAAATAAGAATTATTGTCTTCGGGCAAGGTACTGGACCAATCGTTTCTTCCGGTAAGGTCCAAAAACAATTTATCGTCATAAGCAAAACGTGCAAAACCATATAGACTGTTTATGCGTTTCTCGTAATTGTTCTCGGCTACCTGAACGGCTTGTCTACTATTATTGAAAGAATAGACTTCGGGATTGATCAACTGTGGTGCAACGCTCTTGTTAAAGTCTTGTCTTTGGCGCAATTGATTGCCCCCTGCGGAAAGGTTCACGTTCCATTTATCGTTGAATGTCTTATCGTAGCTCAACAGAAAATCAGTATTGCTTTCCTCAAAAAAGATATTGTCCTCTTGGTAAGTGCCGAATGGAAATCGTTGTGTACTAAAGGCCCTCTTTCGCTCCCTAAGCTCCCTATAAAAATCACGACCACTGCGCAAAAGAAGTTTCCAGTTGTCGCTGATGTCGTAGGTTAGGCTAAGATTTCCAAACACCCTGTCCTTGTCCTGTGCATTTGTATTCTCATACATGGTGAAATAGGGATTATCGTGGTAATTGTAATTGTAGTTGAACTGTTGTCTTCCTTCGAGACCTGGTTGCCAGTAATCCCTAAGATTAGCTGTGTTCAACTGCCTACCATACCATATAAAAAGGTACATGATACTTTCCGTACCGTAACTAACGGATGGTCGGTTGCCACTATCTGTTTTTATATAGTTCATGTTCGCATTTACCGTTACCTTATCGGTTAGGTTAAGGCTACCGCTAAAATTAAGGGAGTTCCGTTGCAGGTCCGTATTGGGTAAGGTACCCTCTTGGTCTAAATTTTGAAAAGACACCCTCATATTCCCGTTTTCTCCAGCTTTTGAAACAGCGATACTATTGGTAAGCGTTATACCCGTTTCAAAGAAATCCTTGGTGTTATCCGGGTTGGAGACCCAGGGCGTTGGGGTTATTGGGGAATTGCTGACAAAGGTATCTCCACCGCGGGTACCATCAGCCCTTGGAGAATCGAACTGGGGAATCAACAGTCCGGTATCCAATCTGGGGCCCCAGCTCTCGTCTACGCCATCTGCAATACCAGAACCACTACCGTCGACAAAGGCGAACTGCTGATTATTACCTTGACCATATTGGTTTTGCCAATCTGGCAACATTAATATGTTCTCTACAGTGACACCAGTATTAAAGGTAACGCCTAGCCTACCACTTTGTCTACTTCCTTTTTTTGTGGTAATAATAATAGCACCGTTCGCTGCACGTGCCCCGTAGAGCGCGGCAGCAGCAGGACCCTTTAAAACATTTATGGATTCAACATCCTGTGGATTGATTTCCGAGGCACCATTACCATAATCCACATCTTGGGTCCCAGATCCATTGGAACCAACGATTTCGTTGCTTATTGGTGTACCGTCTACAACAAATAAGGGAGAGTTTCCATTAATGTTCAGGGAGGCATCTCCACGGATGGAGACCCTTGCAGATCCACCAAGACCGGAGGGGCTATTGGTAATCTGGAGGCCCGCTACCTTACCGGAGATACCGTTCAACAAATTGGGTTCCCGCGCCTGTACCACTTCTTCGTTGTCAAGTTCCTGAGAGGCGTAGCCAAGCGATTTCTTCTCCCGTTCGATCCCAAGAGCGGTGACGACCACCTCGTTCAGCTGTTGGGAATCAGGTTGTAAGGTTATAGTAGCACTTGATTTTCCAGAGGTGTCAAATTCTTGGGAAACATACCCTATATAAGATATAACCAGAATCTCGTTTCCTTGTGGGAGTTCAATTTCGAAATTGCCATCAAAATCGGTCGCGACACCTGTTGAGCTTCCTTGAATTACGATGGATGCTCCCGGCAAAGGGATATCCAATTCGTCTAGTACTGTACCTGTAAATTGCGTTTGGGCATAAGCCGAAGCATTTGCCAAAACAGCAAATAAAACTAAAAGTAGTATTCTTTTCATTTTTTTCGTATTTGTAAACTTTGGTTAATTACAACGAAACAAATATCTTATAGAAAAGTTAAAAGAATACACTATGTATATTATACTATGACTAGTAAAATGTTATAAAACCGTTACTGTACTATTAGTTACAAATATGCAAATTGTTACCTAAAGATTAAGAGCCTAATTTTAGGGGTATGGCATGGGATTCTTTTTTCATTTTACCAAAGAACACCAATAGCTAAGCATTTTTAATGCTATTTTTAGCACCAAATATCAACAATGGAGGACTATCTAATTGGCATAGGCAAACGTATTAAGGAAATTAGAAAAAAGGCAGGCAAAGTTATTAGCGATGTTGCGTCGGGAGCTGGAGTTACGGGCGGACTTATCTCACGTATCGAGAACGGACGTACGATTCCCTCTTTGCCCGTTTTATTGAAAATCATCAATGCCTTGGATGTGGAGGTCGCCGAATTTTTTAATGGGATGCCACATGGCAATGGTGCTAAATACATCGTTTCAAGGGCTGTAGAAAAGAGCCCGATAGAAAAGGAAGACAATGCTCAGGGCTTTACTTATTACTATAT
>Ga0209948_1000013_pt1 | contig 113464 bp, 99 predicted proteins | sample SalPonR2_C_D2_MG_FD_185709 | JGI IMG/M metagenome (GOLD analysis project Ga0209948, IMG submission 185709) | Salt pond soil microbial communities from South San Francisco under conditions of wetland restoration - Salt Pond MetaG R2_C_D2_MG... ... | reverse complement strand
ATGCCTCCTAAAATTATTTTTCCCTCAATATCGCCCCCCACAAGGAGACGGGTGGATTGAGGGGAAAATAATTGACCTATTTTAAAATTGGTGGAATTTTATTTGGAAAGTCCATAGAATACTTACCATAACTTATCTGCGCATGGATCCTGTTTCGATTTTATAGTGTTCCGGTAGATAAGCGTAAAGTAAAATCGAAATAGGGCGCACGCTAGTTTTGATTTGGAACACGTTACTGTTATTTTCACCTTCTTTGCGACCATCGGGAGTAAAGCAAGTTTGTTTTTGTGGCAACAAAAACACATCTTGAATTCCCTGCCCGATAGCATATTCGACATTTGCAGCTTGCCGTTCGTTCATGTCCTTATCCCTTAAAATTAATTATAAAACCTTGGCACCTCCATGTTTCATTAGTGTTTCCGTGACCGACCTTATATTGGATTCATTGTCCAAATAGAGTTCAACAGTGGCATATCCCTCGGAAATCAATTTTACTTTTTGGATTAAAACTGTTGAATTTATTACTAAAAAATCCGATTCTTGTTCTAAAACCCGTATATAGCCTAGGATGGACAGAAAAACGAACCTCCCTTCCGTTACAGTAATTTTTTGGTTGCCGTGCGATTTTTAAGGTACTTGTAACGCAGCTCCCAACGGTCGGAATTGTTTTGAAATCCGATGGCTAAATATAAATTTCCTTTATAGGTGCAATGGACTTCCTTCACCTATTTTTTTTGCGGGCTGAATGTTGATAGCCCTTGATTTGATATAGCCCAAAAATGCGGGATGTTCAAGCGTCTTGACTTTTGTAATCAATAGCTTTTCGTAGATTTCGCTTTCCTTTCTTAAAATGGGTTGCTGTTGAAAAGAAAAAAGAGTCGTTTCCGTTTTTATAAGCTCCAATGCCTCCTTTACAGTTCCCTTTGTAATTTGGCATATCAGGTCGATAACATTTCCGCCTTTTCCTGACCCATGGTCGTACTATCTATTCAGTTTCTTGCATACCTTGAAAGTGGCTCGGGCTCTTTCGCACGTTAGTCCTTTTGTTCTTTTTCTTTTCATCAGCTTCTTTTTATTGAATTCCGGTTACCTTCTTACCTAACCCAATGGTTACGGGGTCTTTTATCAAGGTCGGATTGGTTTTTGTCCTTACCTATGTTACCTTGTTAGGTAGGATGGGTAACACTTAGGTAAGAAGGGGTTAAAGAACCTACCTAGCGTTATCTCCCGTTATTGTTGACTTTTCCAGCTCTTAGGTAACTAGGTAGGTACTATTCCTGTTTCTTCGAAAATTCCATTTGCCAAGGGCTGTCCACGAAGACGGGTCTTGCCAGATAACCGTACACCTGTCGCTTGGGATGTTTTACCCTTTGATAGTTAAAGCCCGATAATGCCCGCCCAAGGTTAATCTGGTTTAGGCGAAGGTTCAGGCAGCTCAGCTGGACCAATACGTCCGAAAAGCTTTTTAACTCTGAATTCGATTTGAAATAATAGAAAACAATTTCTGCCTAGTAAGTACAAAAATTCAATCTAATGAATTCTTTTTGTGTTTTCATTATTCAAGTGAACCGTATTATTGTCAAGTTTAGAACGTAGTATTTGCATGTCGTCGAACACCTTTTGCTCAACTACTTTCGCATAGATTTGAGTCGTAGTTAACTTTCTGTGGCCTAACATTTTAGAAATTGTTTCAATGGGCACACCATTGGTCAGCGTAACTGTAGTGGCAAAAGTATGCCTTGCCATATGAAACGTAAGATTTTTAGGGATACCTGCTGCGGGAGCTATTTCTTTTAAATAGACATTCATTTTTTGATTTGAAATTCTAGGAAATAGTGTAGAATTAATTTCACACCTTAAATCATCCTTGTATTTTTCGATTAGGCCGATGGCTTTTGGTAGCAAGGGAATTTTTACAGCATTTCTAGTTTTTTGCCTTTGGGTAGAAATCCAATAGGAACCGTCAGAAGCAGGCACCAGGCTATTCTTGGTTAGTAACATCAGGTCTATATAGCTAATTCCGGTATAGCAACTAAAAATAAATAAATCTTTTACAGTAGTCAGCCGTTGTGAGCTTAAAGTTAATTTTTCTAAACGTTCTAATTCATTTTCACTTAAATGACCTCGCTGGGATGGAGTTAGTTTTTGTTTGAATCTTCGAAAGGGATCTTGATTGATCCATTCAAGATCGTATGCTAAAGTTACCATCCTCCTTAAACGTTGAAGGTGTTTCATAGCCGTATTATTTCCAATGCGAGGTTGGAAGTTATTGGGTTTATGACTGCGGAGAAAATGCTCAAAACCTAGTATAAATTTATAATCCAAAAGTTCTAAAGCCATGTCATCAGCTCTATATTTCTTCTTTAAGTACATAAAAATGTACTTCTGACTGATTAGGTAAAGTCGCGACGTATTCTTGTGTAGTTTGTGGAACATATTGGAATTGTGGTACTTCACAATATGTCTCAAGGTAGAATTCTCCTCTTTTTCATCTCGCAGAAATTTTGATTTTAATGAATGAGTAGATATTGATTTACCTTCGGTTCTAAGTTCTTGGTAGCATTGAAATAGGTCGGCATGTATTTCTCCTAGGTATAAATTGATGCATTTAGAAACTTCACTGCTCCCTCTCATGCGTTGTGTTTCAGGATTCCACAAGTCGCAATCTACCCGTCTTTTTAGGCTAATATTGAGTTTCTTGCCATTTATCGTAACTCTGGCGTAAAGGGGTGCTTGATGATTCTTCATTCTTTTGGAGTACATCCAAAATAAAATGGAAAAAGTAGAAATTGTGCGCATAACGGACGTCTTTAAGTTAAACTTAATTAAGGACGAAAGTCAAATCACAAGAAAGTTGTTCATCTAAATTTAATTAGAGAAACATACAAGGTATAAAAATAATCACAATAAAAGTGTTGACGATTTGTGAACTCCAATAGGGCATATTAAACAATATCATTTGACATCAAAATTCATTAAAACGCTGATAATCAATGGTATTAAGTTTTTTGTGATCCTATTTAATAGCCAAAAAGTGATCTCGGCAAGAATCGAACTTGCATCTAAAGTTTAGGAAACTTCTATTCTATCCATTGAACTACGAGACCGTTTTCATAATTTCAAGAGGGCAAAAATAAAATTATTTATCAAGCTACCCTAAAAAAATTTAGAAACCTATTCGCTCTCCAAAGATCTTCTGCTCCAAATCTCATACATCGGTTCTCCTTTACTATTCTTTCCGGTATGGTGCCAGTCGTTTACCTTTACGTCATAATTAAACTCTAATGAAGCACCAACTCTAGCGTTGTCTCTGGAGAAGTATTGGATATTTTCGGTATAAACCCCATCAAAAGATGTGTAATTTCCACCACCTGTTCCCTTAAATTGCATGCTATTCGTGTCATAAGCAATCCATTGAAAACGGCCATCCTGTAAAAATTTCAAGGTTTTTCGGTTGTTTGCCTCACCTCTACGCTCTTGTCCTTTGTCCGGTCCCCTTGTTGCAAATAGCCATTGCCCATCTAAATCTTGGCTGGTGTGAGTAAGGGGAGAAAGTTTGAGTTTTTCGAACCAATCAAGGTGAAGTATATCTCCTTCCATACTAAAAGGAATACTTAATTGCCCTATAGAATCTTGTTCGTATTTTGAATTGAATTCCAAAAGCACAATGATTTTTTCGCCCAAAGATGTTTTTTCTGTTTGAGTAAAACCGCCTAGAGTTTTAATGAATTCCGGTGGGCTTGTTTTGTAAGCGGAATAGATAAAATAATTATCATCTATTTTTATTTCGTGTCGCACGTTTTTTATGTCAGTCATATAGACGCCAGATGGTATTTGGGCAATGATGACTTGTATTCCCGAAAAAAATGTGGCGCAAATTAGGTGATTTAGGATTTTCATAGGGTTTAGGTATTTGATTTGGTATAAATATAGGAAATCAATACGCTATAAATCAACCTATTGAAGCAGGAATAGTCCCTTCGTCGTTAATTTTGAATAAAGTTTTTTAAAAAACTTGTTTTTCCAATTTTTTGTATTTCATTTGTCCCGTCAAATCGGAACATAACGATTTGTTTTTTTAGGATTAGCTGAACATCATGAACCGTCTTTCTATATTCGGGCTGGGGGAAATTAAGAAGTCAAATCCTCTAGCTTCCCATCAGATGGGCAACCGAATTTTAAAGCTAACTTCTGATTACAACACTACCATTGTGCAAAGTCAGCACGATTATTTCTTTATCCCGACTACCGAGGAAAAATTTTTGATTTGAGAATTACGATAATATTAGTTTCTTAATGTATTGCGTTAGCAGGTGAACGCAATTTTAATTATTTTCAATTTACAAAAATTCATTCAATAATGAACACCAAATATATCGATCTAATAGATCAAACCTATCATTTTCCCCAAGAAGAATTTACCTTGGACGACGAGTACTTGCGTTTTCATGGAATAGACTTAAATGCGTTAATAGCGCAGTACGGGAGCCCGCTAAAATTCACGTATTTGCCTAAGATTACCGATAATATCAAAAGGGCTAAAAATTGGTTCGCCAATGCTATCGAAAAGAATAACTATAAAGGAAAGTATCATTATTGCTACTGTACCAAGAGTTCCCATTTTCAGCATGTACTTCATGAGGCTTTAAAAAACGATATACATATGGAGACCTCATCTGCATTTGATATCAATATTGTTGAAAAATTGAAAGCAGATGGTAAGCTGAGCAATGATGCCTATGTCATCTGCAATGGTTTTAAACGCGCCCAATATGTTGAAAATATTGGTAGGCTTATTAACAGCGGACATCGGAATTGTATTCCGATTATAGATAACTACGAAGAGATAGATTTGTTGTCGGATGTTATAGACGATACCTTTAAAGTAGGAATTCGTATCGCATCGGAAGAGGAGCCAAAGTTCGAGTTTTATACCTCTAGGTTAGGAATAGGATATAAAAATATCGTTCCTTTTTATGAGAACCAGATTAAGGACAACGATAAAGTGGAGCTTAAAATGCTGCATTTCTTTATTAATACAGGCATACGGGACAATGCGTATTATTGGAACGAGATGGTAAAGTGCCTAAAGGTATATGTTCGGTTAAAAAAGATATGCCCCTCATTGGATAGTCTTAATATTGGTGGTGGTTTTCCTATAAAAAACAGTTTGGCGTTCGAGTATGATTATCAATATATGGTCGATGAAATTTTGAACCAAATCAACATTACTTGTGCCGAGGCAGATGTTCCCGTACCACACATTTTTACCGAATTCGGTAGTTTTACCGTAGGGGAGAGTGGAGGAGCGATCTATGAAATTTTATATCAAAAACAGCAGAACGATAGGGAGAAATGGAATATGATAGATTCTTCTTTTATTACCACCTTACCGGATACCTGGGCTATAAACAAGCGGTTTATCATGTTACCTATTAATAGGTGGAAGGATGAGTACGAGCGGGTTTTGTTGGGCGGACTTACCTGCGATAGCGACGATTATTATAATAGCGAGCAAAACATGAACGCTATTTATCTACCTAAATATAAACGGGATAAACCTCTTTATATCGGATTTTTTAATACGGGAGCGTATCAAGAATCCATTGGCGGCTATGGAGGACTGCAACATTGTTTAATTCCACAGCCAAAGCATATTTTAATAGATAGAGATGCAGATGGCAATCTGGTGACTACCCTATTTAACCCACAACAAAAAGCAGAAGATTTACTGAAAATATTGGGATATAGTTCTTCTGAGACTACAGTAGAAAAGAAGGAAGAGGTAAATCAAGCAGCGCTTTAACAAAAAAATTAATATCTAATATTTACTACAATGAGCACATCAAAGAATTACGCCGGTATACCCGATGAATTCGCACAATTGGAAACCTCCAAAGTGATTTTAATTCCGGTTCCCTATGATGGGACCAGTACTTGGGGCAAAGGAGCCGATAAGGGTCCAAAAGCATTTTTAGATGCTTCAGAAAACATGGAGCTGTACGATATAGAAACAGGCTCTGAAGTCTATGAACAGGGCATACACCTCACGGAACCTATTACTGAAAACAGTTCGCCCGAGGCCATGGTAAACGAAGTCCATAAAATAACAAAGGACTTTATAAAGCGCAATAAATTTGTTACCCTTTTTGGTGGTGAACATTCGATTTCAATTGGGTCAATTCGTGCGTTTAACGAATGTTTTGATAACCTTACAGTATTGCATATAGATGCGCATGCCGATTTGCGTGAGTCGTATGATGGCACACCCTACAACCATGCTTGCGCAGTTCATGAAGCTAGCCAAACCACCAACCTAATTCAAGTAGGAATACGTTCTATGGATGCTATCGAAAAGACTTTTATGGATGAGGAGAAGACCTTTTTTGCTCATGACATGGTCAATGATGAATACTGGATAGACAAGGTAATAGAAGGGTGTACGGATACTATTTTTATCACCTTTGATTTAGATGCGCTAGACCCTTCCATAATGCCCTCGACCGGAACTCCCGAACCAGGCGGCTTGTTGTGGTACGAAACATTGGAGTTTTTAAAACAGGTCTTTAAAGAGAAAAATGTGGTTGGTTTTGATATGGTGGAATTATGTCCAAAAGAAACCGACAAATCACCAGATTTTCTAGCAGCAAAGTTGTATTATAAAATGTTAAGTTATAAGTTCATGGGTCAGGAAGCGGAAGACAATTACGATAATACCTATGACGTAGCGTATAAATCCAATACCAATTCAAAATTCGAAGATGACGAAGACTAAAGGAGCGATTTCCAATTTTATTGAAAAATATTACCTACACTTTAATGCCGCGGCTTTAGTCGATGCAGCCAAGGGTTATGAAGCACAATTGAAGCAAGGCTCTAAAATGTTGGTCTCTTTGGCAGGAGCCATGAGTACTGCGGAGCTAGGTAAGATATTTGCAGAAATGATACGGCAAGATAAGGTGCAAATCGTATCCTGCACAGGTGCCAATTTAGAAGAAGACATCATGAATTTAGTAGCACATTCGCATTACAAGCGTGTTCCTAATTATCGTGATCTAACTCCACAAGATGAGTGGGACCTGTTGGAGAAAGGATTGAATCGCGTTACCGATACCTGCATTCCAGAAGAGGAAGCATTTAGAAGAATTCAAGAGCATATCGTAAAAATATGGATGGATGCCGAAGCCAAAGGAGAGCGTTACCTACCGCACGAGTATATGTATAAATTACTGCTTTCCGGAGTGTTGGAAGAGTACTATGAAATTGATTTGAAAGATTCATGGATGTATGCCGCCGCAGAGAAAAACTTGCCTATTATCTGTCCAGGATGGGAGGATAGTACTATGGGCAATATTTTTGCGTCTTATGTAATGAAGGGGGATTTGAAAGCCAGTACCATGAAATCTGGGATAGAATACATGACCTTTTTGGCAGATTGGTATACGGGCAATTCCAAAAACGGAATTGGATTCTTTCAAATAGGGGGTGGTATCGCAGGAGATTTCCCTATTTGTGTAGTGCCGATGCTATACCAAGATATGGAGCGAACGGACACGCCATTTTGGAGCTATTTTTGCCAAATTAGCGATAGTACTACGAGTTATGGCTCCTACTCTGGAGCGGTACCCAATGAAAAAATCACATGGGGAAAATTGGATATCAATACACCAAAATTTATAATCGAAAGTGATGCGACTATTGTTGCACCCCTTATTTTTGCTTACCTTTTAGACATGTAATTATGGATAAACACGCACATTTAAACAAAGTAATTGTTGATTTTAAAAAATTGACACCAGAAGTTTTAAAACTTACCGTAGAACGCTATCCAGACGGCTACGATGATCGTGATGTAATTTCGTTTCGCAATGCGAAAGGAGAACGTGTCGAGGCTGTTGAGGTCTTAACGGCAGACACAAAATACTTGGTTAAAATCAGTGAAAAACTGGAGTATACCATGGAAAATTACGATGCCACCGATTATGATGATTTTGACGACGACGACCCAACTGCCGTTGTGGAGCCAGACCCGGAAGATATGGTAGACGGGGAGGACGAAGAAGATTAGGGTGGTTTACCAACGAAAGCTTCCTTTTTTGGAGGTATTAATAGCATATAGCCCATACTAGAAACTGTTTAATCTACTGTCAACTTAATGTTGACCCTAGTTTTCTATTGCTTTGGCCAAACGCCAATCTAATGTAACATATATGAAAATAGAGGAAATTGAAAATATAGAATTGAAGTTTTTGGACCTTGATGATTATCAAGAATTGAAGACGGCAATGATATCTGCGTATGCCAATATGCCCGGCGCTTATTGGAAAGAGGCGCATATAGCTTCTTTAATTGAAAAATTTCCGGACGGGCAAGTCGTCATTAAAATTAATGGACAATTGGCAGGAGTAGCCCTATCCATTATTGTTGATTATGATAAATTTGACGATGACCATACCTATGAGCAAATAACGGGGGATTACTCGTTTAATACGCACACTGCTTATGGCGATGTTTTATATGGGATAGAAGTATTTATAAAACCACAGTTTAGAGGCTTGCGTTTGGGTAGAAGATTGTACGATTACCGTAAGGAGCTGTGTGAAAAGCTAAATTTAAAGAGTATTGTATTTGGTGGTAGAATGCCAAACTACAATAGCCATTCCAATGAACTAACTCCTAAGGAATACATTGCAAAAGTGCGCAGAAAAGAAATTCAGGATCCCGTTCTCAACTTCCAGATTAGTAATGATTTTCATCCTGCTAAAGTGATGAAAGGCTATTTGCCAGGCGATAAAGCCTCCAATGATTTTGCCATTCTAATGGAATGGGACAACATTTATTATCAAAAACCCTCTAAAAAAGCAGCGACCAAGAAAACAATCATCCGTTTGGGGTTAATACAATGGCAAATGCGTCCATATAAGGATTTGGAGGAATTGCTGCAACAAGCGGAATATTTTATAGATGCCGTTTCGGGATATCGCTCGGATTTTGCTTTGTTTCCGGAGTTTTTTAATGCACCCTTAATGGCAAAGGATAACCATTTGTCAACACCGGATGCCATCAGGGAACTTGCAAAACACACAGGGTCAATCGTTCAAAAATTCTCTGAATTCTCTATATCGTATAACATCAATATAATCACTGGGAGTATGCCGGAAATGATAGACGGTAGATTGTATAATGTAGGTTATTTATGTCGCCGTGATGGAAGTATGGAGCGTTATGAAAAACTGCATGTAACACCGGATGAAGCCAAAGTATGGGGTATGCAGGGCGGTACACAATTAAAGGCCTTTGATACCGATTGTGGTAAAATTGGCATATTAATATGTTATGATTCCGAATTTCCCGAGTTGAGCCGGTTATTGGCCGATGAAGGCATGGACATCCTTTTTATTCCATTTTTAACAGATACTCAAAATGGGTATTCCAGAGTCCGCCATTGTGCTCAGGCGAGGGCTATTGAAAATGAATGTTATGTGGCCATCGCCGGTAGCGTTGGGAATTTACCAAATGTGCAGAACATGGATATTCAGTTTGCCCAATCTATGGTATTCACGCCCTGCGATTTTTCTTTCCCTACGAACGGGATAAAAGCGGAAGCCACGCCAAATACCGAAATGATACTTATAGCCGATGTAGATATCGCTTTACTGCGGGAGCTAAATCAATTTGGAGCGGTTCGTAACCTTAAAGACAGAAGAACCGATATCTTTGAACTAAGAAAAAAATAAAAAGGATTTGAAGGATTTAAAAATAATAGGAAGTGAAGAATGGTGTGTTTTTGATAATCTTGGCGTACCAGCGATAAAGGCAAGAGTGGATTCTGGCGCAAAAACATCCTCTATACAGGCAACTAGTATAAAAATCATTACTAAGGGGACACAGGAGTGGGTAAAGTTTGAAGTGAATCCCTTACAGGAGAATAGAAGTATCGCTATAGAATGTCAGGCCAGACTGGTAGATCGTCGTATGGTAAAAAGTTCTTCCGGTATATCGGAAGAGCGCCTGGTCGTGAAAACACCAGTTACCGTTGGCGATGACACGTTTGATATAGAATTAACCTTGGCGAACAGGGATACGATGGAATTCCGTATGCTGTTGGGAAGGGAAGCGCTCAAAGAACGATTCATTGTCAATCCTGCACTCAACTATGTCGCCAAAGATTTTTCCGAAGCAGAAATAGAAACAAAATACGCACCTTTCAAAAAAGAGAAAACAGGATTAAAAATAGGCTTGTTGGCCAGCAACCCCAAGCTGTATAGTAATATGCGTATCATCGAGGCCGCAGAGGCCCGTGGTCATGAAATCCAGTTCTTGAACGTTGAACTCGCCTATATGAAGTTGGATGCAAATTCTCCTGAGATACGATATAGAGGCGGGAATATATTAACGGATTTTGATGCGGTAATTCCAAGAATTAAACCATCGGTTACATTTTACGGTTGCGCATTAATAAGGCAGTTTACTAATTTAGGTGCCTATTGTCAAAATTCATCGGAGGCAATTACACAGTCGCGCGATAAACTGTTAGCCTCGCAATTGTTCTCGAAGAACGATATTCACATCCCCATTACGGGCTTTGCAAAATCCCCCATGGATACCAAAGACCTCATAAAAATGGTAAATGGTGCGCCCTTAATCATAAAGCTGTTAGAAAGTACGCAAGGAAAAGGAGTTGTATTAGCGGAAACAAACAAAGCGGCAGAAAGTGTGATTAACGCCTTTAAAAGTGTAAATACTAACATATTAGTACAAGAGTTTATTAAAGAGGCGAATGGGCAGGATATCCGCTGTTTTGTCATCAACGGGAAAGTTGTTGCCAGCATGCAGCGCCAAGCTCAAAAAGGAGAGTTTCGCGCCAACATTCACCAAGGTGGTAGGGCATCTATCATAAAAATCACTTCAGAGGAAAGGAAACTGGCTATAAAAGCGGCTAAAATTCTAGATTTGGCCGTTGCAGGTGTGGATATCATACGTTCTAATAAAGGGCCGTTACTGCTAGAGGTTAACTCCTCACCTGGTCTTGAAGGTATTGAGAACGCGACAGGAAAGGATATTGCAAATGAAATGGTGGTAGCGATTGAAAAAAAGTTGAAGTTTAGAGTTTAACGAAGATTTATTCCAATGGTGTTATCCAAGGTATAAAACCATTTTACTTTTCTATACATTCCTAGTAGTTATTACATATGTGTACAACTACGATGTGCAAGTTCAGCGGCATATGAAGCGTCCAAGGCAGCCTGTTGTGCTTTTTTGCTGTTGGCCTGATATTTTCTCATGTAATACGAGATATCGCCTAAGTTTTTAGCGGATAGCGCTTTTTTTGCATTTATATAAGCTTCACTTATATATTCATGCGCATTTATAGTGTTACTTTCAGCATCTATAGTGTAGCTTTTCACATCTGTTAATCCGCATTTCTCAGAATTATATTGTGATTCGGATGCCATATATACCGCATCCTCTGCCGAGGATAAGGCTTTACCTATTAGAATTTCTACCTTTTTAGCATTGGATCTTGCCAAGACAGTGTTAGCACCAAATGCTGCCTCTTCTGCTGTAGTTCTGACAGAATCTACTAATTGACTAATAGTTGTCATATAAATTGCTACTTCATTTATTTCACTTTTATAAATATCACATTGCGCTTTTACAAAAGAAGTAGATAAGAGCAATAGATACATAAAAAAAATAGAGGGAACAGTTTTGAATGATTGCATGGTTTTTAAGTTTTGTTTTAACCCGAACGCATACCGAGCAAGTTAATTTCAAATAAGTTGATAAATTCTATGAACCGCCTTAAATTAGGTTAAACGGGGATATTACATGTTTTGAAGTAGCCTTTAGATTATCTAATATTTCCTTCATAGTCCGTTCCAAATCTAACGCTGCATACCAGCCCCAATCCCGTTGCGTAGTTGATTTATTCCTTCCTTTTTCAGGACCAAGAATCTGTAACAGCGTATTTAAAATTCAGGGCGTAGGGCATTTTGAAATCTGGTCAGCTGAGCATCGATTACAAGATTTATTCGTAAACGTTTTATTTGAATAGTAAATCGTTTATTCTATAAACAGAATTTATCAAATTTTAAAAAGAACTACTTATGCGATTGACTGTTTATGGACAGCGGTTACTTAGAGTCAACCAACGTCTAGTGTCTTATGATTAAATTTACTTCAGTTGTTCAGAACTTCTTTTTGTAGCATATCAAACTTGTACGTACAAGTTTAAACGCCTATATTTAACTAGTCAGGTTATTCATACGCACGCTCACAACGCATGGAACCTAAAAAGAAAAGAACGCAAGAAGGGGATTTATTAAAAAATCTGTGGCGGGTGTTACAGCAACATTTAATTGGATGATCATAAAGCTAGCATAAAGGATATCAACCTAGTGGTTCCTCGTTTGACTGAAGTCGGCTGAAAAATGAGTAGGGAATTCGTCAAACAAACGTGTCAATGGACTTAAACTAAATATAAAAGTAGAATGAAATGAGCCATAACCTAGTATTGCTACGCACTAAGATGGTTATTGGCAACTTATAATTGACCTTTAAAAAATAATAAAATAAACAAATGAAAATATCAATGTTAGGTTCTGGTTTTATTGCCAGGTTTTATGCGGAATCCTTGCACGCACAACGTAGAAAGGACGAGGTAATAATGGTCTATTCAAGAAACGAGGATAATGCCAAACGTTTCGCAACCGATTATGGTTTGCCCCATTACAGTACAGATATGGATGAAGCTATTGCGCATCCGGATGTGGATGTAGTGCTGATATCACTTCCTAACCATTTGCACGAAGCTGCCGTACTTTCTTGTGCAAAATTTAAAAAACATGTTATCTGTACCAAGCCTTTGGGCAGGACCGCGGAGGAGGCCAAGCGCATGCTGGATGCGGTTGAGAAGGCGGGTATTTTTGGCGGGTATTTGGAGGACCTTTGTTACACTCCAAAATTTTTAAAGTCCATGGAAAGTGTCAAGAAAGGGGCTATAGGTAAAGTGCTTTGGGCAAAATCCAGGGAAACACATCCCGGTCCGCATAGTGATTGGTTCTGGGATAAGGAAAAATCTGGTGGTGGTGCCATTATAGATTTGGGTTGCCATTGTGTGGAAATTAGTCGAAATTTTATTGGAAAAAATATAAAGCCCATCGAAGTCATGTGCTGGGCAGATACCCAAGTGCACCCCATCGACGCTGAAGACCATGCCATTGGTCTGGTTAAATATGCCAACGGTGCCATTGGTCAGTTTGAGGTCAGTTGGACCTTTAGGGGCGGTATGGATCTTAGGGATGAGGTTATGGGTACGGAAGGTACCATTTGGGTCAATAGTTTTCTCCGCACCGGTTTCGAAATGTTTACTACTGGGAAAGGAGGTGAGGGTTATGTTGCGGAAAAAGCGGAATCCAATACCGGATGGCTGTTCCCTGTTGGGGACGAGGCACATGAATTAGGGTATCCACACATGTTTACCGATATGTTTTCTGCTATCGAAGAGGGCCGGCAGCCGTTGGAATCCTTTTATGACGGCTATGTGGTAAACGCTATTTTGGATGCTGCATTTAAGTCGGCCGAAAGTAAACTGTGGGAGCCTGTGGTATTGAAAGACTGGCGTGGAGACGAACCGGAGGAGTCCAAGAAAAAATGGGAATCCTATGATGATGACCATTACCTGGTTAAGAAGGAAGTATTGCCCAATGGTGATATCACCCTGATTTTAAAGAACAAGAACTCTGGCGAGATTACCAGAAAGGTTACCTTGGCTAAATAGATTTACTATGTATATAAATGGAAAAGGAACCGCAGAAAACACCTATGACGCCATAGTGATAGGGTCTAGTATTAGCGGTGGTTGGGTAGCCAAGGAACTTTGCCAAAAAGGTTTGAAGGCCTTGATGCTGGAATGTGAGCCGGAAGCATCTCTACTTTACGTCCAACTGATTAAAAATTTGACCCTATCAGGTTTTTTCCCTTTGGAAATAGGGATGAAACAAGCACGGAAATATTTGACGCTATCTCGAAAGTTTCAGGCCTTAATCCCCAATAACAAAGGTACCAAAGTTTGGGCAACATAAACATTATGAATTTTAAGAATACAACATATATTATCATGGGCGGCACTACAGGTATGGGACTAGCGGCGGCCATAGCTTTAAAGGAAAAAGGAGCAAACCTTGTTGTCGTTGGCAGAAATCCTGAAAGTTGTTCGGCCGCAGAGCGCACATTGGGCGATGGGGTGCTTTCCTTTAACGGAGATGCAACAAATCCTGAAACCATGAAAAAAGCCATTGCACTAGCACATAGATCGTTTGGAGCGATTTCCGGACTTTTCCACGTAGCCGGTGGTAGCGGTAGAAAATGGGGAGACGGTCCTTTGGATAAAATTACCCTGGAAGGTTGGAATAAAACCATGGAACTGAACCTCACCTCTCTAATGCTTTCCAACCAGGCGATGGTCAATTACTTTTTAGAAAAGGATTGCGAAGGGGTCATATTAAACATGGGTTCCGTATTGGGTTTCAGTCCATCCCCAAAATATTTTACCACACACGCCTATGCCGCTGCAAAATCTGCTATCATCGGGTTTTCAAAATCCATAGCCGCCTACTATGCTAAAAATAATATTCGAGTGAATGTAATAGCACCGAGTCTATTCCTTACACCCATGGCAAAAAGGGCTGCGGAGGACCAAGATATTCTTAGATTTTTGGAGACAAAACAGCCATTGGACGGTGGTCGTCCGGGAGCATCGGATGATATCAATAGCGCCGTATTGATGTTCTTGCATCCGGATTCTAAGTTTATAACAGGTCAAGTCCTGGCAGTAGATGGCGGTTGGACCTTGAGCGAAGGGCAATACTTATAGCTGTACAGAATGGAGAATTATTATTTAGGTATAGATGTTGGGGGAACGAAAATCAAAATGGTGGTTCTAAATGAAAAAGGTATCATACTAGAGCAGAGAGAAGTCCTTACGGAAGATAAGGCATCTGATAACGAACGATGGAAGAAGACAATCATTGACCTTATTAAAAGTTCTTCAGAAAAATATGTAAAAGCCAATTTGAAATACTTACAATGTGGTATTTCTGCTCCGGGTCTGGTAGATTCCCAAAACAAAATGATCTTACATATGCCTGAAAGGCTTCAGGGAATAGAGAATTTTGATTGGTCAAAAACCTTGGGAAGGACTATATATGTCCTTAATGACGGCCATTCAGCTTGTTTGGCAGAATACGAATCGTTCTACCGTGTTAAGGGTATAAATCATTTACTCATGCTCACCTTGGGTACAGGTGTGGGCGGAGGTATAATTATCAATGGGGCTTTGTATCAATCAAATCTGCAGCGCGCCGGACATGTTGGCCACATGACCGTTGAATATAATGGTGTGCCCACGATGACAAATATGCCGGGTAGTCTAGAACATGCCGTGGGGAATTTTTCTGTCTTCGAAAGAACTGAAGGCCGGTACCAATCGGTACAGGAGCTTGTAGACGCGTATGTAAAAGGAGACGCAAAAGCCAGTGTTTGGTGGTTAGCGTCCGTACAAAAATTAGCGGTAGGCTTGGCCGGTTTGATTAACATTCTATCCCCAGAAGTGATTGTATTGGGTGGAGGTATCGCAACGGGGGCAAAACAGGCCTTAATGGAACCCTTAGAAAACTATATGGCAGAATATGAATGGAGGCCCGGAGGATACAAAACAGAAACAGTGACTGCAAAATTGGGAGGCTATGCCGGGGCCATAGGAGCCGCACTTTTTGCTAAAAATATAGAAATAGAAAAATGAGTGTTACAAAAGAGTATTTAGAAAAAGGAAAGGATATCATTTCGGTAGTCGCCAAACAAGAAGAAACCATTCAAGAGGTAGCTAAGCTATTTGCGAAGTCAATTTTGGCCGGACGCATGGTCCATCTATTCGGGTCCGGTCACAGTCGTATGTTGGTAGAGGAAATGTGGCCCAGATACGGTTCTTTTCCAGGATTTAATCCCATTGTTGAGCTGTCCCTATCCTTTCACAATTTGGTCGTTGGTGCTAATGGACAGCGACAGGCCATGTTTTTGGAGAACGTTCCCGGATTCGCCGCCAGGATTCTGAGGAATTTTGATACGAGCGAGCAGGATACGGCATTAGTGGTTTCTTCCAGTGGATGTAACGTAGTACCCATAGAAATGGCGGAAGAATTTCAAAGGAGAAATGTAAAGGTGGTAGCGTTGGTGAGCAAGCTTCACCTGGAAGGTAGTACCTCCAAAAAATCCGACGGTAAAAAACTGATAGATTTTGCGGACTATGTGCTGGACACGGGAGCGCCCTTAGGTGACGCTATGATTTACCTGAACGGACTCGATTCCCCTGTGGCGCCAGGCTCAACATTAGGAGGTGTATTGCTGATCAATTGTCTAAAGGCAGAGACGGCGAAAATCCTTCATGAGAACGGGAAATCTCCAAAAGTGTTGAGCAGTGGTAAGATTGTGGGCGATGAACGTGCTGTAGCATTATTCGAATCGGCCTATGATGAACATGCGCATTTGATGGCGAAATTGTACGCCAATGTTGGACCTAAATAGGAATGTTATGACATTTTCTTCTACGATTGCGAAAAGATACGTTACGGATATTCTTATTATTGGTAGCGGGAGTGCTGGATCTACCGCTGCCTTGGCGGCCGCCCAAAGCAAGTATAAAGTGACCCTTGTAGAACGTTACGGATTTCCGGGAGGCACATCCACTCAAATGCTGGATACCTTCTATGGATTTTTTACGCCTTCTGAAACTCCTAAAAAGATTGTGGGTGGCATTCCCGACCTCATCGTAAACGAGTTGCTTACATCCGGGGATATATTTTTACGCCCAAATACCTATGGCGCGGGTACCGGGGTAAACTATAATCCAGAAAAATTGAAACAGGTTTGGGATAATCTCTTACTTAAAAGTGGTGTTGAACTTTTTTATCATACTACCTTGGTAGGAGTAGAGCATGTGGAAGAAAGTACCACCTGTGTCTTTTTTCATAAGGGGACTGGATTTTTTACCATCTCGGCAAAACGTATCATAGATGCGTCCGGCGATGCGGATTACTGCCATTGGGCCGGTATTCCATATGAAAAAGCAGGAGAAAATGAACCCGCACAGAGTATGACAACAACCTTTCGGATGTCTAACGTAGAACATGATATCTATGATGCTGCGGGAGGTAAGAAAATGCTGAAGGAAAAGATGGCGGAAGCTTATGCTAAGGGAACACATGCCCTACCGAGAAAAGAGGGCAGTGCGCATGAGATGTGTCAGCCAAAATGTATATCAACCGTGGCCGTTAAAGTGGCCGACTTAGATCCTTTAGATGTCGAAGGCATAACCAAGGCCGAAATTGAAGGTAGGCGGCAATCCTTTATTTTTGAGGATTTTTTTAGAAATGAAGTGCCAGGATACCAAAATGCACGCATTATCGGACTTTCCAATCAGATTGGAGTTCGCGAAACGAGAAGGGTATATGGCAATTACCGACTAACCAAGGAGGATTGCATGCAGGCAAAAACCTTTAATGATCAAATTTTTCTTTGTGGTGCTCCTATTGAGGACCATCGTAAAAGCCAAGACGGTGGCTCGGAAACCTTTTGGCAATACGTTCCGAACGGAGGAATTTACGGCGTTCCGTATGGTACCATAGTTCCCAAAGAAAGTCACAATACTTGGGTGGTGGGGCGCTGCTTTTCCGCAACTCACGATGCGCATGCCTCATGCCGATCTATGGCACAGACCATGAGTATGGGTCAGGCTGCCGGGGTAGCCGCTATAGCTTCTTTAGATCAAGATGTGGATGCTAAGAATATCGATATAAAAAAACTACAGGACAGCCTTATCCAGATTGGAGCAGTGTTGGAACTACCCGATGTGGTTGCGGATATATCGCGTAACGGATGGGCAAACAATTGAGAATATGAATAAGAAATTTTTTCGAACAGTTCGGGGAGACGTACCTAGCACAAATATGGGGCTAACCTATTCGCATGAACATATTGTTATTGATGATTGTTATGTGACCGCTAAGCATCCGGAATTTTTGTTGAACGATGAAAAGAAGTTATCCGAAGAACTCCTAAATTTTTATGATGCTGGAGGCAGAACGGTTATCGATACTATGCCTGCAAATGCTGGCCGTAATGTATTGAAGTCGGTTGCGGTAAGTAAAAGAAGCGGTGTGCAGATTGTGGTGCCAACAGGTATTCATTTAGAACAGTATTACCCGGAGAACCATTGGCGCTATTCCTATTCCGAAGACGAACTTACCCGGCTGTTTATTGCCGATATTGAAGAAGGAATTGATGAGTTTGACTATTCAGGACCTTTTGTGAAACGCACAAAGCACAAAGCCGGTTTAATAAAATTGGCAACAGGAGATGAGCCTTTTACCAAGCATCAGGAACTTATTTTTAGAGCTGTGGTAAACGCGCACTTGGAAACTGGTGCACCTATTCTTACCCATACCAACTTTGGCAGGCAGGCTTTGGAACAGGCCTTACTCTTTCAAAAGTTGGGTGCAAAATTGGAGCATGTAGTATTGTCCCATGTTGATAGGGCAAAAAGTGTTGCTTATAACAGTGCCGTTTTAGATGTTGGTGTACGAGTGGAATATGATAGCGCCTTTAGATGGAAGCAGGATGATATCAACCACACGCTACACCTATTGACTCATTTACTGCTAAAATATCCAGAACAGATTACCATGGGTATGGATATGGCCAAGAATGCGTACTGGAAAAGTTATGGAGGTAGGCCAGGGTTAACTTATTTAATAGAGACCATTCCGGAATTCCTTAAGTCAAAAGGCTTGGAAGAACATTATCAAAAGTTATTTTATGACAATCCGAAATCCTTATACTCCTTTTTTTGATAGCCTCATTTTAAGTAAATCCTATCTCTTACTTAATGCTAAACGTACCGACCTTTGGCCAGAGGTTTCTAGATTTAGGCTAACAATTATGAAACTATGAAAAGTACGCATTACGGATAGGATACTCGCTGGTATTACAGTATAGGTCTCCATAGAGATTAAAACCGGGCTTACTGGTCGTAAACCGTACGGATATATGTAAAATCGGGTCACCCTCCGTAAGTTCAAGGCTTTTAGCTATGTCTTTGGTAGCCGGGATTGACCTTAGTTCTTGCTCTGCACCCATAATTTCGATAAAATAGTTTTGACTCAGGGTTTTAAAAAAAGAGCCTTCTATGAATTCGGCAGGTTTAATGATTTCCATAGCGTTAAGGGCATACCAGTTATTCTCAAGAACAACGGGCTTATTATTAATATGACGTATCCGCTGGAAGTAAACACATTTCGATTTGCGTTCTTCCCTCGTCAATCCAAATGCAATAACCGGGTCCCAATGGGTTATTTGAGGCGCTTTAGCGAGTGTAGTTTTCACCTCGTAGTCTGTTGCTCCGGAGAACCCTTTTATGGTCAACAATCCCAATGCTTTTCGTCTTGCAATGACCTTGCTTCCTTTTCCCTGCTCTTTTTGGATAAATCCCTCCCGTAACAATTCGTCCAAGGCTTTTCTTACCGTAGTTCGCGTTGTTTTGAATTTTTCACAAATTTCGTTTTCCGAGGGCAAGTAACTATCAATTGGATAGGCACCTGTCTGAATCCGTTTCTTTATATATTCTTGAACTTGTATATACTTTTTGGTAGCTTTTAATTTATATTTTGTCATACCCTTTATTTCTTCTGGGACCAGAATCTGAATCAAATTTTGTTCTTTTCTTGAATAACGTAATCCAATAAGCCGGTCATCCAAAAGCCTTGTAGCACTTATGCCCATAAACCTTTTCCGTATATCACTTTGTTTGCTAAGAACTAGTCTCTTGTCTTATCTATAAATCTACTCATAACTAGTCAAAAATAGTGCGTATAACTACCAAATTAAAGCTATTGTTTGAAAGGTTGGATTATAGTATTCCTCTTATCCTAGGGTGCAGTCATATACCAGATGATAAAATTTTGCTATATTCAGTAATCTATTATAACATGATGGATGCATCTTGAAATTCTAGGCTCATCATTACGCGTGAAAGACGAATAGTAAGCTTAATTTTATACCTATGAAAAACCCTTCAGAAGAAAATAAGACTGGAAACTCCAGAAGAAATTGGCTAAAAAATGCTGCTGTTCTAGGTGCCGCTTCCGTTGCGGCCCCATCCGTATTGGCCAGTACAAAAAAGGAGTCGATAAAAGAGGTGGTGGCTCTATCCGCTAAGCCCATTCGGCTTATAGTATCTACCTATTCCTATTGGCACTTTAAAGAAAAGGTGTATCCTATAGAAAAAGTAATAGAGAATGCGGCTGACATAGGTTTTGATGGGGTGGAAATCCTGCACCGCCAAATGGAGAGCCATACAGTCTCATACATGAATAATCTTAAAAAAATGGCGTTTGACAGGGGGTTGGCATTGCCATTTTTGTCCATACATCAAAACTTTGTAGAGCCGGATGCCGCCAAAAGAAAGCAAGATGTACAGCATACGTTAAAGTGTATTGAACAGGCAACGCAGATGGGAATTCCGTCTATACGAATGAATACAGGAAGTTGGGCGGGTCCTACACCACCAGATTATTTTAAGACAGGAATAAAAAAACCCGCTGAAGGTTTTACGGATCAAGACGCTATTAAGTGGGTAATAGATAGCATGAGTGAATGTTTGGTAGCAGCTGAAAAAGCAGGTGTTATCCTTTGTCTGGAAAACCATTGGGGATTATCCTCCAACATAGATTATTTGGTGGAAATCTACAACGCCCTCTCCTCATCGCCTGCGATGGGTCTAAATCTTGACACAGGAAATTTTGTCGGTGATCCCTATCCGCAACTGGAACGCTTAATGCCTATGGCGAATATTATACAGGCAAAAACGTACTTTGGCGGTGGCGAAGTGTATGACCTGGACTTAGATTATGGCCGTATTGCAAAGATAATGCGTGATGCCAACTTTACGGGTTACGTGTCCTTGGAAATGGAAGGCAAGGAAGATGCGGAAACCGCTGTTCCAAAAAGTTATGATGTCTTACGAAAGGCATTTGCGATATAGAACGTACATAGCAAAACGGGCTGCGAGACTATGTAGTTTTTACTACTGTACTTGATAAAAAATTGACAGATGCTTTATAAAAAAGTTGAGTCTAAAGGTGTTTTTTTTGTTAGTATATCTTACTGTTGCAAAAGATATATTCATGCCTAATGCAGACCGGAGATTTTTAATAATTCTATTTTTCACTCCTCCTTCAATACGTTTCCAACTTCAAAACAATGAACATTAGGGTATAGCCAAAGCAGGGAAGCTGGAAGTTGTGTGCTAATTCTTTTGGTCATGAACTTTTTAATGATATCTACTTTCCCTTCCGGGTAAGTAATATTGCTATTTTTTTGGACTGTAGGATATCCGCCATGCCCAAGGTAATACCATAACTAGGTTGCTGTAATAGACCTTTTACCATACAATGCTGTTGTGATGTTTTTGTGATTTGTGCCACATGGCAATAGGGCTTAAGTGTTTCCGCAGGCTCATTAAAAACATAAGTGACCCTTCTTTCCAATACCCATTATGCACATATCTATGGGGTCATTCTATTTTTCCCATTTTTGTACTCTTTTACACTTGGTTTGCGGAGTGTTAGTATTGTTTCCAAAAGAATGGTAGCGATCAGGAGAAATGCTCGAGGTTTGTATAACTTTTTCTTAAATAAAACTTTCGCAAGAAGCGGGGCTTTCCAAGGGAATACTTCCCCATTCATCAAGCTTTATAATTCGCAATGTGTTGAGAAGTTGAGATTCTTATTTATATTTTAAGGCTAATTTACGGTAAACTCCCAAGGGCGAATTTCCCGTAGGCAAGGCCATAAGGGAATTGGGTTTCGCATCTAGGCCTTTTAAGATCGTTTCCGCGCATGGCGCACTCATGGTATTGTAATCCTTGCAGGTGTTAATTTGCATCGTTAATTCAATGAGAAGTATTTGATGGATTCTAATTGGTGTTGATTCTGACATGCTTTGATAGGTGTCGCCTAAGAGTTTACTTTTTTTAAGGTTCAACTACGGTTGATATTTGTTAACGGCGCTGCTTAGAAGTCTATTTATTTCGCCCGAGTTATCTTGTCCCTCAGTTCCCTCCAAGTAACCATTATAATATTCTGCTTCTTTATGATTTCGGCACATTCGGTACTCATTAGAAAATCATAATCATCTTGGCGCCATTTGGCTCCATATTCGGGATGATCAATGGTAATGGCGCGCATTTCGGCAGTATCATAAGCGGGATGCAATAATAGAAAATTGAGTCCAACTTCCAGATTGTTCAAAATATCACTGTACACTTTTTGTGCGCCCATGGGATAGGTCTGTGGTTCCATGGACAGGATACGGTCAACAATAACCGTCTTACTGTCCATAAGCTCTTTTACGCTATCGTCTTCCAATGCGTAAACGCGCCCGTCCAATAAAACGGGCAGGCCAAATTCCCTACCTACTTTTAAATAGCCTGCAACAATGGCCGGTGTGCTAGCTGCCGCGCCCATGTGGGTGTCCAAATGCGTTACGTCTATGCCAAATTGATAGGCTTTTTTTACTTGATTGCGCAATTCTAGCTCTACTTCTTTTGGGTCTGCAAATTGTTGGACGCTGTCTACCGAAGCGTAGAAATAACCATGTTTGTTCAAAAGGCTGGGAACCGAATCTTTCGATGTTACCGGCCCCCATTTGTAATTTTTCCATTCGCTCGTCAATGTGGTATGAATTCCAAAATCTAACTGTTTATTTTTTCGGGCATAAGTAGCAATTTCCGGAAACCAAGAACAGGGTGCCATGATGCTGGCAGAATTTAAAGGTCCTTTTTCAAGAGTCGTTATGCTGGCAGCATTCTCTGCGTGTGCAACGCCCAAATCATCGGCATGTAAAATCAGTAATTTAGAATTCTTAGGGTAGCCCAAACGCTCGGCAATAGATTTTTTTTGGGCATTTGAACCTAGTGAAAAAGAAAAACAAAGGGTAAATAGAAATATGGTGTGTTTCATAGGTGTCGATTAAAATAAATGCGTAATAGTATGATTATAAATTACAAATTTTCTAAAAAAGCTTAGCGGTATTTTATGGAAATTATGTAAATGAATATATAAAAAATTATTACGCTTACACGGAATGTACATATTTACATCCTTTGTTACTTTCTTTCCGAGATATGAATTACACCAAAATAATTTTCTATTTTGATTTTGTTGTTGGCGGCTCAAATCTCAAATGGTCAAATCCACCCGTGAAACACGTTACGCGAAGATTAAATGATTTGAAAACAATTTCATAAAACATTATTCCCTATTATAATTTGGCAAGGGAGATTTGACGCGATTTTTTGATTGTAGGATAGGAAAAAAATTACCTTTTCGGAGTATACTTATGTAAAAAAGGAAGAATAACTAGGTTTGAAATTATCATGATTGGAGAACTACTATCATCTATAAAACCCCTAATATCTTACCGCGTTTTGTCCTCTGTTAAATTTCAAGTACTATATTTCAAAAGTATAGGAATAGTACTAGGGTTACGAATAAAATTGATCGAGCATGATCACTTCAAATTCCCCAACATTTCTTTTGTTGTTTTTTCCAAATCAAATGCTGCTTTCCAGCCCCAATCTTGTTGCGCATTTGAATCATTGATGCTACTGGGCCATGAATCGGCAATAGCCTGCCTAAAGTCTGGCTCATAATTAGTTTTAAAGTTTGGGAGTTCGTTTTGAATGCTTTTGGTCATTTCGCCAGGTGTAAAGCTCATACCGGCCAAGTTGTATGAGGAGCGTATTTTGATGTTCTCTTCATTGGCCTCCATCAACTGTAGGGTAGCGCGGATAGCATCGTCCATGTACATCATCGGTAATGCGGTTTCCTCTTTTAAAAAACAGGTGTATTCACCTTGTGCCAGCGCCTTATGATAGATTTCCACGGCATAATCCGTAGTGCCACCACCTGGCATGGTTTTCCAACTAATGAGACCTGGATAGCGTATACTTCGCACATCCACATCAAATTTATTAAAATAATACTCGCACCATCGTTCGCCACTCTGCTTGCTAATACCATAAACCGTGCTGGGTTCCATAATCGTATTCTGAGGCGTATCTTCTTTTGGTGTGTTGGGTCCAAATACGGCAATGCTTGATGGCCAAAAAATGGTATCTATCTTTTTCTCCTTACCAAGATTGAGCACATTAAAGAGCGAGTTCATGTTCAGATTCCAAGCGCGCATAGGAAATTTTTCAGCAGTTGCGCTTAACATAGCTGCCATCAAATAAACTTCACTTATGTCATAGTAAGCTATAACCTCTTCTAAGGCATCATAATCCGTTGCATCTAATATTTCAAACGGGCCACTTTCCATTAAACTGTCATTACCTTCGCGGATATCACTAGCGACTACCTGGTCGTTACCATGTTTTTGGCGCAGAGTCATCGTTAGTTCTGTTCCTATTTGTCCGCAAGCGCCTATTATCAATATATATTTTTGCATCTAAACAATGAGTTAAAACAATTAGAGTATAAAGATACCTTTTCTTAAAATTTGTACATTCGTCACATGTCAAAAATCTATTATTTATTTGTGCTGTTTCTTGTTTTTGCTTCTTGTAAGGATGGTCCTTTGGAACTTGAAGATGGTCAAGAAACTGAATGGGAAATAGTGACGAGCCAACTTCCTGTAAAAATTCCTTTAAATGGAAAATCAAGCGCTATTGTCGCAGATTGGATGGAATTTAAAACTTTTGACGCTAGTTTCGATCGTATGTATGATGCAACATATAGGGAAGATGTAGTTTTAATTATAGAAGATTTGGTGGAGAACCAAAAATTGCTAGAAGCGTCCAAGTATCCGGTTGAATTTGATATTCCACAAGTAAAAGGCCGACAAAAAGTTCTAAAAACTTTTATATTGAAGACGAAAGGAGACTTGGAATACCGCCAGGACCCTAAAGTTTCTCTAACGGAAATGATTACTGCATATAATAGCTTCCGCAATCAGTTTAATGTGGAGGTTAACAATACCCTTCCTGAAGATCTTATTCTTAATAAAACGGATTAGTCCGGAATTTTTCTTCTGTAAATTAGATGGTATAAATCTATGATAATTACAAAAACCATTTACAATCTTTGACTTTTAAAGGCCAGTGATTCTAAATGGTTTTTGTTATATAAATAAGTGCAAACCTAACAAGGTGGTTACTCCTTAGGTGCCGCCGCAGTTGTTTTTTTGGACTCCAAGGCTTGTTTGCTCAGACTGGCGAGGTTAAAATCAGGGTCGATGGCCAAAGCTTCGTCAATAAAACCGATGGCCGTATCTATATCGTTCTGATCCTTGTTGAATGCTACCAAAGCTTTTAGATGTAAAAATGCTGCTTTAAGGGATGTTTCATAAGGTTGTTGGCGCTCATAAAAGGCATAGGTCATGTCATCTTTTGCGTTTGCAATCCCGTATTCTATGTGCGTTGTCGCGCCTGGTAGGTCACTTAATTGAATTTTAAGATCAGCCAGTTCATAGGCCAGATAAGGATTGGGCATTCTGCTATTCAACACTTCAAAATGCTCCAATGCTCTTTTGGGCTGGTTTAGAGCTTTTAAGGAAATAGCCTTTACTTGTACTGCAAGGTCAGAATCTGTAGCTACTTTTTCTATACCAATAGTATTCAACGCCTGCATGTGCTTATTTTCATTGGCGTAAATATAGGCAAGTGTGTCTCTACGCTCTTGACTCGGAGCTAGAATGTTCAGATGGGTAAGTGCATTAATTACACCGGTAACATCGCCCTGTAAACGCATTTCTTTATAGAATGATTCATAGTGTTTCTTAAGATCGGTCGTGTTCTGCGCACAAAGGCTAATTCCAAATAGCATGCTCATGCTAAGCGCAAGAAATATTTTTTTCATTTTGAATATTTTTTTAGGTGGGCTAAACTATTAAAATAATCTGTAAGAACTTGTTAAGGAAAGCTTTAAATATGCCAAAAAGAAAAAGACGCCACTTAGGGCGACTTTTGTCAGGTAGATTATTGGATAGGTTATACTAAGCTATGCGTAAGTTTTTGGCCTGTAAAACTAGTTAACAACTGAGAATAAAAACCAATACTTTTTTCGTCTCTATCTATACAAGAACTAAGAAAGTTTTTAAGGTTGTCGAACAGAAGATTAGTATACAGAATCGGTAAATGTGTATTTACTTTTTTAGGGTCATATATGGAATCATCGGTTACAATGTCCATCGTTATACGGTGCCTGTGATAGTCTATAGTTACATCTGCGGCGTTATAGTATTTTTTTAGAAGAGCTATGTGCAGTTGTTCATATTTTACAATGTTCTTGGTACTCCCACAACTTAAGGAAATTAGGGTATCCAATTCTAATAATATCTTCCCTTTTAATCTTGACTTTTCCATAATATATCAATTTAAGGTTTACATAAAGGTATGTATTTCATCGATAAGTACTTAAAAATCAGATATATATTAACATGAAGATAGCGGTTCTGTTGTGAAAACAACTAAAACCGTTGTCAACTAATACTACAATGATGTGAAGTTGATACTAATTTTAGTAAGAAAAACACTACAAAAGTTGATAATTTTATACTTTTTTGGTAAGGAGGAACTGTAATTGGGTGGTTCTAAACGTTTTTCAATTGCCTTTTGCGTGTAATAGTCTCGTTTTATTGGATGTGCTGGATGTACGGCGTTATATGTTTTGCCCCATTGCCGTTGATTAATAATTTCCTTTACAATAAGAATACAGTCATTTAAGTGAATGAGGTTTACTGGAGCATTTCCGTCTTTAAGGTTTTCCTTTCCCGAAAGTATTGTGATTGGATGCCTATCCGGACCAATGAGTCCGCCAAACCGAACGATAGTGGTTTTTATTTTGTTATTTTTCTTGAATAGCTGTTCACATTGGAGCAGTTGTTTTCCGGATTCCGAGGTCGGTTTAGGTATCGTTTCTTCAGTAACGGTACCCTGGGCGTCACTATACACCGATGTGCTGCTCACAAAAACTACATGTGATATTCTACTGTTCTGAAGTTGCTCCAATAGCCGCTGCATTTTCCCTACATATGAGGCATTTGGGCCTGGCCCTCTCAATTTTGGAGGTACGTTTACAATGAGCGTTTCACAACTGTTTAGAAAGTCTGTAATTGGGCCTTTTATTTCCGAATCGGATAATTCAATTTGAAACGCCTGTAATCCTTCCTTTTTTAAAAGACTTAGTTTGTCTTTGGAGGTGGTAGTTCCAAAAATTGAATATCCTTCCGCTTTTAAGCTTTTTGCTAAGGGCAATCCCAGCCAGCCACAGCCTATAATGCCAATCGTCTTAGTCAAATGTTACGGTTTGCGTGGTTAAAATGGCATCGTTCAAAATAAAGGGTTTTGGAATATTATCTACAGGCCTTTTGGGTATGGAGAACTGGTCATTTGCCAGCAAATCATTAGAGGCCTCATATATGGTGAGTTCTAAAACCGCATCCCTTGGAATTTCTAAAACAATATCGGTGTAATCGTTGTTGCTGATATAGTGTGTTAGCAGTTTCCCTCTATTGCGGTTCGCAAGAAAATAATCCGATAGTGCTATCCCGTTTACCCTAGCTCTTGATATCATAATATCATTTGTAAAAAGTTCCAATCTATTTACTTTACGCTGTGGTATGATGCAGAAGTCCAGTAATCGTTTATTACCTATCACCGTATCCCTAGATACTTCCATTTTTGGACCTGATATATTTTTAAGGGGAGCCTCTGATACGTAAGTGAACCCAGAACCATACTTACTACTGATGGTGTTTTCGGATAATTGTTCGGGAACTGTTTTGTTGTCACCAATGTATTGGGCCGTCCAATCGGAAATAGTTCTGTCATAGGTTGCCCATTTCGATTTTTGATTATCGATATCCATAACGTACAACAAGCTGGTAGGTCTTGCATTGTCTTCGGTAAAATTGGAGGTCATGTGGGCAGACACCAAGAAACCTATACATAATAAAAAACTCAAAAGGGCAAGTGCCAATTGGTTTCTAAACCTTGTGAATACAGGTAGCAAAAGGAAGAAAATTAACGTGGTCATTACCGTGCTCGCCAATAACATCTTTAGTCCAAGACCTACCGGAAACATCTCTACCAAAGGTGAAAATATGAATAAGGCCGGAAGACCTAAAAATACTAAAAGAAGTGGGTTTGGATTTTTCTGATGGATAAGGATGTAAAATGCAATCAACGCTCCGTAAACCGGAATTATAAAAAAGGCTGCTCCTTGCAGGTATTGGGCAACTAAGCCACAGATAATGAGCCAAAGGAAAATAGGAGCTACGAGAAGGTTAGGTGTTTTTACCACTCTTAACTTATGATAGGCATAAAAACATACGCCCACAGCGAATAGGGCAAAGGCCAGAATATACGCATGTCCGTTATATGTAAACCCATGAAGCATATCTTCATAGCCAGGATATAGCCATTTTAGGAAGGTCCAGCTGAAATAACCTATTAGACCATTAACCACTAATGCGAACAACATGGGTAAAAACCCTTTTAGAATATCCTTTCCGTTGAGTACTTTTTTACGTATTCCAATGACTAAAAGAATAATACAAAAGAGAGCGGCCAGGGCCAACATGGGCCATATCCATTCAAACGGATAGGAAACCATTTTAAAGAAAGGTACATTAAAGTAGACGTAATCGTTCATGCTTTTCATGCTACCTAGGTCCGCATCGCTAAAATGAGATAGCAGGGGCATAAGATAGCTGCCTTGGTGGGCAAGGGTGTTGCGGTCCAGTCGCTCGTAATTGTCCCGGACGGTATGGTAGTCAAAATGATCGTCTATAAAGGCAAAGTTGAAGCCTTCGATATCGGCATCCTCCCTAAAAACCGTAAGATCGGTATCGTTGGGCAGCATTTTGTAAATACTATAGGCCAAGGAGTTGGTTACAGGAAATTCTGGATTGGCGGCAATAAACTCTTTGATGAGATTACCATTACCACGGTTCGTTTCCATGAGCATGTAGCTTGCACCGCCACTACCTCTAGCTTCAAAATTAAGTACGAGTCCTATGTCTTTTGTCCAAGGATGATTTTTAACAAACAGGTCTGCACCGTTAAGTCCCAGTTCCTCTGCATCCGTAATTAGGATGATGATGTCATTTTTAGGTTGTTTGTTATTCGCTAGAAATGCCCTTACGCTCTCTAAAATAGTAGCAACGCCACTACCGGCATCACTTGCTCCTAAGGAGGAGTGGGGACTACTGTCGTAGTGTGTAAGTAACAGCAGTGCTTTTCCGTTATTACTTCCTTTGATTTTTGCAAGTATGTTTTCCGCTTTACTCAAATTTGCCCAGTCTCCTGCTGTATACCCTTCTTGTAGGGTGGTTTCGAGACCTAAACTAGTAAGTTCGTCAATGATATATTGCTTTACTTTTTGATGACCATCAAAACCTACACCATGGGGCTCTTGAGCGATTGCCTTTACATGGGTTAATGCCCTTGCTGTGGAGAACTCGGTGTTAGGTGCATCCGCATCTTGGATGTAAACGGGTAATTGAGATTTAAAACTCCAGTAAATGGCGAGAAGTATCAGTAGAAGTGTAAGTACAGATGTTGTTTTTTTCATTAGGTTGGTTGATAATCGAGATTTAAATCCTAAGAAGTTTTACTCGAAATTTTAAGTTTCTTCTTGTACAAAAACCCCTTGGGCTTATTTACAGGTCGTTTGCTTAAGTTCTAAAATTAGGAAATATTAACCTTTCAATAGCGGTTCATCGGTTTTTTTACCACATCCGGTATTTTTTCCTATCTTTAGTAATCAACCTTTAAACAAATAGATATGGGAATCAAGAGCTTTCAAGGCGCACGTAAGACAGTTAAAAAAGAATTTGATGCTCCTATATTGGTCGAGGATTATATGACCAAAAAATTAGTAACCTTTAGCCCCGACCAGTCTATTTTGGAGGTCATGGAGCAATTCGCCAAAAATCATATTTCCGGTGGTCCGGTTTTGGACAACAACGGTTTTTTGGTTGGTATTATATCGGAGGCCGATTGTATGAAACAAATATCGGAAAGTCGCTATTTTAATCAACCTATATTGGACAAGAGTGTGGAACGATTTATGACTAAAAATGTAGAAACGATTCCACATGACATTTCTATTTTCGATGCTGCCGGTATTTTTGTAAAGCATAATAGAAGAAGGCTTCCTGTTATGAAAAACGATGTCCTTGTTGGCCAGATCAGTAGAAAGGATATTGTTATTGCCGCATTGAAATTGAGTGGGCATAATTATAAATAAAAATAGCCTCCCAGTCTCCAAAGGAGGAATGTTGTACAAACGTTATATTTAGTTTTGATAGATTATACGCTGTTATAGTATGTCTACTACGGGATATACCGTATACTGTTGAATATTTAAAGGATATTCTAAATTTGGCCAGAGAATTAACTGGTTAATGGGTAAATAATTCATTGTCATATATTTAACCGTAAAGAATCATATTCTTACGCTTCTGGCGAACTAGGGGGCGTACTTCACTCCCTCTTTACAATCATATAATAATCATTGTCTAACGGTAGATAGCCCAAATCGTAACAGAAATAGTAGGTTGTTCCTTTTTTGGTCGTATAGAGGTTGGTAATAAAGTCAAAATCGAAGCCTTTGTCCAGTAGGCGTGTGCGGGTGGTTTTGGTTTTGCCATCAGTTAGTTTGTAACTGTCCAATATTCGGTAATTCTTACGTAAACGGTTGTTAATGTTGCGGATGAGGTTTTTACTGTCTTTGTTGACCCGATTATTGTAGGCATTGCGACAATAGTCATTACAGAACTTTTTGTCTACCCTCCCCGTAATGGGTGTATCGCATTCCAAACAGGTTCGCTTTTCCACTTAGTTTCGTTTGTAGTTGAACTTCATTTCTTCGGCTGTGCCATCCTCGTTTCCGATAAGCCCATAGATGTTTATTTCTTGATCGCTAACACGCTCAAAAGTAAAGCCTTCAAAGTACATACGGTTTCCCTTGGCTTTCACAAATTTAAAGGTTTGCACCTCGCCTTTTTCCTCCCATCCTATAAGGTCTGCACCAAAATGCTTGAGTTCAAAGACCAAAGAATTTTCTAGTTCTCTTATGTGTCCAATTTCGTAGAAGTTTATTGCATCGTCCACAATCAATCTGAAAACGAACATCATGGAACCCGCCGCTGGTGGACTCCATATTTCTTCAGTGTTACCCCCAAATGCTTCGCCTTTCCAATGACCCGTCATCCATTCTATTTGAGAAATACTAGCAGGTGGAGATGTTTCGTCTTCCGTTAAAGACAAGGTGTTTTGTGCCGTTACCGAAGTGAAGGACATTAGTAAAAAAAGAAGAAAACACTTCATTGTAAGCTCTTTATAGGCATAAGATACAAATTATAGGGGTGCAAGAGGATTCTAGGTACCCTCTACTTTTAATTTATACTGCATCAACAGGCCAGGTAGACTGTTGAGGTGGAAGGATGCATCTGTTAGTATATTCTGCTCTGGATGCAACGTGATATTGTATGACGTACTAAAATCCGCTTTGCGCAGGTCGGTATTTGAAAATATCGCTTTATCCAAATCACAATTCTCAAAAATGGCTTGTAAAAGAATGCTACTAGAAAAATCTACAGCTATAAGCTTACAGTCTTTAAATCTTTGTGTTTTAAGTTCCATTCCGGTAAAAGAACTCATGTTCAAGCGGCAATTTATAAACGAGAAATCCATAAGAAACGGGTTACACGTTTCAAAATGTAGTCCTAACATCTTACAATGTAGAAAGTCAACTTCTTTAAACGTGGTATGTGCTATGTTGGCATTGCTCAGGTTGCAATCCTTGAAGCCACATTCCATAAAATTCTGACCATCTAAATAGCCATTGGAGAAATCGCAGGTTTCAAACAAACAATTTTCATATTCGCTTCTAGGGAGTCGTTTTTTGGTAAAATCAACTCCCGTAAACGTTTTGTCAGCTATGAAATTCGCCATGAGGGCACTTATTGTTTTTTCATGATGATGGCTGGCAGGTTTAACTGCTTATAAAGTGCATTAAACGCTTTCATTTCTTGGTCTATTATGGCATCATGTTCACGTTTAAATCCTTCCCATTGTTGCAACAGGTCTTTAAGCCTTTCGCTGGCACCTGCGGTGGGCTTTGGTTCTACTGATGCAATATAGCCTCTTAAATTCATGAACTGGGCGTTTAGCCTATTGGTAAAATTAATTACGTCTTGAAACGTTTTCTGCTTTGGCTGTATAAGGTTTTCTTCCCATGTAGTAATGCGTTCTATTAAAGCATCTCCTTTTTTGACAAGCTCGGTGGCGCTCTCATTGTCCTTCAATAATGTGCCGTATTGTTTTAGTTGCGATTTTGCGGATCGCATTTCATTTACGGCCGTATGTATTTGCCGCACGGTTTCTTCAATAACGGTCAACATTTCTTGTTGTGCTGCATAGTCGGCCATGGTGCCCTTTACGCTAGGGTTCGGCAGAATGGTAACCTTCGTCTCTGAGCTTTCGTTTTTTGTACTCAGTCGCAAGGTGTAGGTTCCCGGTCCAACGGCAGAACCGTCATGCCCTCCTAATACAAAAACCTTGTCTACACTTGGCAATGCATCTCGTTTAAAGTCCCAAGTAAATCTATTATACCCTTTTTTTGATGGAAGAATGTCCGGTTTTGACGGTCCGCCTGGCCAAGAGGAGAACTTTTTTGGTTTCTGATTGGTGATGGTACGTATCACTTTTCCATTTTCTAGAACTTCTAGGCTAAGTTGTGTCGAGTCCAATTTACTATCGAGGTAATAATCAAAGGTAACACCGCTTTTTGGGTTCTGACCTAGACCTGGAATAGGTTTATCGGAACTACCACCAAAATACAAATAGGTGTCTTTCGGTTGAAAAATAGTCACGGATTGTTTGTCCGATGCAATATTCTGAATCGCCGCTATATCATCTAAAATCCAAAAGGCACGACCAGATGTTGCAATCACCAAATCGTTATCTTGAATGGTAATATCGTTAATTGGTGTTACAGGTAGATTCAATTGAAATGGTTGCCAGTTTGCACCATCGTTTAATGAGATAAAAAGACCTGTTTCAGTTCCTGCATAGAGGAGTCCTTTTTGAACTTTATCTTCACGAACGACCCTGGCAAAGGTATGTTCTCCGGTAATTCCGTTCGTTATTTTTGTCCACGTCTGGCCGTAATCCGAAGTTTTAAAGACATAGGAGCCTAAATCCATTGATTTGTAGCGCATCACCACAATGTAGGCAGTCGCGGCATCATGAGGTGATACTTCAATCGAATTGATAATACCATCTTTGATAACTTCAGGGGTAACATTAATCCAATTACTACCGCCATCACGTGTTAGTTGAAGTAGGCCATCATCGGTTCCTGCCCATAACACACCTTCCTCATGCTGTGATTCGGTCAAATAGGTAATGGTATTGTAATTTTCTCCACCAGCAGCTTCGTTGGTAAAAGGCCCACCTCCCGCGCCATGCTTGTCTTTTTCATTTTTGGTAAGGTCTGGACTAATTGGTGTCCAGCTTTGACCTTCATCAGTAGATTTAAAGACCACATTACCGGCATGGTAAATCGTATTTCGGTCATGGGGTGATGTTATAATCGGCGCGTTCCAGTTATACCGATATTTGGAATCTTTTGGCGCCACACTTAAACCCAATTCCGGATATTCTTTTATGGATTTGGATTCCTTTGTGGCTGCATCCCATTTATCTATATTTCCTTGGTAGGTGCCACCGTAAACGATAACTGGATTATCCGGATCAAAGGCCAGGAAAGCACTTTCCCCACCAGCGGTAGCATCCCAGTCTTTCCACCCAATACCTCTCCCGTTGGTGCGCGATGCAGTGGCAACGGTTGAATTATCCTGTTGGCCACCGTAGACATTATAGGGGACTAAATTATCGGTAATTACCCTATAGAATTGTGCGGTATTCTGATTTTCTTGGGTACTCCAACTCTGCCCTCCGTTATTAGAAACATTGGACCCTCCGTCATTGGAGTTTATCATTTTCTGATTATCGTTGGGGTGAATCCATAAATGATGGTTGTCACCGTGGGGTGTAGCCAAGGGTGTAAAAGTCTTACCGCCATCAATGGATTTGGTAACCGGTGCGTTCAACACGTAGACAATATTTTCATTTTGGGTATCGGCAAAGATTTCCATGTAGTACCAGGAGCGCGTAATATTGATACGGTCTTTGTTTACCTGTGTCCATTTTTTACCTGCATCATCAGATCGGTACACACCACCTTTTTCACCTTCGGCCTCGATAACCGCAAACACCCGTTCTGGATTGGCGCGTGAAACGGATACGCCTACTTTACCCATTTCCTTAGGAAGGCCTTCCTTTAGTTGATTCCAAGTAGTACCGCCATCGGTAGATTTATATATGCCCGATGTAGGTCCGCCAGATTCTATTAGCCAAGGATACCTGCGGTGTTGCCACATAGCTGCGTATAGGATTAATGGATTTTTCATATCCATGCTTAGGTCAGATGCTCCTGTATTTTTATCTACAAAAAGTACATTATCCCATGTAGTTCCTCCATCGGTAGAGCGGTAAATGCCGCGTTGTGCGGTAGGGCCATACTGCGCTCCTTGTGCCGCAACAAAGATGATGTCCGGATTCGTAGGGTGAATTATGACATCGGATATATGTCTTGTTTCATCCAAACCCATATGTTTCCAGGTTTTACCTGCATCGGTAGACTTGTATATTCCATCTCCCATAGAGGTCATAACACCACGGGCCGCATGCTCTCCCATTCCCACGACAACAATATTTGGATTGGTTTCCGAGACGGCAATGGAACCTACGGTAGCGGTTTTAAAGAAACCATCCGAAATGTTTTTCCAAGTGATGCCATCGTCTGTCGTTTTCCAGATGCCACCACCAACAGTGCCATTATAATAGGTCATAGGTTGGCCCACAACTCCTGAAGAGGCAACGCTTCTACCACCTCTAAACGGACCAATATTTCGCCATTTTAATCCGTGAAACATGGAGTCTTGAACGGTAATCAAGGGTTCAGCAGCTTTCTTTTTTCTTCGTTGAGAATGCAGGGTTATCGGAAGGATAAGTAGTGCAATGAGAAGTAGTTTTATAGTTTTCATATGTATAAATTTGGTTGGTAGTGTTCTTCAATTAAAGTTATTCGCAATCTATGGTGTGTACTAGTTTTTTAGATGGATTTAAAATCCTTAATGAATTTTATATGATAAGTGGCACTGGTTCTGTGCGTTCTAGCGCAGTCAAGAACTATTTTGGTTACGACGTATTTCGACTGAGTTCAATGTTACAGCTAGTTTTTAATCCAATCCGCCTTTTCTGTTAGGACTTCTAGGTGTAGGCCAGGTCATCGGTTCGCCAGTTCTTCGGTTCTTGCCGAAAAGGGTAGCTTTTTCCCGCGATGTTTTTTCTGTATCTTCCGAGGCCATATAGGTCAAAATAGCGGTAAGGATGGCATTGTTCCTTACATCATCAAAAACAATTTTATCGTAGGTATCCAAATTCGTATGCCAGGTATAATTCCAATAGCTCCAACTTAGGGAACTAAGGGAGAATGCGGGCGCTCCTACCGCTACAAACGAAGCGTAATCGGACCCGCCACCGGCCGGACTGCCCGGGAACGTTGTTTCTATATGTTTTGTGATATCCTCTGGAACCGCTTCCATCCATTTACCCAAGTAGTCGTAGGCATGTAAAAAACCTTGACCCGAAAGTCTAACGACCCGACCCGTACCATTATCCTGATTAAAGACGGCTTGGACACCATCCACAATTTTCGGATTGTCCTCTACAAAGGCTCTTGATCCGTTAAGCCCTTGTTCTTCACTTCCCCAAAGCCCGATGATGATCGTTCGTTTTGGGTTGGGGTATATTTTTTTCAAGATTCTTGCTGCTTCCATCATGGTGATGGTACCCGTACCGTTGTCCGTTGCACCGGTACCACCGTCCCAAGAGTCGAAATGAGCGGAGAGAATTACGTATTCGTCCGGTAGTTCGCTTCCGGGAATGGTGGCTATGGTATTGAAGGTGGGAACCTCGCCCAAATCCTCGGATTCTGCCACAATTTTTAGTTCCGGAGTATTTCCGTTTTTAGCCAGGCGGTAGAGCATCCCGTAGTCTTCTAAGGAAATGTCCATCACCGGAATTTTTTCTGTACCTGCGCTAAAAATTTTATTTGCGCCAAAAGCTTCCGACCATCGAGATTGTACTATTGCGGCGGCTCCCGCGCTCTCCAATGCTGCGTTAATATTGCGGCTCGTATAACCTGTATTGTTCATGTTTTCTCTCCAAGCCTTTTCAAGTTCGGTTCGTTCAGCTTTCATTTTTTCAAAGGATTCCGGGGTCGCCCATTCCTCCCAATTGTAGTCTGGTCTTCCTGTAGGTTGCAACATGCTCACCATTACTATTTTCCCTTTTACGGTTGGTAGCCATTTAACAAAGGCAAGGGAATCTTGGACCTTGGGTAATAAAATAACAGGTGCCGTTATTCCTTTTTTACCCGTGCTCGGGCTCCAAGCCAGTTGTGTGGCCCTTAGGCTTGCTATTCTCGGAGATATCATATCTACATGCGAAATACCACGATTCCAGCCTCGCCATTTACCCCATTGCTGGTTTTCTGCCGAAATGCCCCATTTGGTAAATTCGCCTACTGCCCAGTCGTGCGCGTTCTTCATTTGCGGGGTGCCTACCAGTCTAGGGCCGTTTAGATCCAATACCTCGTAAGCCAAACGCTCTAATTGCGAATTTTCATTGGCTTCTTTTTCTATTGCGGATACAATATCTGCCGTTGTCTGCGACCAAGAAATAGTAGAAATAAATAACAGTGCTATGAATAAGGGTGTAACTATTTTTTTCATTTTCAAGTGTTCATTAGTTAAAAGAATTACCTAATATAAGGATTAAGGGGGGAATAGTACCAGCGAAAATAACTAGCGTTATCAGTTATTTGGATTTTGAGCCCTTTTAAGAATGGTCTTTAAGTCCTTTTTATCAAAGTACTTTCCGTTTTTGATGACGGCATTGATAGTTTTCGTGTTCTCAATTTTCTCAATAGGATTGGCATCTAGTAAAACCATATCGGCCCACATACCCTCTTGAATGAGACCTAGCTCCTTCTCTAAATTAAAATATTTCGCAGGGTTCATGGTAGCAGTTTTAATAGCTTCTAGAGGGGTGAGTCCAGCTTTGACTAACATCACTAGCTCTTCATGTAGACTTTGACCTGGAGTCAGTAGCGCAATAGGGGAGTCGGTGCCAGCCATAATTTCGATTTCAGCCTTATGCACTTTGTTTACCATAGTTATGAACCAATCTGAATATTGAATTCGAAAGGGAGTAACAGGTGTTTTATTTACAGCTTCGGCTCTTTCTTTCCATTCTTGTTCTATGGGGTCTGGTAAAAATGTAATACTTTCTTGCCAGTCTTCATTTTCGAAATGACGATTGGTTAGAAATGCACTTAAGGCAAGCGTTGGAATTTGCCAAGTTTCGTTCTTAGCCAAAACTTTTAGAATCTCATTCGCTTTATTGTCATCATAATTCTTTACCGCGACTTCACGTTGCAAATCATGAATTTTACTTCTTAGGGCACCTCCGGCACTATCTTTTTCCGCTTTTAATAGCTCTAGTCGTTGCTGCCATAATTCGTCCGCATTTGAGGCACATGACAATTCTAAATTACGCATGTGTTCCATGCTGCTCAAACCTGCATTCGAAGCACTAATGACATCCATACTAAGTGGAACATGTCCTGTTACCTTGAATCCTTTCTCTTTTGCTATTTTTGTTATTTGAGCGAACTGTTCTGGAGAAAGCATTTCATAGGCTTTCAATAAATCAACACCTAGACTGTCTAGTTCGTTTAGTTTTTTCGTAATTGCATCTTCCGTAGCTAATCCTACAGAGAGTGGTGGTAGGCTCGGCGAGCTTCCATCATAAACATTAGGTATTCCATCGAGTAGCGGTCCCGCTATCATTACTCGAGGCGCATTATTAGGATCTTCTAAAGCTTTGTCTTTCCAGCTTTTCACAAAGTTGATTTCACCACCGGTATCTCGAACACTTGTGATACCATACCCTAAAAATAAATCGAACATACTGGGTGCTAATTCTTCCATGTATGCGAAATGAACGTGTGCATCCCAAAGACCTGGCATTAGGTATTTACCTGTACCGTCAATGATTTTATTTTCAGGCGATAGTTGTAACTCATTCGCATATCCTACTTTCAAGATTTTTTCCCCTTTTACGATTACGGTTTGACCTTCGATCAATCCATCTTCCGGATGAATGATACCTACATTTTCTATACAGATGGCATCTTTAAAAATAGCACCGTTTGGCTGACAAGAGCCGAGAAGTATTAAAAGTAATAGCGGTCGAAATTTCAAAACGTTTTTCACAGGATTTTTTAGTTTAATTTTTTGTCCAAAGCCAAAATAGTGCGTAACAAAACATTGGCACCATTGGCCATATCCTCGGCAGACGTAAATTCTTTTGGTGAGTGGCTTATTCCACCTTTACTGGGTACAAATATCATTCCGGCAGGTGCGATTAATGCCATATCTTGTGCATCATGTCCGGCACCACTGGGCAGTCTTTTCGTTGTAAGACCAAGTTTAGTTGCAGATTTAGCAATTTCATCTTGAATAGCGGTCGTCATAATTGCAGGATCGGCTGTGGTGTCTAAGGGTCTGAATTCAATTTGCACATTGGAGGTCTTTGCGATTTCATTGGCTCTGCTTTTGACGGCTTCATATACCTTTTCAATCATTTCTAAAGAAAGGTCTCTGATCTCTAGACTGGTTACCACCTTACCGGGAATTACATTTGGTGCGCCTGGTTCCGCTTTGATCCTGCCAACAGTACCTACGTGCGCACCCTCAAAACTAGTAGTGACCTCATTTACGGCAATTATAAATTTTGCAGCTGCCAACAAAGCATCTTGTCTAGCGTTCATTGGCGTTGTTCCTGCATGGTTGGCAAAACCGGTAAATTCGACCTCCCACCATGCAAGTCCTACAATACCCTCCACGATTCCGATATCGATATTTTCCTTATCAAGAGTACCGCCTTGCTCTATATGTAATTCTAAGAATGCAGCGATTTCATTTTTTTTACGCGCCACTTCTGCGATGCGCGTAGTATCCCCACCGAGTCGCATAATTCCTTCTGCCATAGAGTAACCTGTAGAATTCACAATGGGGAATGCCTCTTTTCCTAAATGACCTGCTATGGCCCTGCTACCCATAACGCCGCCTTCCTCATTGGAGAAAATTATGATTTCTAAAGGATGATCGGTTTTTATCTTGTTTTCATTGAGTACTTCAAGCACTTCCAGTGACGCCATGGAGCCTACGCAACCGTCGTAGTTTCCACCGTTGGGCACGCGATCTATGTGCGAACCAAATGAAATCGGTTTTAATGACGGTTTTTTTCCTTCGCGTCTACCAATCACGTTCCCGGCAAAATCGATATGGACTTTTAAATCAAGTTCTTTTAAGATGTCTATTACCCATTGTTGTGCCGCTACATCTGCATCACTGAACGCTACCCGTTCGGTTTCTCCGTTTTCTTGTAATCCGAATTTGGCAAGTTCCAGGATTCGGTTTTCGAGTCGGTCTTGATTTACTTTAACCTGGGCAAAAGTCATCCACGAGAAGAAATAAATTAATGAACCGAAAAAAGCTTTGTGTTTCATACTATTTTTAATTTAACCCCAAACTTGCCTGATTAAAAACGCAGTTTTCAGTTGGGGTGTTATTGGTTAGAAGCGCAATGGTATTTTCTACTGTCATGGTACACATTTTGGCATAGGTTGTACTTGTGAGACTTCCTACATGTGGCGTAATATAGGTATTTGGATGTTTTGTTATGGTTTCGTTTAGTTCTGGTGGTTCTGTTGCTAATACATCTGCAGCGAATCCACCGATTTTATGGTTTTCTAATGCGATTGTCAAGGCTTTTTGGTCAATGATTCCTCCTCTAGCAGTATTGATGAGCAGGGCGGTGGGTTTCATGAGGGATAAAGCCTTACTGTCGATTAACTTCTCTGTTTTCGATGTCAGTGGAAGATGCAGACTGATGCTGTCCGCCATTTTTATAACCGTTTCAAAAGATTCAAAAGAGTATGGGACGTCTTCTTTTTGCGCGCTCCAGTACATAACGTTCATGCCCATGGCATACGCAATGCGCGCTACTTTTTTTCCAATATTACCCATCCCTAAAATTCCTAAGGTTTTTCCATGTATTTCATCACCGCTATAGCTAGCGCGCTCCTTCCATAGACCTTCTTTGACCAGGGTGATGGCATTGTATAGATTACGTTGTAATATTAAAAGTAACGAAATGGTATGTTCGGCGATGGTATTAGCATTTGAATTGGGAGCGTTGACTACTTTAATACCTCTTTTCGTTGCTTCGGTCACATCAATATTATCTAGCCCTACGCCACAACGGGCTATAACCTTTAGTCTTGGCAATTTATCCATTAAACCAGCTCTAACCTGACCTTTGCCACGGGTGATGATGGCATCGATATGATGGGTTTTTATGGCTTGTTGTAGGGTGGACTTGTCAAAACCAGTGACTACAGTTACATCTTTCGCTGTGGAGAGTATCTGCATTGCCGCATCGGCAATAGTTTCTAATAATAGAATTGTATGCCCCATTTATTTTTTATGGTATAAAGTAGCATCCTTGGTTTTATAGCCTCTAAAATCGTTTCTGCCGGACACATAAATACCTTCTTTGAACAGTTCGTCTTCGAAGATTTTTGGGTCGATTTCTGCATCTGGAGCGCAGGAGATTTCCACTAAATTGCCCGATGGATCACGTACGAACATTTGAATAGGGCCGTCCGGTAGTTGCCGCACGTGTCCCCATGGTTTTGTGTCGATAACACCGAGTTCCTTCATGCGGTAAAAAATGGTATTGATGTCATCTACCTGCACACAAATATGTCCGCGAAAGGAATACGCATCTTCCCATTCCGTCAGGTGTAATTGTTGTTCTTCGTTAAACTTAAAAAAGGCCGTTGGATAATCAAAAAGAAAGGCAGGAATAGGCTCCAGGCCCAACTCGTGCTCGTAAAACTTACAAGCTTCCTCTAAGTTGCTTACAATTAGGGCTACGTGATTTATTTGTATTGCTTTTGCCATCGTCTTACTGTTTAAATTCATTTACAAAATCCCAGTTTGGGGTGAGTCCTAAACCAGGTCTTTTGGGTTCTGGGAGCATACCGTTTTCGTCCACGCTTATTTGCTCTTCCACCAGGTCGTACATCATTGGATTTCCGCCTAGGGAAAATTCAATAACGTTGGCCGATGGTGAAGCAAAGGCTACCGAAGCACCTGCCATAAATGAAAAGGCAGAACCCCAACAGTGCGGTGCCAATTCTAGTTGGTAGGTATGTGCCAATTGTGCTACGCGCATGGCTTCGGTTATTCCACCAATAATGGCGCAATCTGGTTGTAGTACATCCAAAGCGCGCTCGGCAATCAGATCACGTACATCAAATGCGGTGTATTCGCTTTCGCCGGCTGCAATAGGAATATGTGTATTGGCGCGTACTTCCGCAGTACCAATTTTATTGTCAGGACTTATGGGTTCCTCAAACCAATAAAGATTGCACTCTTCAACACCTCGGCAAAATTGCTTTGCTTCAGGAACACTAAAGGTTCCATGGGCATCGGTCATTAATTTAATATTGTCGGGTAGTGCTTTTCGTGCCGCTTTTACACGGGCAATACTTGCTTGAACGGTCTCATCCATAATCCCTACACGCATTTTTACGCCTGAAAAGCCTTTTTTTGTGTAGGAGAGGAGTTGCTCCCCGATTGCGTCAACTTTAGCCCAGCCACCACTGGCGTACGCTGGCATTTTATCTCGGCAGCTACCACCAAGGAGTTCTACGACAGGCACGCCCAACGCTTTTCCTTTTAAATCCCAAAGTGCTGTATCAATTCCGCTCATGGCAGATACGGTTAATCCACGCCTGCCTAAAATGGGGAATTTACGTCCTCTTGAGAGCGCATAATGGTCTCGTGTTCCGTTATAGATATGTTCCCAAATTCTTGAAATGTGACGGGTATCTTTGCCTATCAACATCGGTTTTATTTCATTTTCAATACAGCTAACGATACTCGCACAAGAACCTGAAGAACCAACAGCCGCTTTTGCCTCACCAAGTCCTTGGAGTCCGGAATCTGTGGTTACCACCACTAAGGTCATATCAAAATTGGTCAACAAGCCATAATCCGAAAAATGTTGTTTTTCCTTAGGAATGGGACAGCGCAGCCAATACGCTTCTACGTTGGTTATTTTCATATTATAGAAAAGGTTTTAAAGTGTCCACTGACTTCTGCGTCAACATAGCATAAAATTCTTCGGTCATTGCCGAGCTGCCATGGTCTTGTAGAAACTTGAGCTGTTCCTCGCTTAATCCAACAGGTGATGTGTCTATGGAGTTGGGATAGGGATTGGCTGGTGTACGGTCTACAGGTGGACAAAACTCCACCGATAGCACCTTGTCGTAACCAATTTCGGTAAGCGTCTCCATAATGCGTTTCCAATCGAGATGGCCCATACCAGGAGCCATGCGATTGTTATCCGCTACGTGAAAATTGACCAATCGATCGCCAACCTCTTTTATGGTAGAGAACATATCGACTTCCTCTAAATTCATATGAAAGGTATCTAGGCAAACGCCACAATTGGGACCAACAGCTTCTGCCAAAGCTAGTGCCTGAACACCACGGTTAATAAAATAGGTTTCAAACCGGTTGATAGGTTCAATACCTATTTTGAGTCCATTCGCTTCGGTGTAATTATAGATTTCCTTAACTCCTTCTACCGCCCATTCCCATTCTTCTTCGGGCCTTGCATCCGGCACTATTTTACCTACGGTGGCCGGAACGAGCGAAATCACTTTTCCTCCAAGTTCTTTCACCATTTTAGCGACATCCAATACATATTGTACGGATAGTTGGCGTTGCGTTTTATCCTTGGCAAGCATGTTGCGTTTTTCCAGCATTAAGGTTACGGAACCCCAGCATTGGAGATTGTATTTGTTCAACAATATTTGGACCTCTTTGGTATCGTAGCTTTCCGGGGTGCCCTGAAGTTCTAAATAGGTATATCCCATAGCTGAAATACGCGCCATGGTGTCTTCTAATGATTCTGCACGCATCCAGTTGTGTATGGCTAATTTCATTCTATTTCCGTTTTGCAAGTTTTAAAATAGAAAGATAATTGAAATATTTCAAATACTAATTATTTTTTTAATTAACTGTATATCAGTATATAAAAAGTTTTCAAACGACAACAAACGATTACAAACGAAAGTAAGTATTTTGTAACCGAGTAATTTTTGAAGTCGGCTTTAGGTTTGCAGTGTCGAGTCAAGGTGGCTTGATATTACAAACTATTAATTTTTAAAATATAGGATTATGAATGCACTTAAAAACAGCGTACAGTTAATCGGAAACTTAGGTCAAGATCCAGAAATCGTAACCCTGGATGGAGGCGCTAAATTAGCAAAATTCACTATAGCCACGAGCGATAGTTATAAGAATGCAAAAGGCGAAAAGGTTGAGGATGTGCAATGGCATAATATTGTTGCCTGGGGCAAAACGGCCGATATCGTAGAAAACTATTTGACAAAAGGAAAGCATGTGGCCGTTGAAGGCAAATTAACACACCGCTCTTATGAAACGAAGGAAGGGGAAAAGCGCTATTTTACAGAAGTTCGTTGTAATGAATTACTGATGTTGGGAAAGTAGCTATTTGTAATTGCGAGATGGAAAGCGGAGTTATCTGTTCCAATAAAAATTTGAAGGAACAGATTACTTCGCTATACTCGTAATCCCAACTCACAATACTTATTTTTACACCCATGACCTCGACTGTAGAACAAAAATTATTACCCTTATTAAAAAGTCATTTTGGGTACGATTCGTTTAAGCCTAATCAATTGGCGGTTATTGAAGATGTACTTGCCAAAAAAGATGTGCTTACCATTATGCCCACGGGCGGTGGAAAGTCACTTTGTTATCAGTTATCTGCATTAGCTATGGAAGGTACGGCTATTGTTGTATCGCCGTTAATTGCGTTGATGAAGGATCAAGTAGATGTGTTAAAAGCCAATGGTATTGCAGCAGCGTATTACAATAGCTCGCAGTCCCAAGAAGAGCAACAGGCTATTTTTTCTACTTTAAAGGAAGGAGCTCTTACCTTGTTTTATGTGGCTCCCGAAAGTTTAGGGGGTTTTCACGCTGTTTTCCAAGAGATAAATATTAGCCTGTTCGCGGTTGACGAAGCGCATTGTATTTCGTCTTGGGGACACGATTTTAGACCAGCCTACACCCAATTGGGAGATTTAAAAGAGCGTTTTCCAAAAGTTCCGATTATTGCCTTAACGGCAACAGCAGACGGCACCACCCAAGAAGATATCGCAAATCAATTAAAAATAACAGAAGGAACGCGCCACTTGGCCTCCTTTAACAGGCCCAATTTGTTTTTGGAGGTGCGCCCAGCGCAAAAACGTATTAAACATATTCTTGAATTTTTGGATGAAAGACCTCATGAGAGTGGGATTATTTACTGTTTAAGTAGAAAGAGCACTACCGCCATTGCAGAAAAACTGCGTAATGCCGGCTATAAGGCGAAAGCCTATCATGCAGGTTTATCTGCCGAAGAGCGAACCAAGGTACAAGAAGAATTTATTACAGATAAAGTACCCATAGTTACGGCTACCATTGCTTTTGGTATGGGAATCGATAAGAGTAATGTACGTTGGGTCATTCATTATAATCTCCCAAAGAATTTGGAAGGTTATTATCAAGAAATTGGTCGTGGTGGTCGGGATGGTTTGCCTGCTACAGCGCTGTTATTTTATAGCTTTGGAGATGTAGCCCAGTTGCGGCGATTTATTTCCGAAAGTGAAAATGCTGAGGTGGAATTTGCCAAACTAGAACGTATGCAGCAATTTGCCGAGGCTTTGAGCTGCAGACGTATCGCCTTGTTGAATTATTTTGGAGAACATGTGACCGAGGGCTGTGGTAACTGTGATATCTGTCAGCGCCCACCGGCGTATTTTGATGGCACCCTTCTCGCGCAAAAAATCTGTTCCGCGGTAGCACGATTAAAAGAAAGGGAGCCTATGGGAACCGTTATCGATGTATTACGAGGTGCTAAAAACGCACAGGTATATAATAAAGGCTATCAGCATATAAAAACATACGGAGCGGTTAAAGATATCTCGTGGTTAGATGTGCAGCAATATGTTATTCAATTGTTAAACCAAGGGGTGTTGCGTATTAATTTTAGGGAAGGGGCCCGATTGGAGTTAACACCTTTGGCCAAAGAAGTGCTGTTCTCCAAAAAGTCTGTACGATTAGCTGTCCTAGAGAAGGTTGTCGAACTCAAAAAATCAGAAGGCAAAACTAGAGCAGTTAAAACAGGCTTGTTCGAGAAACTGAGACTGTTGCGCCAGCAACTGGCTACGGAGCAAAATGTTCCGGCCTATGTTATTTTTGGTGACGCCAGTTTAAAGGATATGGAAGCTAAACTCCCTAAGAGTGAGGCGGAATTTGAGAAGATCACAGGCGTAGGACAGGCAAAGTTGGAAAAGTATGCCGAGGTTTTTCTAAATGAGATTGCCGTTTACAAACCTGAAAAGAAGAAAAATAAAGTGCCTACGCACAAAAAATCTTATATCTTTTTCCTAGAAGGATGTACGGTGCAGGAGATAGCGGAAAAGCGAAATCTTTCTGAAAATACCGTTTATGGACACCTGATGAAAGTACATGCAGAAGGGGAAGAGCTAGACATGGACCAGTTTATGAGTAAAGCGGAACAGGAACGTATTTCAAAAGCAAAAGAAGTACTCCCCGATGCTCAAGGATTACGCGACTATTTTGATTTCTTCGAAGAGAAAGTACCGTATTGGAAAATTAAGCTGGGTTTGTATTTGTTGATAGATGAAAAACTATCTGAAACAAGTTATACAGCAACGCAGGTTTTATAAAAAGTATGGCGGTAATTGAGTAAAACATAAAGAAAGAAGAGTTTTTTGGATATAAGCTTAAAGGATAAACACCATCAATTTTTAAAAAAATACTGTTAATACGCTGTTTCTCTGGCTATTGTTTTTTTTATTACATTTAGTTATTAATTAACCACCAAAAAAATTTAGAAATATGTCTGACGAGAATAAGGATTTAGGAGACGAGGCAAAAGATGCTTTGGATAATGCAAAAAAGAAAGCGGAGAACTTAGAAGGGAAGGCTGAAGGCGCTATTGAGAAGGGCAAGAAAAAGTCGAAGGATATAGAGGATAAGGCTGAAGAAGCTATTGAAAAAGGTAAGAAAAAGGCGAAGGATTTAGAGGAAAAGGCTGAAGAAGCTTTTGACAATGCCAAAGAGAAAGCGGGTGACTTTGCAGAAGAGGCTAAGAAAAAAACCAGTGATTTTGCTGACAAAGCGGAAGAGGCGGCCAAAGACTTTAAGGAAGATGTGAAAGAAACCTTTGACCCGAACAATCCTGATAGCGGTAAAACGGTAGCTATAATATCGCATATCACGTTTATTGGATGGATAGTTGCTATTGTAATGAATAGTAGCAATAAAACTGAATTGGGTAGTTATTATATAAGACAAACACTTGGTATTTGGCTTCTTGCCATTGTATTAAGTTGGATTCCTATTGTAGGTTGCTTTGCTTTTATCATTTGTCTTGTACTTGTTGTGATGAGCGTTATCAATGCGGCTAATGAAAAAATGGTTCCGACCCCTTTACTTGGCGATTATTTCCAAGACTGGTTTAAAAGTTTATAAATACAAAAAGGCTGATTTTTATGATTGGCCTTTTTTAGCTAATTTATTATCGTGATATTGCAATATATAAATATGATTAATGGGGATTACAAAAACACAGATATTCAATACGGAACAGAACGAACTTGCCAATACCTTTAAGGTACTTTCCAATCCGGCGAGAATAGCGATATTGGAATTTATAAGTAAGCAGGATGCCTTTATCTGTAACGATATTGTAGATGAAATAGGTTTGGCGCAACCCACCATTTCCCAGCACTTAAAAGAGCTTAAAAGCATCGATTTGATTTCAGGGGAAATCGAAGGAAAGAAAGTCTGTTATTGCATCAACCTAGAAACATGGTCTACCGTTCAAAAACGCCTCAACGCTTTTTTCAATACCACAAAAGCTGAATGCTGTTAATCTAAACCGATAAACAAATGAAGACAAATGAAATTTTATCCCTCTTAAAGCAACATCCCAACAAGGAGCTCTTGTTTCAATATGCACCAGGGAAAATGGTACCTGCGAACTATCGTATTACGGAGATTAAAAATATAACCGTCGATGCGGTCGACTACGAAGCTGGGACCGATTTTTGGAAAGAAACTAGTATTCAGTTATGGGAGAGTCCGGATGAAGTAGGCAAACGCGATTTTATGCATACCAATAAAGCATTGGAGATTTTAAACCGTGTAGATAATATCAAACCCATGAAAAAGGAAGTGGAGGTAAATTTTGCGTACAGTAACGAACAGTTTCATACCGCACAATTATTCATGCATAGTAACGCTCTAGATGGTAAACAACTGGTATTTCATTTAGGTGTAACACCGAATGATTGCAAGGCCAAGGAAACCTGTGGTGTTCCTGTTACTATGGCAAGTGTTTCCTATTATACATGTTCTAATGGAAGCGGATGCTGTTAAAATGAATAGTCTTATAAAAAACACTATTAGGTCTATGAAAGTTTCGGATTGGGAGTCCGTTGCAAGCATTTATAAAGAAGGCCTCGCTACAGGCGCTGCAACGTTTGAAACCAAGGTTCCTCCATTTGAAACTTGGGATGCCGCACATTTGAAAAACTGTAGAATTGTTGCGGTACATGCTGATAAAGTTATAGGGTGGGCAGCACTCTCACCTGTTTCAGGAAGATGTGTTTATGGTGGCGTTGCAGAAGTAAGTATTTACATTTCGGGCATATCCAGAGGTTTGGGCGTAGGCAAACTATTAATGGAACAATTGATAATAGAAAGCGAAAAAGAGGGGTTGTGGACTTTGCAATCTGGTATATTCCCTGAAAACGAAGCAAGTATTCAGTTACACAAAACAATGGGTTTCCGGTATATTGGAAAACGGGAGAAAATCGGTCGGACAATAGAAGGCGAGTGGAAAGACAATGTGCTTTTTGAAAGGCGCAGTACCGTAATAGGAACGGATTAGTTTATGGGATTATCCGAGGAGGACGCCTCTAATAGTTTGCGCTCCAACTCTGCCTGAAACTCTTCCATAACAGGTTTTACAGTGCTTTCTGGTAAATCCGCTATCTTGATATACATGAGTCCGTCTACCGAATTATTGAATAGAGGATCTACGTTAAAAGCGACCACTTTTGCATTTTGCTTTATGTATTTTTTTATCAATACAGGTAAACGTAAGCTTCCTGGTTCTACTTCATCGATCAAACGGTCAAATTTGTTTAAGTCGGCCTTTGTTTCGTCAAAAACAAATTCCTTGTCAGCATCGTTCAATTTCACTTTAAATTCCTTCTTAGGTCTAATATATTGGGCAACATAGGGATCCCAATAGTTAGACTTCATAAATTCTATCATTAACGACTTGGAAAAATTCGAAAACTGGTTGCTGATACTTACACCACCAATAAGGTATTTATGCTCTGGATGTCTAAGGGTAGTGTGTACGATTCCTTTCCATAATAGAAATAACGGCATAGGTTTCTGCTGGTATTCTTTGGTAATGTAAGCGCGACCCATTTCTATAGATTGCTGCATCATATCATACAACTCTGGCTCTACTCGAAATAAGTCTTGCAAATAAAATCCATCTATACCGTATTTGGGAAATATCTCCGATCCCATACCCATGCGGTAGGCGCCTACAATACAATTATCTTCATTATCCCATAAAAAAAGATGATGATAGTAGGAGTCAAAGATGTCCAAATCTATAGCCTTGTTGGTGCCTTCGCCTATAGCCCTAAAGGTTACCTCTCGCTGACGACCTATTTCTTTAAGGATAAATGGCATATCCTGTTCTTTGGCAAGAAACACCTCGTAATTTTTACTTTGTAGCAAGCGACAATCCTTCTCCCTCAATTTCTCTATTTCACCTTGCATGACCTCTTTTCGCATGGCATGTGCAATTTTTTTGGGTGGCTTTGGGATTTTAAGGGTTGAAGGCAACTGATCGATCAGTCGTTCTTTTTGGAAGGCATTGGAGAGTATGTATGTTTTTCTTCGAAGAAGATCGGTAAACTCTTTTAAGTTTTCCTGTTCATTTTGGGTCTGAACTGAAATGGGTTGACCAATACGTACTTTTATTGGGCGATTGCGTTGCGAAAGTACCTGCGAGGGGATCATTGCCGTTCTAAAAACTGGGTTCCATCGAGATAATCTGTAGAACAATTTACTATTCCTTCCATGAAAGTAGATAGGAACTACAGGTACTTGCGCCTTTTTTATCAGTTTTAGTGCAGCTTCTTCCCAAGGTTTATCTACAATCAATTTACCATCTTTGTGGGTAGAAACTTCCCCAGCAGGGAAAATACCAAGGGGATGACCATCCCTAATATGTTGTAACGCTTTTTTAAAGCCTGCAATACTGCTCCTTGCTCCTTTGTGTTCTTCAAACGGGTTAACGGGAAGTACGTAAGGTGCTAAAGGTGCCATACGCTCTAAAAGAAAATTGGCCATAATCTTATAATCCTTACGCAATGGGAGTAACAAACGCATCAATAAAATACCATCAATAGCACCAAGAGGGTGATTAGAGATGGTTATATATGAACCCTCTTTTGGCAATCGCTTAAAATCTTCTTCGGGAATATCATAATCAATTTCATAATGTTCCAAGATTGCTTGGGCATATGCCTCGCAGTCTAGATGGGTTATGGTATCGTAAAATGAATTTATGGAGGAAATACGCGTTACTTTCATTAGCATCCACGCAATAAAAGTGCCCAAATAGCCATACTTGGAAACATTAATAGCTTTCGCTACTTCTTTTGCGGTTACTAGACCCATATAAAGAGATGATTAGGAATGGGTAAAGATAGCAAAAAGCAGTGCTGAGCGATTTGTTTTATCTTATAATTATTTAGGAAAATTTCTTTATTTTACCACAAGCTGTACCGTCTCCTTACCACGTTGTTCTAAAAGAATTTCATGTCCGTTTTGTAACGATGCTAACGCTTTTGTATTAAAATGTCTGATGGTATAAAGCGACACGTCTTCATGATGAACAATTTTGTATTTGCTCTTAAGTTCGTTGAGTAATGTCGGTAAACCGCCAAACTTATTATCAACACATACAGAAAAACTAATGGCAGAATTCTGTATAAGGTCTACTTTCATTTTATGTTCGTGAAATAACTTGAATAGCTGACTGATACTATCTTCTACAATGAAGGAAAAATCTAGGGAAGACAATTTCATTAAAACCTGATTTTTTTTAACGATAAAGCAGGGAACGTTGGGCTCTATTCCTATACCCTTTCCTACGGTGGTTCCCTTATCCTTAGGGTTTATAAAGGACTTCACGTGAAGGGGGATTTCCTTTTTTTGCAGTGGTTGCAATGTTTTTGGGTGAATGACCGATGCACCGTAGAAAGCCAGTTCTATTGCTTCCCGATACGAGATGTTGTTTAACAACTGAGTTTCTTTAAAATGTCTTGGATCTGCATTTAAGACACCAGGAACATCTTTCCATATAGTTACAGAATCAGCGTTTAGGCAATAGGCCAATATTGCAGCTGTATAATCCGAACCTTCCCGTCCTAGGGTAGTAGTAAAATTGTTGTTGTCACTCCCTAGAAATCCTTGGGTAATATTTAAAATACTTTTGTCTATAGTAGAAATCTGTTCTTGTGTTTTTTCCCAATTTACAGTTGTATCTCTATAATTAGTATCGGTTTTAATATAGTTCCTAACGTCAAGCCAATTGTTTTTAATCTCAATTTCCTCGAGGTAGGCACTTATAATGGTTGTGGCGATGAGCTCTCCGTAACCTACCACTTGATCATAAACAAAATTGTAGTTGGGCGATTTATTCCACGCTAAGAATCCGTTTACCTCATCTATCAAAACCTTAAAATCCCGATAGATGATATGCTGTGGATTTGGAAATAAATCGTTCAAAATTGAGGTATGGTAATCTACTATCTCTGTAATCGCTAGAAGAGTGGCCGACTTGTCTTTGAAATAGGCATCAACTATCGCTTCCATAGCATTGGTAGTCTTGCCCATGGCCGATATAACGATAAGTGTATTCGCGTGTCCAGTGTGTTCTAAAACCTTTACGACATTCCTAATGCCATCTGCATCTTTAATGGATGCACCTCCAAATTTAAAAACCCTCATAAATAATTTCGGTTATTTTTTTCTAGTAAACCAGAAAGTTAGTCTTCCATATTTTTTAGATAGGTACGCATGCCCTCTTCGTTTAATTGCACTACATCCCAATCTCGCATCACTTTGGCTCCCTTGCTTTCATAAAAATTGATGGCATTTTCGTTCCAGTCCAAGACCTCCCAACTAATTCTTTTTACTCCAAGGTCATAACCATAACGTACGACCTTGTTTAGCAGGGCCGTACCTAAGCCACTACCGCGCATTTGTTCCGTCACAATTAAATCCTCTAGATGAAGTACTGTTCCTTTCCAGGTAGAATATCTGGGATACACCAATGCAGAACCAACAATGACACCTTGCTTTTCTGCCACAAAGCATTGGAACTTTTTTACGTCACCAAAACCATCGGTAACTAAATCTTCTACTGTAATTTCTACGGCATCATCTTCCTTTTCGAACACGGCCAATTCTAGTGTTAATCCCAGTACTTGGGACATGTCTGCTTCTACCGCTTTTCGTATTATATATTCCATATTGTTATAAATAAAACACAAAGTTAAAAATTTAAAAAATGTAAAAATGACGAAAACGATATAGTATCACAAATTATTCGATATTTGTGGTCTAAACACAACTTCTTACCAATGACAAAAAGAAATCAGACGCTTGGAGAGTTCATTATTGAAAATCAATCGTCCTTTAAATATTCTTCAGGAGAACTTTCAAAACTCATAAATGCGATACGATTAGCTGCAAAGGTGGTGAACCATGAAGTAAATAAAGCCGGATTAGTGGATATTTTAGGTGATGCCGGTGATACCAATATACAAGGCGAGGAACAAAAAAAATTAGATGTTTTTGCCAATGAAAAATTTATTTCCACATTAAAGAATAGAGAAATTGTTTGTGGAATTGCCTCGGAAGAGGAGGATAGTTTTATTGCTATTAATAGTAATGATAATAATCATCAGAATAAATACGTAGTGCTAATAGATCCTTTGGACGGCTCTTCAAATGTAGATGTGAATGTATCAGTAGGAACCATATTCTCTATTTACAGACGAGTTACTCCCGTAGGTACTCCGGTAACTTTAGAAGACTTTCTTCAACCAGGCAATCAGCAAGTGGCTGCGGGTTATGTGGTGTACGGCACATCTACAATGTTAGTATATACAACAGGAGCTGGCGTTAATGGGTTTACGTTAAATCCGGCACTCGGCACCTTTTATTTGTCACATCCCAATATGCAATTTCCGGAAACAGGAAAAATATATTCTGTCAATGAAGGTAACTATGTGCATTTTTTGCAGGGTGTTAAAGACTACATAAAATATTGTCAGCAAGAGGAAGGCGATAGGCCGTATACCTCAAGGTATATTGGTTCTCTAGTTTCAGATTTTCACAGAAACATGATTAAAGGTGGTATTTATATGTATCCGAAGAGTAGCGTTACCGAGAGTGGAAAACTTCGTTTGCTTTATGAATGTAATCCAATGGCCTTTATTGCAGAACAAGCAAACGGAATAGCAGTTGGCGGAAGAACACGAATTATGGATATTCAGCCTACGGAGCTTCACCAGCGTGTTCCATTCTTTTGTGGTAGTCGAAAAATGGTGGAAAAACTACAGGAATTTCTTAGTAAATACCATTAAAAAAGGGAGGTAATCACCTCCCTTTTTTACCTTGAATGAAACAAAGACACTATTTTAATAGATATAGGTAATCTTCAAAATCTATCTTACCACTAAAAATAGCAATAGAACGTTCTATCACTTGGTTGGCGCTATCATTGGAAAAACCAAGGCCTATCGCATATTTTCTAAGTAAAAGCATTTCTTCGTCATCAATCACATTGTCTGCAAAGATAATGCGGAACAGATCATAAAGACGCTCCATCCTTTTTTCCAAACTGGTAGGTGGTTCGATCGGGAATTTTTTATTTGAATCCATTACTTCCTTATATTCCTTTTCTGAGATTTCTAATTTTCTTGCAAACCCGTCTAGCATGGTTTGTTCCTCTTTGCTTATTACACCATCAGACGCCGCTAATGTGGCTATTGCAGCAAAATGAGCTACATTTTTTCTATGCTCGGGGTTACCGTATAAATCTGTAAATGACATATTTCCTGTTTTATTGGAGACAAATATAATTTTTTTAGAATTCATAATTTATATGATAGCAGACTTTGTTTTGATCGCTAATTTGTAATTTCACAACGCTATGAAAAAACCACTTCTAGAATTCACGGATAGGGGTATTTATTGCGATGCAGCCAAAGTCTATATAGACCCTTGGAAACCTGTGGATAGGGCTATTATTTCCCATGGCCATGCAGACCATAGCCGTTGGGGACATAAAGACTATATTACCCATCACAGAAATGTACCTATTATTTCACATCGTTTGGGAGATATTCAGGTTACAGGAGTGGGATGGGGGGAGGTTTTTTACATCAACAACGTTAAATTTAGTCTGCATCCTGCCGGTCATATTATCGGGGCCTCACAAATACGAGTGGAACACAAAGGAGAGGTATGGGTCTTTTCCGGAGATTATAAAACCGAAAATGATGGAATATCCACACCCTACGACCCAGTAAAGTGTCACACGTTTATAACGGAATGTACTTTTGGGCTTCCCGCCTTCTCATGGACATCACAACAGGAGGTTTTGAACAATATTAACCAATGGTGGGGTCAAAATAGGGAAAAAGGGCAAACATCGGTACTATTTGGATATAGTTTGGGAAAAGCGCAACGATTATTAAAATATTTGGATACCGATATTGGTAAAATCTACACCCATGGTGCTATTGAAAATATGACAGCTGTATTGCGACCCTTAGTTGATTTTCCAGAAACCAATTTAATAACAAGGGATACTAAAAAATCCGAGTTCTTAGGTAATATTGTTTTAGCACCACCTAGTGCCCACGGCTCTACATGGATACGAAAGATGGTTCCCTATGTGACTGCTTCGGCTAGCGGATGGATGGCCTTTAGAGGTGCCAGGCGCAGACGGGCTGTGGATAAAGGGTTTGTATTGAGCGATCATTGTGATTGGGAAGGATTGCTGACCAGTATCAAAGCTACGGGAGCTGAAAAAATTATCTGTACACATGGTTATACCGATATTTTTTCGCGTTATCTAAGGGAATTAGGATATGATGCAAGAACGGAAAGCACACAATACGGAGAAGAAGAAAATGAAATAGCTACCGATAAAAGTGCCAAAAGTCTTTCCGCATGAAAGATTTTGCCCTACTCATAAAAGCATTGGATAGCACCAACAAGACCACCTTGAAGGTAGCTGCTCTGTCCGCATACTTTAAAAAAGCCAATGATAGGGATAAAGTATGGACCATTGCCATTCTTTCCCATCGGAGACCGCCAAGACCTGTTAATACGACTTTGTTAAGGGGGTGGGCATCGGAACTGGCCAATATTCCCTTATGGCTTTTTGAGGAAAGCTATCATATCGTTGGCGATTTGGCAGAAACCATTGCCTTGGTAGTCCCAACAACTGCATCAACAACTACAAAATCGTTGACAGGCTACCTAGAGGAGATGATTGCGCTCAAAAAGAAGTCGGACGAGGACAAAAGGGCGTATCTCTTGAAAAATTGGAAGGTATTGGACTACTATGAGCGTTTTGTTTTTACGAAACTGATTACAGGTGGTTTTCGAATTGGCGTAAGTCAAAAATTAATGACCCGTGCATTATCCAAAGCAACAGAAATTGATGAGGATATATTAGCCTATAAGTTGATGGGCAATTGGGACCCGAGCACCATTACTTTCCAAGAACTTATTTTAGAAGAAAACGAAAGCGATTACCTTTCCAAACCTTATCCCTTCTATTTAGCTTACGCAATCGAGGGTGAAGTAAACGAACTAGGAGAGATACAGGATTGGTCTGCAGAACATAAATGGGATGGGATACGTTCGCAGGTAATTCTGAGAAATAATGAAATTTTCATTTGGAGCCGTGGAGAAGAACTGGTGACGGATAAATATCCTGAATTTGCAGCATTTATTGGTAAAATACCCAACGGAACCGTACTTGACGGAGAAATACTCCCCTTCCCAAATAACGAAATTGGAACCTTTAATGATTTACAAACTAGGATAGGTAGAAAAACTGTTTCCAAAGCACTTTTGTCAAAAGTACCTGTGATACTAAAAGCCTATGATTTGTTAGAATGGGAAGGCAAAGATGTCCGGGAGCGTCCATTTATAGAACGTAGAAAATTGTTGGAACAGCTGCATAGCTCCATTGAGGCATTAAATCAAAGCTCAGAAAACAATATACCTTTCCATCTCTCTGAAACCATACATTTTAAGTCGTGGGGCGATGTGAGTAAAGAAAGACAACGCGCAAGAGAAATGCGAAGTGAGGGCTTGATGTTGAAAAATAAAAATTCTCCCTATTTGGTTGGAAGGAAAAAAGGCGATTGGTGGAAATGGAAGGTGGATCCGTTAACCATTGATGCCGTGCTTACTTATGCCATGCGAGGGCATGGGAGACGAAGCAACCTATTTACGGATTACACTTTTGGATTATGGCAAGAAAATGACCTAGGGGAAAAGGAGTTGGTCACTTTTGCTAAGGCCTATTCCGGACTTACAGATTCAGAATTGAAAAAAGTGGATGCCTGGATAAAGAAGAATACATTAGAGCGCTTTGGCCCTGTACGTAGTGTATCGCCCCATCATGTTTTTGAGATTGCCTTTGAAGGTATTGCGCTATCCAAAAGGCATAAGAGTGGTATTGCTACTCGGTTTCCGAGAATTTTACGCTGGAGACAAGATAAAACCATTTATGAGGCGAATAGTTTGGATGATTTAAAGGCGCTAATTCCAAATTAGGCTATGAATCGAAACAAGCTTTATACTATAGCAGAGACTTGGTTCCAAGCCCAAAACTGGAAACCTTTTAAATTTCAAAGGGACACTTGGACTGCTTTTTTACAAGGTAAACACGGACTCTTAAATGCGCCAACAGGTAGTGGCAAAACGTATGCACTGTGGTTTCCAGTTGTACTTATCTACATCAAAAATAATCCCGATTATCAGACCAAGCATAAAAAAGGCTTAAAGGCCATTTGGATAACACCTTTACGTGCACTTTCTAATGAAATAAAGCAATCCGCAGAACGGATTACCAAAGATTTAGGTACACAAATGACCGTAGGTATTCGTACAGGTGACACGTCTACCAAAGAACGTTCCCAACAAAAACGTAATATGCCCGACCTATTAATTACTACACCAGAAAGTCTTCAGTTATTGCTGTCTTCTAAAGGGTATGAAAAAGTGTTCAAAGAGTGTTCTGCTATTATTGTTGATGAGTGGCATGAACTTTTAGGAACCAAAAGGGGTGTGCAGATGGAGCTGGGCCTTTCTCGCCTAAAAACAATCAGTAAGGATTTACGTATTTGGGGAATTTCTGCGACTATTGGAAATTTAGAGCAAGCAAGAGAAGTACTACTGGGGCCAGAAACAGAAACCCTTAAAAATTCGGTTTTAATTAAAGCAAAACTCAACAAGAAAATTACGGTTAAGAGCATCATTCCAAAAGAAATGGAAACCTTTCCCTGGCGTGGGCATTTAGGATTAAAATTACTAGAAGACGTAGTTCCCATTATCGATAAGAGCAAAACTACCCTACTCTTCACAAACACAAGGAGCCAATGTGAAATATGGTTTCAGAAAATACTGGAAAAACATCCTGAATATGCAGGAGAGTTTGCCATGCACCATGGTAGTGTAAACAAGGAAACACGTGTTTGGGTAGAACAGGCCATACGCAATGAAAGCCTTAAAGCTGTAGTCTGTACATCAAGTCTGGATTTAGGGGTGGATTTTGCCCCTGTGGAGACGGTTGTTCAAATCGGCGGTCCCAAAGGTGTAGCGCGATTTTTACAACGGGCTGGCCGCAGCGGCCATAGTCCGGGAAAGGAAAGTGTAATCCATTTTCTGCCCACACACGCCATGGAACTCATTGAAGCATCAGCCATGCAACAGGCAGTAAAGCATGAGGCCGTAGAAGACCGTATTCCTTATTTGAATAGTTTCGATGTCCTGTTACAATACTTAACCACCCTTGCAGTTTCAGACGGATTTTATCCGGATGAGATTTATACAGAAATTAAAGGAACGTTTTGTTATCAAGGTATATCGGATGCACAATGGCAGTGGTTGTTAAACTTTCTAGTAATGGGTAGCCAAAGCCTACAATCTTATGATGAATACAAAAAGGTAGACATAGAGGAAGATGGAAAGTTTAAGGTAAATAATCGGGGTGTTGCCATGCGGCACCGGTTTCAGATTGGGACGATTGTTGGGGATGCGAATATTACGGTCAAGTATCAAAAAGGAGGGTATATTGGCTCTATTGAAGAGTTCTTCATTTCTAAATTAACGCAGGGCGATGTCTTTACGTTTGCCGGCAGAAATCTAGAGTTCATACGGGTAAAAGGAATGCAGGCACAGGTTAAAAATTCAACCAAACGAACGAACAAAGTTCCTAGTTGGATGGGTGGGCGACTTAGTTTTTCTGCACAGATGTCAGAATTACTGCGACAAGAACTCTACACGGCAACGTTGGAAACAAGTAAGCAATCCATAGAAATACGATCTTTGGCACCCATGTTTAAAAAGCAAAGAGAGGAAAGTATTGTGCCTAAACCCAACGAATTTCTGATAGAGACCTTTAAAACACGAGACGGTTATCACCATATTTTTTATCCGTTTGAAGGGCGTGGGGTACATGAGGCCATGAGCAGTATGTTGGCCTACAGAATTAGTTTGTTGATGCCCATTACTTGTTCCTTAGCGTATAATGATTATGGTTTTGAGTTGTTGTCCGATAAACAGATAGACATTCAGCACGTTTTGGATAATAATCTGTTCAGTACAGAATATATGCTTTCCGACCTGCAAAAAAGTCTAAATTCCAATGAAATGGCCAGGCGTAAATTTCGGGACATTGCGGTTATCAGTGGTATGGTGTTTACCGGATATCCAAATAAAGGAATTAAGATGAAACATTTGCAAAGCAGCTCCCAATTGTTGTTCGATGTTTTTAAAGATTTTGAGGCTGATAATCTATTGTATCAACAAGCCTATACAGAAACTTTTGAGCATCAGCTAGAGGAAGGAAGGCTTAGAATGGCCTTGGAACGTATTGCTGTACAGGGTATTGTTTGGAAGCAATGTACCAAGGCCACACCTTTTTCCTTTCCTATAATTACGGACAGGTTACGAGAAAAATTATCAAGTGAAAAATTAGCGGATCGCATCAAGAGAATGACGGCCATACTTATGAAATAGGTAATTTTAACCCATGACCGAAGCAATCCAAATCCACAACCAGAATTTTAAGATGCATTCCTCTGGTGTTTTGTTTTGGGAAGAGCAATCCATGCTGCTGATCAGTGATGTACATCTGGGCAAGGTTTCTCATTTTAGAAAGTTTGGGGCTGCAGTACCACAACAAGCGGTTCAAAAGAATTTTACGGCAATGAATGACGTTATCGATTACTTCCATCCTAAAACGGTGGTTTTTATGGGTGATTTGTTCCATTCCTCCCTAAATCAGGAGTGGAAGCTTTTTGAAATATGGATCGCTGCGCAATCCGCTAACATTATTTTGGTTAGTGGCAACCACGATATTATCTCCCCTTTAAAATATGAGGCACTAGGGATTGAGGTTATTGAAGAGCTCATTTTAAACTCATTTTTGTTAACCCATCATCCGGAAGAACGAGATGGTTTTTTTAATTTTTGCGGACATATTCATCCCGCCATAAAATTGACAGGATTCGGTAGGCAAATGGTGCGACTACCTTGTTTTTACAAATCGCCCAAACAACTTATTTTACCCGCTTTTGGAGAATTTACAGGCACCTATACATTGGAGGCTAAAAAAGACTGTGAAGTTTTTGCTTTGTTAGGCGATGCCGTTTTGCCCGTTACTCTTACTGAGTCAAAACGAAAAGGACGTTTGCCAAAACGGTAATTTTTAAATGGATAAGGTGCGTCATAAACCTACCCTTTAGCTACTTTTAAAAAAATAAATATGAAAAAGACCTTTGCCATATTAAATTTATTATCGGTCATCTTGGTTATTGCGGTGAACTATATTTCCCAAGCCCTGCGACTCAACGATACTACTATAGGAGAAATCAGTCAGAAATACGACAACTTGTTTACACCAGCAAGTTATGCTTTCGCCATTTGGGGCATTATCTTTTTAGGTCTCTTTGCCTACGCAATATTTCAGGTTAAGCGTGCTTTTTTTGGAGATAAACCTAGTGATTATATTATTCAAACGGGTTTTTGGTTCGTACAAGCCAATGTGTTGAATTCCTTATGGGTTATTGCTTTTGTCTTTGATTATACCGGGGTTTCGGTCATGATTATGCTGGGGATTCTAGTTTCTCTTGTGAAAATTATTTTGAATACGAATATGGAACGCTGGCATGCGCCAAAGAGCACTATAGCATTCGTGTGGTGGCCCATTTGTCTTTATAGCGGTTGGATAGCTGTAGCGACGATAGCCAATGTTTCCGTGCATCTAACAAAAATTGGATGGGACGGCAGTCCATTTTCCGAAACAACTTGGACCATAGTAATGATTATGATTGCTACATTTTTGAATCTTGTAATGATATGGAAGCGCAATATGCGAGAATTTGCCGCTGTAGGGATTTGGGCATTGTTTGCCATTTACATTAGACATAAAGATTCAATAGAAATAGTTGGGTATACCGCTTTGGTAGGAAGCGTTCTCATTTTCAGCTATATGGTGTGGCATGGTTTTCAGAATAGAAAAACAAATCCATTTATCGGCAAAGTCCTATAGGAAAGCTGCTATTTTTTATCCAATCCTTGGAATGAAGCTGCTATAGAAACTATCTTTGCACCTCAATACATTATTTTTTGTCAAAATTGACCATTCCCGAACTGTTTTCAACAGCTCCTAACGTACAGGAACTGCAAAAGGCTATTGCCAAATCTGAACACGCCACTCCGTTACATGTACAATTAAAAGGTCTGGTAGGCTCTTCGCTCTCTTTTGTTTTGGCTGAAGCATTTAAGAAAGCCGACGCTCCTTTTCTGTTTATTTTCAATGATAAGGAAGAAGCGGCCTATTATTTAAATGACCTTGAACTTATTATCGGGGAAAAGGATGTACTATTTTATCCAGGCAGTTATCGTAGGCCATATCAGATTGAGGAAACCAACAATGCCAATGTGCTTTTGCGAGCCGAGGTGCTCAATCGTATTAATTCCCGAAAGAAACCGGCGGTTATCGTAAGCTATCCGGATGCCTTGTTCGAGAAAGTTGTTACACGAAAAGAACTGGACAAAAACACCTTGAAAATACAATTGGAAGACACCCTTTCGTTGGATTTTCTAAACGAGGTGCTGTTCGAATACAAATTCAAACGTGTCGATTTTGTTACGGAACCAGGGGAGTTTTCCGTCCGTGGAGGTATTGTAGATGTGTTTTCCTTTTCCCATGACGAACCTTATAGACTGGAGTTTTTTGGTGATGAGGTAGATAGCATACGCACCTTTGACGTAGAAACACAACTATCAACGGAAAAGGTAAAAAAGATTTCTATAGTGCCTAATGTTGCCAATAAATTTTTGCAAGAAAAACGGGAAAGTTTTCTAGGATATATTTCTGATAAAACTATCGTATTTTCAAAAAACACTAGCCTACTTTATGCCCGATTAGATGATTTTTTTGAAAAGGCCCAAGAAGCGTTTACAAAACTATCCGAGGATATAAAACACGCAACACCGGCCGAACTTTTTCTCAATGGAACTGCTTTTAAGGAGCAATTGAAGGATTTCGGTTTGATTACACTAGGCGGAAACGCTACTGACGATTCTTCTGTTGCAAAGGGGATTACTTTTGATACCACACCACAACCCTCGTTCAATAAGAAGTTTGATTTGCTGATACAAAACCTAAACGAGTTTAATTCCGCAGGTTTTGATAATTATATCTGTTGTGCCACAGAACAGCAAGCACGACGGTTTAATGATATTTTCGAGGAAATATCAGAAAAGATACATTACAAAACTATCGTCTTTCCATTGCACCAAGGATTTGTTTCCAAAGATTTGAAATTGGTCTGTTATACCGACCATCAAATTTTTGAACGTTACCATAAATTCCATCTTAAAAATGGTTACGCTAAAAAGCAGGCCATTACGCTCAAGGAACTCAATAAATTGGAAATTGGCGATTACGTGACTCACATAGATCACGGTATTGGCAAGTTTGGTGGTTTACAAAAAATAGATGTCGAAGGCAAAAAGCAAGAGGCCATAAAATTGATGTACGGAGAGCGTGATATTTTGTATGTAAGTATTCACTCGCTGCATAAAATTTCCAAGTTTAACGGTAAGGACGGAGCTCCTCCTAAGATTTACAAACTAGGGTCCGGTGCCTGGAAAAAAGTAAAGGACAAGACCAAATCCCGGGTTAAGAAAATCGCTTTTAACCTGATAAAGGTATATGCCAAAAGACGTTTGGAAAAAGGGTTTCAATACGACCCGGACAGTTACCTACAAAATGAACTGGAAGCCTCTTTTATTTATGAGGACACTCCGGACCAAGGCAAAGCAACCGAGGATATTAAAAAGGACATGGAAAGTGAACGCCCAATGGACCGTCTTATCTGTGGCGACGTAGGTTTTGGAAAGACCGAAGTTGCGATTAGAGCAGCATTTAAAGCTGTGGACAATGGTAAGCAAGTGGCCGTTTTGGTGCCCACAACAATTCTAGCTTTTCAGCACCATAGAACGTTTACAGAACGTTTAAAGGAAATGCCGGTATCTATAGACTACCTCAACCGTTTCCGAACCGCAAAAGAACGAAAAGAAACCTTGGAAAGGCTTGAGGCCGGGAAAGTAGATATCATTATCGGTACGCATCAATTGGTGAATAAAAAGGTAATTTTTAAGGATTTAGGCTTACTCATTGTTGATGAAGAGCAAAAATTCGGGGTATCCGTCAAGGATAAATTAAAGTCCATTAAGGAGAATGTAGATGTACTGACCTTAACGGCTACGCCTATTCCGAGAACATTGCAGTTTAGTCTTATGGCAGCCCGTGATTTATCAGTTATTACCACGCCACCACCGAACAGATACCCCATTGAAAGTTCCGTTATCGGATTTAACGAGGAAACTATAAGAGATGCTATTGCTTATGAAATTGAGCGTGGCGGACAGGTATTCTTTATTCATAACCGAATTGAAAATATAAAAGAGGTTGCCGGCATGATACAACGCTTGGTACCCGATGCCAAAGTAGGTATTGGCCATGGCCAGATGGAAGGTAAAAAGCTGGAAACCTTGATGCTCAGTTTTATTAATGGCGAGTTTGATGTACTGGTTTCTACCACCATTGTAGAAAGTGGATTGGATGTGACCAATGCCAATACCATTTTCATCAACAATGCGAATAATTTTGGACTAAGTGATTTGCATCAAATGCGCGGGCGTGTAGGGCGAAGCAACAAAAAAGCCTTTTGTTATTTCATTACCCCACCGTATGAAGCAATGACCAACGATGCGCGCAAGCGTATTGAAGCATTAGAGCAGTTTTCCGAGTTGGGAAGTGGATTTAATATTGCGATGAAGGATTTGGAAATTCGTGGCGCAGGAGATTTGCTAGGTGGAGAACAAAGTGGTTTTATAAACGAAATTGGATTTGAAACCTATCAAAAAATATTGGCCGAAGCTATTGACGAACTAAAAGAGAATGAATTCAAGGACCTGTACGATGAGGTACAAGGTGCAAAGGAAAAAATATTTGTAAAAGAAACGCAAATAGATTCAGATTTTGAGTTGCTCTTTCCCGATGCTTACATTAACAATATCACGGAGCGACTAAATCTATATACAGAATTAAATCAGGTAAAAGATGTAGCGGGGCTTAAAAAGTTTGAAGCACAGCTGATAGACCGTTTTGGCGAACTCCCACCCCAAGCCGATGATTTATTAAACTCTGTCCGGATCAAGTGGATTGCGAATAGTATTGGGATAGAAAAAATAGTAATGAAACAGGGTAAATTGATAGGTTACTTTATTTCTGACCAACAGTCGGAATTCTACCAGACTGCTGCCTTTACCAAAGTATTGAAGTTTGTACAAGGTAATCCGCAAAAATGCACCATGAAGGAAAAGAAAACCCGAAACGGTCTGCGTTTATTGCTGGTTTTTGAGGGGATTAGGAGTGTGGATAGGGCGTTTTTGGCGTTGCAGCCTTTAGGGAGTGTGAAGTCTAAGATTGAGGCAGTTTAATATGTGATTTGTAAATTTATTTGAAATTAAAAGTTTGAAATAGACAAATAACCGTGCTTTTATGGGCAATGCCGTCCAAATGTCGGGTCAAATTTTCTAAAATTCATAGGTTTCGTTTTATCTTGAGCCTAACATTGCGGAACACTTTAAAAACGCAAACAGATGAAACAACCGGCATTAGGTAACAAGATTACCGAGTTACGCAAACAAAAAGGATTTACACAAGAGGAACTAGTGGAGCGCTGTAATATAAATGTGCGCACTTTGCAACGTATAGAAAGCGGTGAGGTTTCCCCTAGAAGTTATACGATTAAAACCATATTATCGGCCTTAGATCACGATTTTGAGGAGCTTTATGATGTAGATGATAATGTTCTAGAAAATGAAATTGCATTAGCTTCTCCAAACGCAGCAAAGTCGGTACGTTTTTTATTAGGCATGGCCGGTGTTTTCGGGATTATCTATTTGATTTTAGGACCTTTTGAAGCCTTTGCAGACTACTATAGGTTTGGGGAAGACGAATTGATTTTTGGTATTACCGGCCATATTCTCATCAAAGTACTGGCCTACATCAGTTATGGCATATTTATCTACGGCTTCCTTATTATAGGTAGGTTGTTTCAAAATTTTTTAATGAAAATTGCATCGGTACTTATCATTTCGGTACTCTTTCTTTTTTATACCTATGATATTATATCCCTGTTTTATACAGTAGTATTTCCTGTTGAAGGAATACTAGTGGCAACATCTATAATTATGGGCACATTGGGCATAGTGTTTGGAATTTCCATTATCAAATCTGCCAACCGTTGGGGTGTACTTGGCTATGTTGCAGGAGGGTTTGAAATTTTTACCGCGGTTTGTTTTCTTACCGTGATACTGGTGTTAGTAGGGCTAGTTACCCAATTTCCTGCGGTGATTATAGAGGTTGTTCTCTTGGTTAAGATGAGGCAAATGATAAAGGCGTTGTGAAGTTTGTAAGTATTCTTTTAAGCGTCGTAATATATTCAACTGGGTGTTCGGTAAGACAGTTTTTTGTAGTTATCTTGCATTTCATTAAACCATAGTAATCACAAATGGAGCTTAATTTAGCGGAGAAATTAGCAATCGTAAAAATGATTTATTCCATGGTATATGCAGATGGTATGGTACACGATGGAGAAATTAACGAAGTAAGTAAATTGATGAAGGTTATCGATTTTGATAGTAATCAGATTCAGTTTGCGCAAAATATTGAACAGGAGCAGAGTATTGCCATTTTACAGAAAATGACCAATGCCAAAAAGAAAGCATTGACCAGAATTCTAGAGGATGTAGCAAAATCTGATGGTTTCGTTCACGAAAAGGAAATAGCACTCCTCAATAGTGTCTTTGCTTCATTACAAGCATAATTTAGGTTATTTTATTGAAGTGGTATCCCGTGGAATAGTGGCTTTACTGTTTAATGGGACGGGACCATAAAAGGGCAATAATTTATAGTTGTCGGCAAAACGCCCCCCTCTAAATTCGTATTGGTAGGGGTCTTAACTAGAACAGTGTTCCACCTTCCTTCTATTCCTATATAAAGTTTGTCTGTGACCTTTGCCTATGTCTTGTTGAAATAAATCATCTTCTACCATTCCTAAAATATCTTTTCTAAATTTTGGTTTTATCTTTTTAATGTTTTCAATATGTAGTGTAACCAATAGCTTATCTTCACTTTGTTTTGTGAAATAGCCAATGTTTTTGGTGTCGAAACCGTCAAAAATATTGGATAGATTGCGATCGGTGTACCCCATTTTCTTGGATATTGAAGCCTAGGATACTATCTCAATTCATGACGAAGCGGGGTTCTTTGGGTAAATCGATGGTTCGGGGTAACGCTTTGGTGGTTAAATCGATGTTTTATGGTAGGCGTTCTCGTACAAAAGAGTCCTTATATTTGACAGTGTATTAAAACTTAGGCTCAATTATTGGTATAGACTAGGATATGAAAATGCGATTAATAGTTCTTATGGTGCTTTTCTGCGCTTTTACCGGCATGGCGCAACATGCTATATCTGGTAATTTTAGTCCGGCAAGCGAGTTTAAATGGCTCATTGCCTATGAATTAACACCGGGTGGCCAGCGGTATATGGCAGATACAGGAATCAAGGATGGGTACTTTAAGCTGGAACTACCTGACAACGATTTTGGAGGGATATATAGGATTGTGTATGCAGTGCCACAAGATGAGTTTTTTATTGATGTGATATATAATGGAAAAGAGGATATCGAATTTAATTTTAGTCTCGAGGATGGTATAACTATTGTAGCATCAAACGAGAATAAAGTCTATTATAACTACCTTTTTGAGATAAGCTCATTCGAAAAACAGATTTTAGATTTTTATGAAGCCGGTGTTAAGTCTAAAAAGAGATTTAAGGAAATAATAAAAGAGTTATCCGATGTGCAAGAGCGATACGAAGCACAAGGGGCTGATTTATTGGTGTATCAGCTTATAAAAGCTAACGCACCATATCTGCCGGATAGCTTTGAAGATTCGGATACCTACTTCGCGACTAAAAAGAAACACTATTTTGATGCTATAGACTTTAATAGCACATTTTTACAGTCTTCGGAATTAGTAAAGGACAAGCTTTCAAATTATGTTTTTGAGGCACTTCCAATGAATGTAAACACAAAGGAAGCTATGCAAAGTATCATTTTCGCTAATATAAAGGAGGTCGCCAAAAAACTTGAGGATAGCCCTATTTCTTTTAAAACAGCCGTTTTTAAAGAGTTATGGAAAACGGCCAATGTAAATACTTTATTTACGGTTTCGGATGCTATTTTTAGTGGGTATTTAAAGGATTTGGCAGCCCAGAATGGTGACCAGGCCTTAATTGATGAGATTGAACTTTCGTCTCGATTAAGAATAGGAGTGCGTTCTCCTGAAATTTCATGGGAGGAAAATGGAACAACAAAGAAGCTATCTGGTCTCGAAGGGGCGGAACAGTATGTTCTTGTATTTTGGAGCAGCACCTGTTCCCATTGCTTAAGGGAGTTACCCACACTACATAAAGAACTGGCTGCATACCAGAACATAAAAGTAGTAGCGGTAGGCTTAGAGGAGGATGATACGTATTGGAAACTGGAAAAAGAAAACTTTCCGAATTTTAAACACGCCATAGCTTTAGGCAAATGGGAAAGTGACTACGCCCAGCTTTTTGGGATACAACAAACGCCTACTTATTTTATTTTGAATGCCGATAAGCAATTTGTGTCAAAACCAGCCAACGATAAAGAAGTGGTTGCTTTTTTGAACAAGGAAGAATAAAGCCTTAAGCTTATAGCATCTTTAGGTCCTTTATTGTTTTAAAGGCGATGTCTACCTGTTCATCGTTTACGAGTATGGTAAATTCGTTTGTGGTAGAAATTACTTCATACAAAATAATCCCTTCCCAAGCCAATCGCTGAAATATAAAGTAATAGATACCGGGAACAGAAACGTTTTCTGCGGGTAGTTTTACGGTAATGGAAGAAAGTTCACTCGACTTTTGGGTACATTTTTCACCTGCAAATAGTTGCTCTACCGTCTCATCCATAACATTGCTTATGACAATGTTTATTTCGTTCACACCTCTAGATGATGTATAAAAAACATCCTGATTGATGTTGATTTTTTCTAACAGCTTCGCTTGCTGCGTAAGAATAGTATCCGATGCTAAAAATGTATAATCGGTTAATGATGATCTTACGGTGATTTCGCCAATGTTTTTGAGGACTTTAATTATCTTATGTGTCGCTCTAAATTCTAAATCATCCGATAGCCGTTTAAGCGCCATCACAATAGCTCCGTTTCTAATATCCTTTCCCAGTTCTTCCTCGATTTCGGGTTTTACGATTCGTGAAAGTGAAGTTAAATTGATAATCCCTTGGGCTAAAGCACTTTGTAAGAATGGTTTTTTCTTGATATACTGCTCTACTACGGATGATATTGTTTTCATAACGGCCAAATTGTTTTCAAATATAACAACTTGTTATAAATAAAACAATATGTGTTCCGTCCTTATCAACAAAACAGAAAGTATGTTAAAAATGATAAAATGCATTTTCTAGATGTTCAATCTCAAAACGATATTGGTTTTTTAGAATCGTAACAATATCAAACCGCACTTCTAAATCTATATCTGAGCTTTGTATATACTGGTCGGCTGCCGTGACCAATAGTTTTATTTTTTTTGGTGTTATGGTTTCCGCAATATTTTCTAAATAATCGGACCTTCTAGACCGTACTTCTACAATCGCTATGACATCGTCCTTTTGGGCAATAATATCAATCTCGGCTTTTAAATATCTATAATTTCTATACGCTATGGTGTAGCCTTTCTTTAATAAAAAATCTGTAGCAATCTGCTCTCCTTCCTTACCAAATTCATTGTGTTTCCCCATAATAATATTTCAAAAAGCTGTATTTCATCGAAAATATTAGCTCTTCAGCGTACTTTTAGATTTTAGAATGTACATTCGAGTGTCAGTTAACGAAAATAATAGGTTTAACGTACTAAGCCAAATTTCGTGACGTTAGATAGAAGCCCCAACTCTATGAACGTAATTTACTAACGCTTTTTTAAGACTATGGAATATTTCATTAATTGTAATACTTCTACTCTTGCGCCGTACACAGTCCCCTTAGACCAAACACGTGCTTTGCACTTGTATCGGAGATTAGGATTTAGCGCATCCGTGGAAACTATTCAACAAGCAGTAGGCAATGATGCAGGTACTCTTGTAGATGCCTTAGTAGACGAAGCCTTAAATATGCCTCTTCTACCGGCACCTATTTGGGCAGACTGGACCAACGCGAATTACCCCGAAGATGGTGACGCAAGGAGACAGCTACAAAACCAACAACGCGGTGAGTTCCGATTGGACTATGCAAACGGATTACTAAAGAACAACCTTAGAGATCGTTTGAGTTTCTTTTGGAGTAATCATTTCGTTACCGAGGTAGATATATATAATTGTAATTCCTTTCTTTATTACTATATCAATTGTCTACAACGGAATTCTCTTGGGAATTTTAAGACATTTGTTAGTGAAATAGGACTTACGAGTGCTATGTTATATTATTTGGACGGCGTATTCAATAACGGGAACAATCCTAATGAAAACTATGCTCGTGAACTTTATGAGTTATTTACCTTAGGCGAGGGACAGGGATATACCGAACAAGATGTAATAGAAACGGCTAGAGCGCTTACAGGTTATGTAGAACGTGGAGAAGAAGGTTGTTCTCAAGTTACCTATAGAGCGGATAGACATGATGAAGGAACCAAGACCATTTTAGGGCAGACTGGAAATTGGGGCTATGATGATGTCATTGATATTCTCTTTAACGAAAGAACCGATCAAATCGCTTTTTTCATTTCAAAGAAATTATATAAATTTTTTGTGCATCCGGATGCTTTGGCACCCGAAGCGGAGCCGATACTAAACGAATTGGCAGCGACCTTAGTTGCCAATAATTTTGAATTGGCACCCATGCTAAGGCAATTGTTCAAAAGTGAACATTTCTTTGACGATGAGGCTATCGGTGTTATTATTAAAAGTCCATTCGACCTCTATTTTAATACATTAAATGAAACTGATTTTGCTTATACGGATACGAACATAAGTGAAATGGTAAATTATAGTAGATTGTTGAGTCAGGAACTCTTCGACCCTTTCGATGTGGCCGGGTGGCAAAGAGACCGGCAATGGATCAATAATAATTTTATCATAGGTAGATGGCTCACCATGGAGAGCATCTTGGAGGTGTTTTACCAACAGGATAACGAACAATTTAGAAGGTTAGGGCTATCCATTACTGGTAATGTTGGGTTAACCACCTACAACCCGGATGTTGTCGCTAGATTGATTATCGATTTTATACTCCCAAAAGGCCTCTTGGACGAAGGAGAGTATGCTAAAGCATTCGCCATTTTTAGGAGCGATGTGGAAGAAGTATATTTTGAAGGAGGAAACCAGGAATCTTGGACCTTGTTCGGTTGGCCACAAGCCCCGTTCCAAGTCTACCTTCTTTTACAGTACCTAGCAAGACAACCCGAATATCAATTAAAATAACACCTACTACTATGTGCCATACACACCACACTCCTCATAAAGGATTACAACATGACGGTCATGACGACGAACACAAATACTGGAGTCGGCGTTCTTTTTTACAAGCATTGGGAATAGCCGGGTCAGGCTCCATGATGCTGGGATCAAATATGCTGACCGCAAATGCGCCTTCGCCCTTATCGGCTGGTATTGCGGCCGCAGAAACAGACAATATTCTCATTCTTATTCGTTTATCCGGTGGTAATGACGGTCTAAGTACCGTAATACCCATTGAGCAATATGATGCCTATGCGAATGCAAGGCCAAATATTTATATACCTGAAAGTAAAGTATTAAAACTTACCGATGAGTTTGGAGTACCTTCTTATATGAGTGCTCTGGAAAATATGTGGGGCGAAGGTCAATTTAAAGCTGCACACGGTGTTGGTTATGAAGGCCAAAGTCTTTCGCATTTTACAGGTTCCGATATTTTTGCAAATACCGATCTAACTACCAATGGTTTTAGTGGATTAAATACCGGCTGGATGGGAAGACATTTTGAGAATATTTATCCGGATTATCTTATAAACCCACCTGCAGCTCCTGCGGCCATTCAAATAGGGCAATTTGGGAACCTAGTGTTCCAAGGAGAAGAGACCAATTATGCCTTTACCACCTCAAACATAGATCAGTTAGAGGAAATTGCAGAATCCGGTGTAGTTTACGGCCTTGGTGACGAGCTTTTTAATAATTGTATGTACGGGGATCAACTTAAGTTTTTAAGAGGTGTTGCAAATACGACCTATGAGTATTCAGGTATTATCCACGATGCCTATGAAAGAGGTCAGAATCAAGTAGAATATCAAGACAATGGTTTTGCCCGTCAAATGAAATTACTGGCGAAATTGATCAAAGGAAACTTAGGAACTAAAGTATATATGATTTCTATGGGAGGTTTTGATACCCATGGTAACCAACCTTTGGCACATGAGCGTTTGATGACCAACTTGTCAGTGGCCATTAATTCTTTTTATCAAGATATAGCGTTTACACAGCAAGACGATAAAGTATTGAGTATGACCTTTTCTGAATTTGGTCGTCGAATTTTTGAAAATGGCTCCAATGGTACCGATCACGGTAAAGCAGCACCAACTCTATTTTTTGGTTCTGGGCTTAATGGTAGTGCTTTTGTTGGAGATCATCCTACCTTGGAAGATCCGGATGGAAGAGGAAATCTAGAGTATACCATGGATTTTAGAGACTTATATGCTACCGTGCTTGCGGAATGGCTTTGTGTGGATATTCCCTTAGTGGAACAACATTTGCTAGACCACCCGTATGCACCTGTAAACCTTGGTTTCAATTGCAGCGGTACAGATTTTCCGGATATTGCCTACAGTGACGGGGATGTAACACCACCCACACCAATTGATCCGGATGGAACTAACCCAGAAGAGCCCACCCCTTTCGACCCAAATCTAATGAATGCCATCGTCCATAAACCCTACTATCCGTCGGACAGTACCCCGCATATTTACTTGGAAATGCCATTTTCGGCCCACGTAGATATTCAGTTGTTCAATATTTTAGGACAAAAAGTGGGAACCGTCTATAATGAAATGATGATGGAAGGTTCCGCAGAAATTAATATTCGAGAACGCGTGCCCGAGCACCTATCTACCGGAAAATACATTTATCGTATAAGTGTACAAAATCAAAGAATGAGTAAATCCGTTATGGTAGCTTAAACTGTTTCCCCACTATGCAACTTAACCTTCGTTCGTATCTTTTAGATGCGTCGAAGGTTTTTTGTTTTTAAACGGATATACCAAATCCCTTCAAGGATACCTTAGAGATACTTTTGATTCTGAATATCCTATTATTTGCAGCAACAATTTCAGTATTTTTGTGGCTTAATAGAATTCGATGTCCACAAGAAAATTACCCAAAAGATTTACTATAACGGCAGCATTACCGTATACCAATGGACCTATTCATATAGGACACTTAGCGGGCGTTTACGTTCCAGCAGATATCTATGCAAGATATTTGCGAGGAATAAATACCGATGTTGCCTTCATTTGCGGTAGTGATGAGCATGGTGTAGCTATTTCCATGAAAGCGAAGAAAGAGGGGGTTACGCCCCAAGAAGTAGTTGATAAATACCACTCGATTATCAAACAATCTTTTTTAGATTTTGGAATTACGTTCGATAACTATTCTAGAACTTCGGCACCAATACATCACAAAACCGCATCCGATATTTTTATAAAATTGTACGAGCAAGGTGATTTTATAGAAGAAACTACAGCGCAGTTATATGACGATGAAGCCAAACAGTTTTTGGCCGATCGTTTTGTTACAGGCACTTGCCCAAAATGCGGGAATGAAGAGGCTTATGGAGATCAATGCGAAAATTGTGGCTCTACCTTAAACGCTACAGACCTAATTAAACCTAAATCCACCATTACAGGATCTATTCCTACTACCAAGGAAACTACCCATTGGTTTTTACCTCTGGACCGTTATGAAAATTTTTTACGAAAATGGATTTTAAAAGGGCATAAGAACGATTGGAAACCCAATGTGTACGGACAATGTAAATCCTGGATAGATGGCGGACTGGAACCAAGGGCGGTAACGCGAGATTTGGATTGGGGTATTCCCGTTCCCGTAAATGGAGGAGAGGGTAAAGTACTTTATGTTTGGTTCGATGCTCCTATAGGGTATATATCATCAACCAAGGAATGGGCAGCTCGTGAAGGAAAAGACTGGGAACCCTATTGGAAATCAGACGATACCAAATTAGTGCATTTCATTGGCAAGGACAATATTGTATTCCATTGCATCATTTTTCCATCTATATTAAAGGCACATGGAGATTTTATTCTGCCCGAAAATGTACCGGCGAACGAGTTTTTGAATCTAGAAGGGAATAAATTATCCACCTCTAAAAATTGGGCCGTTTGGTTACACGAGTATTTGCTGGATTTTCCGGACATGCAAGATGTATTGCGCTACACCTTAACGGCCAATGCACCTGAAAGTAAGGACAATGATTTTACGTGGAAAGATTTTCAGGCTAGGAACAACAATGAATTGGTGGCCATTTTTGGCAACTTCATCAACAGGGTAGTCGTTTTAACGAATAAGTATTTTGATGGAGTAGTACCTCAGGCAGGGAGTTTTTCAGAAGTAGATATAGTCACTTTAGCGGCGTTAAAACAGTTTCCTGAAACCATCTCCGGTTCCATTGAACGTTATCGCTTTAGGGAGGCAGGTCAAGAGTTGATGAACCTGGCACGGTTGGGTAATAAATATTTGGCAGATGAAGAGCCTTGGAAAGTAATAAAACAAGACGGAGCGCGCGTGAAAACGATTATGTTCGTTGCCCTGCAGATTGCAACCGGATTGGCGGTATTGGCTGAGCCTTTTTTACCGTTTTCATCTACTAAATTAAAAAATATATTGAATGTCAGTTCGAGTGATTCGCCAGAAGCAAACCGTATCGAGAACAATTGGAACGACGTTGCTACAAAAGAAACGCTACTCCCTTTCGGCCACAAAATAAACAAAGCCGAACTTCTCTTTAGAAAAGTAGAAGATGAAGAAATCGAAGCACAATTAGCAAAACTTGAAGCCACCAAAAAAGCGAACGAACAAATGAATAAAGCCGTAGAAGCTCAAAAGGAGACCATTACATTTGATGATTTTAGTAAATTGGATATGCGTGTGGGCACCATTATCGAAGCTGAGAAAATGGCGAAGGCCAAAAAGTTATTGGTGCTGAAGGTAGATACAGGCTTGGATATACGCACCATCGTTTCGGGCATTGCAGAAAGTTTTACGCCGGAAGAAATAGTGGGCAAGCAGGTAACAGTCGTGATCAATTTAGCGCCTCGTGCCCTTAGAGGTGTGGAAAGTGAAGGCATGATATTGATGACAGAGAATGCCTCTGGGAAATTGGTTTTTGTGAATCCGGATACGGATGGAGTTGTAAATGGGAATATTATCAACTAGTGCGTTACTCTAGTTCTCATAGGCTGAACAAGTGTTTTAGTTTCCTTATTTAAAATTTGCAAATGATGCTAATTCCATACATCCTTAAACACACCCAACTCCCTGAAAAGAGTATTCAAAATACCCTAGCACTTTTAAACGAAGATTGTACGGTGCCTTTTATTTCTAGGTACCGTAAAGAGCGTACGGGAAACTTAGATGAGGTTCAGATAGGCGCTATTGTACAGTTTAAGGAGCAATTCGAAGCTTTGGAAAAGCGTAAAAAGGCAATCATAAAAACAGTGGACGAACAAGGGGCGTTGACACCGGAACTTAAAAGTAAATTCGAAACAGCTACGGAGTTGACTCATTTAGAGGACCTCTATCTTCCTTTCAAGAAAAGCAAAAAGACCAAGGCAGAGGTGGCGCGAAAAAATGGATTGGAACCCTTGGCCAAAATTATTATGGCACAGCGCTCAGAAGAATTGGGATATCTGGCAGGTAAGTATATAAAAAAAGAAGTGCAAAACGAGGACGAAGCTCTGGAAGGAGCACGCCATATTATTGCCGAATGGATAAACGAACGTACCGATATTCGCAACCAGCTTAGGAGTCAGTTAGAACGTTTCGCCCAGATTACGACTAAAGTAATAGCCAAACAAAAAGACAACGAAAAAGCACAAAAATACCGAGATTATTTTGATTGGGGCGAAGCTTTGAATCGCTGCCCTTCTCATCGGTTTTTAGCCATTTTTCGTGCTGCATCTGAAAAATTTATTCGGATTAAAATTGAAATTGATGATGAACGTGCATTGAAAGGTATGGAACAGCGTATTATTAAAAACTCAACTACGGAATGCGCTGCTCAAATTCAATTAGCCATTTCAGATGCCTATAAACGACTATTATTTCCGGCGCTAAGCAACGAATTAGTAAAGAGCGCTAAAGAAAAAGCAGATGAAGATGCTATTTCTGTTTTTGCCAAGAACCTAAGGCAACTATTGCTGGGCGCACCTTTGGGAGAAAAACGTATTCTAGCATTGGATCCTGGCTTTAAATCTGGCTGTAAGTTAGTTTGTTTGGATGCCCAAGGAAATTTAGTGCATAACGAAACGATATATCCCCATGCGCCTCAAAATGATGTTTCAGGAGCGATAAAGAAATTAAGTACCCTTGCCAATGCTTATAAAATTGAAGCCATTGCTATTGGAAACGGAACAGCATCCAGAGAAACGGAACGCTTGGTTAAAAAAGTGATCTTTAAAGATCCGATTGAAGTGTACGTTATAAGCGAAGCTGGAGCATCAATCTATTCTGCCTCCAAGATTGCTAGGGATGAATTTCCAAATTATGACGTTACCGTAAGAGGTGCCGTTTCTATTGGTAGGCGATTGGCAGATCCTTTAGCGGAATTGGTAAAAATAGACCCTAAATCAATTGGTGTGGGGCAATACCAACATGATGTTGATCAAATCAAATTAAAAACCTCACTAGATCGGGTGGTAGAGAGTTGTGTAAATTCCGTAGGTGTAAATATCAATACCGCTAGTGTTCCTTTATTGAGTTATGTAAGTGGTATTGGTCCAAAATTAGCCGAGAACATAGTGTCGCACAGAACCAAAAACGGAGCTTTTATTTCCCGAATGGATATTAAAAAAGTCCCTCGGCTAGGCGATAAAGCTTTTGAACAGGGTGCTGGATTTCTTCGTATTAAAAACGGGGAAAATCCATTGGATGATTCCGCGGTGCACCCGGAACGCTATCCTGTAGTCCAGCAAATGGCAAGGGACAAAAAAACCAAGGTCTTGGACTTGATAGGTAATAGAACCCTACTTCAAGAAATAGCTTTGGAAAATTATTGTACGGATGACATAGGGCTTCCAACATTAAAAGATATCGTGGAAGAACTCGAAAAACCTGGACTGGACCGGCGCGAGAAAGCGAAAGTATTCACCTTTGATCAAAATATACGTTCCATAGAAGATTTACGGGAAGGGCAATTAGTACCGGGTATCGTAAACAACATTACAAATTTTGGTTGTTTCGTAGATATCGGCATTAAAGAAAGTGGTTTGATACATGTCTCTAACCTATCCGATACCTTTGTAAAAGATGTGAACGCCCATGTACATTTGAACCAGCAGATTATTGTGAGGGTTTTATCCGTGGATATTCCTAGAAAAAGGATTCAATTGGCGATGCATAAAAAGTAAAGTTTATACTATTGGCTGCAAGCTATTCGCCTTTTGGCGCAGTACCAAGCCAGACAACAGGAATTTTGATGGGCGCTCTAAGAATGTTTTTGGGAACCATACTTTTTAAGGTAGCGAATCAGTTTTTCACAAACAAACCACACACCATGAATATAAAGACTACAATGCTCCGCGTCTTTGTACATACCAATTGCTGGCTTAATTTTGAGCCCTATGTAGCCGATCGTTAATGCTGCTGCCCAGACCTTCCTCTGGGAAGCGTTCCGCAATAATTAAATCGAGATGCAAAGTATCCATTTCATGTAAGGTAGCAAACAAGACCCGGGCTACTTCGTCAAGATTTTTTGAAGGCGATAAAACTTTAATGATTTCGGCACCTGAAAAATCATTTGAATAAAAGGAAAGCACACCCACGCGCTTGTTAGAGTGTATTTTAAGACTTTCTTGAATAGCATCACTGATAACCAAGGGTGTTTTTGGGGAGTAATGTTTCATAAGCATCCCGGGAGCTTGGGGTGCGGTTTCATTTTCGGTCAATAGTCTTACTTTACCTACCACTTTTTCTATGGATTCAATAGAAATCCCGCCTTTACGATACACAACAGGCATATTACCATCAAAACCAACAATAGTGGATTCCAGACCTACTTGACAAGGGCCGCCATCTAGTATCGCCGGAATACGATTTCTAAAATAGGTGAACACGTGTTCAGCAGAAGTGGGACTCACACGTGTAAATGGATTTGCACTGGGAGCTGCCAAGGGGAAAGGGAGTCCCTTCAATAATTCCAAGGTCATAGGGTGCTTTGGCATTCGAACCCCCACGGTGGTCTTACCTGCGGTAATGATATCCGGAACAGTAGGTTGTTTAGGCAAAATCAAGGTTAAGGAACCGGGCCAGAATGCTTTAGCCAGTTTAACAGCTTTTTCTGGTATATTGGTTGCTAAGCTATCCAGTTGCTTTAAATCATAAATATGTACGATTAAGGGGTTGAAATGAGGCCGACCCTTCATTTCAAAAATTCGGTTCACCGCCTGCTTATTAAATGCATTCGCTGCCAAACCATACACTGTTTCTGTAGGAATGGCGACTAATTGATTGTCTTTCAACAATTGCTGGCAATAGGCAATATCTTTAGTAATCACATGCTCCATGATTACAAAGGTAGTGCAGTATTTTAATATTCTAATAGGTTTATCTTTGTACTGGAGATTTCCGTATACTCGGAAATGAAAACCGATATGCTTAAAATTGCTTACCATACCATTTACCAACATCCGTTACCAGAAGGCCACCGGTTCCCTATGTTGAAATATGACCTACTACCAAAGCAATTGTTGCATGAAGGTACGTGTGAGGCCAATAACTTTTTTGAACCTGAAATTCCCAATGACAAGTATATTGTAGCGGTACACGACCCTGAGTATTTTTATGACTTGTTAAACATTAAAATACCACCAAAAGAAGCTCGAAAAATAGGTTTTCCTTTAACGGAGGATTTGGTAGAACGTGAGCGTATAATTGCGGACGGCACCATGAAAGCCTGCGAATTTGCATTAAAACATGGTGTTGCAATGAATATTGCTGGAGGCACCCACCACGCCTACACGAATAGAGGCGAGGCATTTTGTATGTTGAATGACCAAGCCATTGGCGCGCGCTATTTACAAGCTAAAAAATTAGCAAAAAAAATACTGATTGTAGATTTAGATGTGCACCAAGGCAACGGAACAGCAGAAATTTTTCAGGATGATGCATCGATCTTTACGTTTTCTATGCACGGTAAAGCCAATTATCCTTTTAAGAAAGAACAATCCGATTTGGATATTCCTTTGGAAAAAGGCACTTCGGATTTTGAATATCTATCGATCTTAAAAAAAGCATTACCAAAACTGATAGACCAAGAACGACCCGATTTTATTTTTTATCTCTGCGGTGTAGACATCATTGCAACCGATAAATTAGGCACCTTAGGCTTGACCGTAGAAGGTTGCAAAGAAAGGGACAGGTTTGTTTTGGAAACCTGTCATCAACTTCAGGTTCCTGTACAGTGCAGTATGGGCGGTGGCTATTCCCCGGAAATCAAAACCATTGTAGACGCCCATGCCAATACGTTTCGATTGGCACAACAAATTTATTTTTAATTATGTTTTCAGAAAAAGCACTTCTCTTATTTCGCGAAATAAATATAAATACCCGCTACAATAAGCACGATGATTAAGCCAATCTGCTTCACATATTTGTAAGGCTCAATATTAACTTGCTTTGTATATTGAAGTTCAAAAGCCTCTTTTCTAGGTTTAAAATACCCTATAATCAACATAATAATAATGTTGGAAATAAATAGTATTGCCATAACGTGTAAGAAGTGTGGGTAGGCATCCGCTTCCACCAAAGCAAGTTCAGTTGCGTTATTTACACCAGAAGCTTTGGCTTGTTCCAATGCAGCACCTACGAATTTTGGTTTAAGAATAAACTGACTCAAACAATATAGGATAGATCCTGTTATAATACCAATTTTAGCAGCTATAGCCGGCACTCTTTTTGTAAGATACCCTACCACAATTATTGTGAAAATAGGAATACTATAGATACCGTTAATTTCTTGGAGATAATTAAAAAGACTTCCCGCGTTAGCAATGAGAGGTGCAATGAACATAGCAGCTAAAGCCAAGCAAACACCGAATATTTTACCGTACTTAACAACGGTTACCTCTGTCGCATTTTTATTGATGTGCTGTTTATATATATCGATTCCAAACAAGGTTACCGAACTATTAAGTACACTGTTAAAAGAACTTAAGATGGCTCCAAACAGAACTGCGGCAAAAAATCCGATCATGGGTTTTGGTAGTACCGCACGTACCAATTCTGGATATGCAAGATCACTGGAATCTAGACCTCCATCGAAATAGTGATAGGCAATCATACCGGGCAAGACCAAAATCAAGGGGCCCAATATTTTTAAAAAAGCCGCTAATAGTAAGCCCTTTTGCCCTTCTGCCAAATTTTTTGCACCAAGTGCTCTCTGAATAATTTGTTGGTTGGTTCCCCAATAAAAGAGTTGTACTAGCATCATTCCTGTGAAAATGGTTAAAAAAGGCACCTCCTGACCTTGTTCACCTGTAGAATCGAATCGTTCTGGATTTGTTGTTATTAACATATCCAATCCTTCCATTACACTACCATCCCCTATAGCCATAAGTCCAAAAACAGGAATCAACAGCCCCCCTATCATCAAACCGATTGCATTTATACTATCGGATACGGCTACCGCTTTTAATCCTCCAAAAACTGCATACACCGAGCCAATAAGACCAATTCCCCAAATACAGGACACCAATGCTACATCTTCAGAAATGTTGAACATCCCAGGAATATCGAACATCCCACTAATAGCGACAGATCCTGAATATAAAATCACTGGTAGTAGTACAACCACATATCCTGTTAAAAAGAGTCCAGAGGTTAGTGTTTTAGTTGTCACATCAAATCTATCTGCAAGAAATTGGGGTACTGTTGTTAGTCCCCCCTTTAAATATCTAGGCAATAAAAGTACAGCTGTTACGACCATGGCAATAGCCGCCAAGGTTTCCCATGCCATTACGGACAAGCCATCTTTATAGGCGCTACCGTTAAGCCCTACAATTTGCTCGGTAGAAAGGTTGGTCAATAAAAGTGAGCCCGCTATTACGCCCGCCGTAAGACTCCTTCCTCCCAAAAAATAACCGTCGGAGGATTTCTCATTAGTCGACCTTGTGGCATACCACGCTATGATCGCTACTAAGCTGGTAAACCCTACAAAAGAAAATATCGCTAAAAAATCCATAAAATAGTGGTTGTTTGGTTTGTTATGTATAAAAAAATATAAACTAGTTTATACACCATTAAGCTTAATGTTAAAGGTTTTTAGAAATAGTTAATAGCAACTAATATAAAACATCCTAAAGAAGCAGACCAATTTTCATTTGATTATTAGTATTGGTCTTTGTCAAAGTAGAAATTCATCATGTTTTAGCTCATTTTTAGTTTAACTCAAAAAAGGCGAAAACTTTTACTATTTTTTTAAACAACAACCAACAGAAATTATCATGCGGAAAATAGTTTTTCTTATATTATTATTATTTTGGGCAGATCGTTGTGCTTAAACACCGGGTCAATACAGAAATCAATCAACTTGTCCGAAGGTTTGGCCATCTGTAGCTACCATTTTGTCAAAAAATAAGTTAGCAAAATTCTTTTTTGATTTTATCTACCACGGTTTGGGCCAATTTTTCCTTGCTCTCAACGGTCCATCCCGCTACATGAGGTGATAACAGTACATTATCCATTTTTAATAGTTCTTGAAAGGCGCTGGGCATATTGGAGTTTCCTTCCGCTGTTTTGAACATATCCTCAAAAGAGGTTTTTTCATATTCCAGTACATCAAGACCTGCACCCAAAATTTTGCCGGAGTGTAATGCAGCGACCAAGTCTTCCGTTCTAATACATTTTCCCCTGGCTGTGTTCAATATCCATAGCGGGTGATGAAATTTCTCAATAAACTCAGTATCTATCATGCCTATGGTAGCTTCTGTTTGCGGTACGTGCAAACTCAGTATTTCTGTTCTTTGCTGTAATTCCATAATGCCCACCTGTCTGGCGTTTTCGTCTTCTACACCACCTTGGATATCATAACAGATAACATCTACGTCAAAACCACGTAGTTTTTTCGCAAAGGCTTTACCCATGTTTCCATAACCGATGATTCCTACAGTTTTACCATCGAGTTCTAAACCCCTGTTGCCTTCTCGGTCCCAAATACCATTTCGTACTTCATTGTCTGCCTTATTCAATTTGTTGAATAGCGAAAGCAACATTCCTAGGGTATGTTCCCCAACCGCATTTCTATTCCCTTCAGGTGCTGCAGCCAAAAAAATTCCCTGTTCCTTGGCAAAACGAACGTCAATATTCTCTAGGCCGGCTCCTAAACGGCCAATGAATTTTAATTTGGTCGCTTTTTTAAGGAAAGATTCGTCTATGCTAAACCTACTTCTAATGATAAGGCCGTCATACCGATGTATTTTGCCTTCAATTTCAGTCTTTGTGGAGGTGTAATCTTCATCATTGGTAAAACCTAGAATATTAAATTGCTCAATGATCAAAGGGTGGTTTATGTCTACATGTAATACGTTCATTACGCTTTTAGTTTAGGGTAGTTTGTTTGTGTCAATTCATGCTTTACTGTTCCGGTGTGTGCAGTCTCTAACTTCTCAATTAATAATAAGTGTACTTCTTCTCCGTTTTTTGTGGAAGGGCAGTGTTCTACCCCTTTGGGGACGACGATGATTTCTCCTTCTTTGACCACTTCTGTCCTGTCCCTAAATTTCATGTACAAGGTTCCTTTGAGGACTTGAAAGAGCTCGTCTTCGTTTTCGTGGGAATGCCAAACGAATTCATCTTGCACCTTTGCCAATAGAACTTGCATATTGTCTACCGTAGCAATTTGGTGTGGATGCCATTGCTTTGTGAAAAGGGCATGTTTTTCTTTAAGGTTGATGGGTTTCATACATATTTGTTTTTTATTTGCAGGTGGTTATAGTTGTTTTTGCATTGGGCTAAGGAGCAAACTACCATGTAATGCGTAAAGCCCGACCGCGCTTCTTTTCGGTTTGGAATGTCCTAAATTCCCAAAACAGTTTTAGCGATCATAAAGTAAATAAGAATTCCAAAAATATCATTGCTAGTGGTTATAAACGGACCTGTAGCAATAGCGGGGTCAATACCTCTTTTGTGTAAAAAAAGGGGTGTAAAAGTGCCTATGAACCCTGCAACCACGATTACCGCAATCAAAGAAATGGATATGGCCAGCGCCGTAAGAAAATCCCCTTTCCAAATCCAAGTAAATAATAGAAGTAGTGCTGCCAGTATCACTCCGTTTAGAAGTGCCAACAACATTTCTTTTATCAACCTGTTGCCTATACTCCCTTTAATATCGTCGTTTGCCAAACCTTGAACGATAATGGCACTGGATTGTACGCCAACATTACCTGCCATCGCTGCTATAAGAGGCGTAAAGAGAAACAAGATGGTGTATTGTTTGAACATTTCTTCAAAACCGCCCATGATAACAGCTGCACCCGCACCACCAAAAAGACCTAAGATAAGCCACGGTAATCGGGCACGGGTCAAATCCCAAATGCTATCATCTGCTTCTACATCTTGCGAGATACCGGCTGCCATCTGATAATCCTTATCGGCTTCCTCACGTATCACATCGACAATATCGTCAATGGTAATGCGGCCTACTAATCTGCCAATTTCATCTACAACCGGAATAGCTTCCAAGTCGTATTTACTCATGATCTTTGCAACCTCCTCTGGCTTTTCGTTCACATTTACGTAATCGACCTTGGGAATATAAACATCCTTTATTTGAGCCGTATTCTTTGCTGTCAAAAGGTCTTTTAAGGACAGCCGACCCATAAGCATATCGTCTTCGTTTACTACATAAATCGAATGTACGCGAGTAACGTTTTCTGCTTGAAGCCTCATTTCCTTAACACAGGCAAGCACGTTCCAGCTATCTAGAACCTTTACAAGCTCTTTTGCCATGAGCCCTCCTGCGGAATTTTCGTCGTAACGTAAAAGATCAACAATATCCTTGGCATGTTCTCGGTCTTCTATTTCAGAGATAACCTGTTGCACGATTTCTTGTGGAAGTTCTCCTATAATATCGGCAGCATCATCCGTATCCAGTTCTTCAAGTTCCCCTGCAATTTCTTTAGAGGATAAATTGCCCAGAATGCCTTCCCGTACGTCCTCGTCCAACTCGGTAAGCACATCGGAGGTCTTATCACTGTCCAATAATTTTATGAGATAGGTTGCCTGCTCCTCGTTAAGTTCATTGATGATTTCTGCAACATCTGCATAGTGTACATCTTCTAACATTGTAGTAAGGGCAGTATCTCCTTGAGATTCAATCAGCTGCTCTATCTCTTCTACAAGTTCGTCTGTGAGTTTAAAGGGTGTCATCTGCTATCTTCTTGGTAAGTGCTATAAATTCTGCTACGGCAAGCTGTTCTGGACGCTGGTCAAATATAACATCTTCTTTAAGAATATCTGAAAGGGCAAGGCTTTTTAAGCTGTTTCTAAGTGTTTTTCTACGCTGGTTAAAAGCCGTTTTTACCACAGTATAGAATAGTTTCTCATCACAGTGCAACTCAAAATCCTTTTTTCGGGTAAGTCTAAGCACACCCGATTGTACCTTGGGCGGTGGGTCGAATACCTGTGGATGCACCGTAAATAAATATTCCGCATCGTAAAACGCCTGTGCTAAAACGGATAGTATTCCATAGGTTTTACTTCCATGGGTCGCACATATACGCTGCGCGACTTCCTTTTGGAACATGCCGGAGAATTCGGGAATTTGTTGGCGCATCTCCAACATTTTAAAGACGATTTGTGTGGAAATGTTGTAAGGAAAATTACCTGTTATGGCAAACTGTTCATTACCAAAAAGGGAATACAGATCGTACTTTAGAAAATCGGCTTCTATGACTTTAAACGAACCTTTTCCTTGTAAGACTTTTGGGTGCTCCAAAGGAAAACTATGGTTGAGGTATATTATAGAGTCCGCATCCAAATCCATGGCCACCAAGTCTATTTCCCGTAATAAGAGATATTTAGTAAGCACACCAGTTCCTGGTCCAATTTCTATGACATTGGTACAATGTTCAAGCGTTAAGGTCTCAGCTATTTTCTTGGCAATGTCCTCGTCCTTTAAAAAATGTTGCCCAAGGTGTTTTTTTGCTTTAACTGGTCCTTTTTCTTCGTATTTTTTTCGGAAGGGTTCTCCCTTTTTCTTCTTTTTCTTACCCATTGCCTTTCGTTCCTCCTAAGTGTTTTTTGCTTTGTAAGCCGATGCTTTTTTACCCGATACCAAGGTTATTTCTATGCGTTCATAGGCGGCTCCTTCATACGCATCTGCCTTTTCTAATTCTTCCGGACTTAAGGTGTAGGTCATACCTTTTATTTTATCTTTTTGATTTTGTGTATGCTCTAGCGTAGGGTAGCGACCCGCTACTTTTTGTGCGGCTATCCTATATGTGCTCAAGGTGTCTGGAGTTCCCGAAAGTACTCTTGAAAAAACACCGAGCTGTACTTCTTTATCCTGTAACGTTCCGTATGTAAAAACCTGATGTGTGGCACTTGTGCGCATAACTTGAGTTTCATGAACTACTTCCAACTCAGTCCTAAAGGCGACGAATCTTCCAGCAAACATAGTATTTGCTTTCTGTCGCAAATGTGTAGCATCCTCTTGGTAATAGCTTTCCAATAGTTCCTTACTGGCCGCCGTAAACTGAACCGAATAGGTAACTCCGCCCATATCCTCTTCCACAAGTACTTTACTCATTTTTGCATTAAGGAATTTACCTGTATTAAGAACATCGGGAATGTGTTTTTCCTTCATCCAATGTACCCATTGGTTTTCTGCACTCTCCTCTATGTTGGTAGTTACGTTATATATGAGCATCACTAATAATTTTGTCGTTTATACAAAAGTTGACATGTTTTATGGTTGAGGTTTAAAAAATCAATAATTGAAAAGGTGTTTATAGGTTGATGCGTTTTGAGTTTATGAAGTTGAGTCTGATGCTTACTGCAAATATAATTTGGCTGCAAAATAGTCTATAAATTAAAAACCGAACATGATGTTGTTCCCTTTTTGTAGAGTCGCTTTTACCGGCACCGAACACATTCACTTGTCAAGGTTATTACCACAACTGCAAACTGCTAATGTCCACTAAAAAATACCCACTAATTAACGACATCCCCACGCAACATTCTAAAATTCTTTCGGGCTTGGGGAAAATAGTAACTGTCCTGATAGTTGTAAATAATCTTTTCGTACTGCGATTTGGCCCTATCGGGCTGATTCAGTGTTTTTCGGTAGAGTTCGCCCAAGGCAAAGTAGGCATCGTCCGCCAATATACCGCTACCATAGAATTCTATAATCTTTATGTAGTTTAATTCCGCAGCTTCGTACTTTTTTTGTAATTCCAATAATTGCGCCTGTTTCAATAGGGCTTCATCCTCAATTTTTTCGCCTTTATGGTTTTGTAGTATATCTTCTAGTACATCTACAGCTTCCTGCGTTTTGTTCCGGTAGGAGAGGAAATCGGCCCGAGCATATTTTTTCAATGCTGTTTGAGTCGAATCCTCCAGGGAGTTGTCCGAAATCAATAAACTTAACTGCATGGCATCATTGGCGATAAGTTGGGAAGTGGAGCCACGGAGCACTTTTAATTGGGTCAGCGCCCACTCAAAGTCACCCTTGTAAAAACTAGTTTCGGCTACTTTGTATCTTGCGTTCTGTCCTAATACATCGTTTTTTAGCTTTTGTTGTACTTGTGAGAAGTAAATTAAGGCCTCATTGAACTTTTTGTTATAGACTAAAATATCTCCTAAGGCTAACTTTATATAGGCAGTTCCTCTTTGATTTAAGGGAAGCTCTAAAGAATTCTTTAAAATATCAATGGCAGGTTCTGGGTCGTCTTTTTTAAAGGTTAGAAAATTTGCATAGGCCACTTGTAACTGCAGGGTTTGGGTCTTATAACCGTGAATTTCAATTAACGTCTCATATTTTTGTTGGATGGTTTCCAATTTATTTTTCTTGGCATCCTGTAAATCGATATCTATAAGGTTTAGCTCCGCATCTAAAACCGTAACCACATTGTTCGATTCTTTTATTATGTATTCAAAAATATCGCGAGCTACCTCCATATGGTTTTCATCCAAGGCCAGTCTTCCCAAATTTTCCAAGCGTAAGGTGTTGCCACCTTCCATTCGTCTGTAAATGGCTTTCTCCTGCCTAAACGCACTGCTGTACTGTTGTTGTTGCACAAAAAGCCAACTTAACAATTCGTTCCAGATAACATCCGGATTTTGCTGTACGTTTTCTAGTAAAATGGTTTTGAGTGTAACGTTATTATAGCTTTCCGGGTCCGACGTTACAAAAGCATCGATACTTCTAAGGATGTTCGATTTGGATGTTTTACCGTTCCGCATTAAGTTAAGGTAGGAACGGTACATTTTATCAACATTACCTTGTTCCCCATAAATACGGGCTAACTGAAAACTATAGTCCATTTTAGGATTCAGTTCCATAGCTTTTTGATAAGCGGAAATTGCATTATCCAGTAGGCTGTACTTTTGAAACTGATAGCCTAGGGCATAGCCATAATTAGGATTTTCGGAAATAGTTTTCAGTGCTTGGTTGAAATATGTAGTGGCTTGTTCCGTGGAATCTTGCAGGGTGTAGTTATAACCGAGTTCAATAAATAGGGTTGGATGGGGATTCTTGTCCTCTAAGCGTTTTGTTAAATAATTTTTTGCATCCTCGTAGCGCTCCAGTTGTTGGTAACATGCTATGAGACCTTGAAGATAGTCGGTTCTTCTGGGACTTTCCGATGTCAATTTTTCGTAAAAAACTACTGCTTTTTCAAAATCACCATCATCAAAGTACTGTTTGGCCAAAAAATCTTCTTGGGCAGATGTATGGGGAATTAGCGCAAAAAACGCAAGCAGGATTAAATAGATACGCATACCCAAAGATAAGGAGAATGGGATAAGAAGGTGTTAAAGAAATTGCAAGTTTAGCGTAAGGAATTGTTGGGCATACGCATGCAGCTGGGAGTGCTAGCTTACAGCGCATGCAAAACGTGCAACTCGTCTATTTGTAGAGAAAACAATAGTACGGTTTAGCATGAATTCATATAAGCGTAGTAGTCGTTCCAAACAGGGGAATAATTGTTTTTTGGATGCCAAACCAACCGTATTTTGGTTATAGTCTGATTATTAAATTTGCATCCATAAAGCGACACATTTTGGTTATTTTCGTGAGTTAGCCAGGTTATAAGCTCACTTTCGAAATCAGAGCGGGCAATAGGTTCTTGAGGGGCGTAACCATCGTTTACAATGCCTGGCGAAAAAGAACCGTTTTCATAAAAAAGTTCAGGTTTGTTATACAGGGTATTGAGCTGATATGCTAATCTATTTTATCAAACCCACAATAGGGTATCAGTACCTCCGGAATTTGAATCCCATCTGCCGTTTGGTAGTTTTCTAGGATTCCTGCCAATACTCTTGGGAGTGCCAAGGAGCTTCCGTTAAGTGTATGCGCTAACTGACTTTTTCCATTTTCGTCTTTGTAACGAAGTTTTAAACGGTTGGCTTGGTAGGTTTCAAAATTTGAAACCGAACTAATTTCTAGCCAGCGGTCCTGGGCGGTAGAAAACACCTCAAAATCATATGTAAGTGCAGCAGTAAAGCCCAAGTCGCCACCGCAGAGGCGGAGCACTCTGTAGGGTAGTTTTAGCTCACGAAGAATGTCTTTCACGTGATCTACCATGCCGTCCAAAGCTTCATAAGATTTACTTGGGTGTTCTACCCTTACAATTTCTACTTTATCGAACTGGTGTAAACGGTTTAAACCACGAACATGTGCCCCATAGCTTCCGGCCTCTCTTCTAAAGCATGGGGTGTAGCCCGTATAGGTTACAGGAAAATCGTTTTCGTTTAAGATAACATCCCTAAAAATATTGGTAATGGGCACTTCAGCCGTTGGAATTAGGTACAGGTCGTCCGCCGTAACGTGGTACATTTGTCCTTCTTTGTCCGGCAACTGTCCTGTTCCGTAACCGGATAGTTCATTTACTAGGTGTGGCACCTGTATTTCCGTATAGCCAGCAGCAGTATTCTTATCTAAAAAATAGGAAATTAGGGCCCGTTGTAATCGTGCACCTTTACCTTTGTATACAGGAAATCCAGCTCCGGCAATTTTAACGCCCAGCTCAAAATCTATGATGTCATATTTTTTTGCTAATTCCCAATGAGGTAGGGCATCGGTAATCAATTCAGGTATGTCCCCCTCATTAAAAATTTCTTCATTATCAGCTTCTGAACTGCCTGCGGGTACCGAGCTGTGCGGTATGTTTGGTATTTGGTATAGCAATGATTGTAACGCATCCGCCGTTGTACTTAGGTCTTCGTTCAGTTGCTTGGATTCCTCTTTTAAAGCTGCTGTTTTTTCTTTTAGAACGTTGGCTTCTTGCGCTTTGCCAGTTTTGTACAGTATGCCTATTTCTTTTGAAAGTGTATTCGACTCTGCCAAAACGGAATCTAAATGCGTTTGGGTAGCACGTCTTTTTTCATCTAGTTGCAATACCTCTTCAAGTAATACGCTTCCATCGATATTTCTTTTTTTGAGATCCGTAATCATCTGCTCTTTTTGCTCTCTGATAGCCTGTAACTGTAACATGGTATTGCTGTTTAAGTGTGCAAATTTAAACTAATCTTGCGATTTAAAATAAATACCTTTACTCTCTATAACGATCAAACAAGTAGCTTATGGTTTTTGAACATTTTGCGATAAACGTAACGGAAGTTAAAAAAGTATTGAATTGGTACACTACCCATATTGGACTTACCATCAAATCCGAACAAAAAGAGCCGCCCTACATGAACTTTTTAGCAGATACTACGGGTAGGGTCATTATCGAGTTTTATCATCGGCCAGATGCTGTAATTATCGATTTTGCTATCGAGCATCCGCTCACCTTCCACATCGCTTTCGTTTCGGAGAATTCACAGAGTGATAGGGAGCGTTTGGAAAAACAAGGTGCCCTATTCGTGGAAGAAATAAAAAAGGAAGATGGAACCCATATAGTGATGTTGCGCGATCCTTTTGGAATGCCGTTACAGCTTTGTCAACGAGCGATGCCATTTTAGTGGATGTAAGCAACTTCTAGAACCTGGCAGGTCTACCAAATTTAGTGTAGATAGCTATTTATTCTTCCCGTTTAAGGGTGAAGGTGAAATCCACTCATGATGCTGGAATGGCAACCATGGCGTATTCGCCAAATCTGTTTTTGGGTCTATAAATGGAGCATATGGCCTGCCGTTTACACTAACCAAGGAGTTTTCTAAATACACGGACATATTTTCCCCATTTTGAGCGTATTCTTTTTTTAGATACCTAGCAAATTGCCAAGCAAAATCGGGATAGGCAAAAACTTTACGTTGCTGACTGCCGTTTAAAAATTCCTTGGGGTTTATTATGGTTTTTTCTCCGGTTGCATTGTTCACCACCTTGAATTCGCCTTTTCCCGTTCTGCTACGGAGCATCATACGCCAACTTAGTCGGTGGCCTTCTTCGGTCCAGAGGACGTTATCTTCTATAACGTAGTGGCGAACAGGAAGGAGTAATTGAATGATGAAGTAAAGGCCTAATACTCCGATAATTTTATTTTTATACCTAGGAATTACTATTTCATTAGCCGTGTACGGTATTTTATTTTTAAAAAAGATGCGGCGTATAGTTTCCGGTTCAAAGAAAAAGACACTAAACGCCAAGGATAGGAAAGGAAAAATACCGATTTGAAAAACAATGGAATTAAACAAATGAAAAAAGATAGAAAGAATGAAAGCTACCTTGCGTGTACGTTTCCACAGAAGGGCGGGAATAATCAATAAATCGAATAGAATGCCGGATGTTCCAATAATTTTGTGAGCCCAATCTTCTTGCAGTAGTTCCCCGATAAGCGGATAATTGGCTACGGGTTTCATTAAAATACGAATCATACTAAAATCTAGCCAATCACCGTATAATTTTGCAATCGATGCGTACACATACACAATAAAGAGTTGTAAAACAATAATCCACTTCACATAGGAATGCATGGCATCGGTTTGCGGTCCTGGTTCTTTTTTAATGTCATACGAATAGCTTTTGTCCGCTGGAACAACGCACATAAATAGGGAAATTAGTACTAATAGATAATAATGGTTGTTGTACGCTGTCTTTTGCATTAGGTATACTGCGGTCCAGAGTACGGTAAAGGAAATAATACTGAACCGGTATTTGAAACCTATTGCTATGCAGAGACCCAATAGACCCATAATGGAAAAGTATACATACATTCCAACACCCGGCAGAGGTTGTAGCCAGTCAAAATCTATAAAGGGAAAATTGAAACGGGGGTCAATTAGATTTCTACGAACCCATCCTGTCATAATTGCACCAAAGCTCTCACATGCGATTAGGAACCCAAAGAAGATTCGAAAGATGATTAAGGGGCTGTTGTCCATTTTCTGAAAAAGCAACCTGTTCCACATAATTATTTGGATATCAACCGAAGTGAAATTTCTCTATCCTTTGCTAATTGTCCTTTTAGGGCATCCAAAGAATCGAATTTTTGTTCGTTCCTTAGTCTATGTAACATATCTATTTGAATAGTGCGGTCGTATAGATTTTCGTTGAAATCGAAGAAATGGATTTCTATGGTTTTGAACTTGCCATTTACGGTAGGGTTATAACCAATGTTCATCATACCGTACACAACTTTACCGTTAAGCGTACTTTTTACAGTATATGCGCCTGTTTTGGGAATTAGTTTATATGACTCATCAATAGTTAGGTTAGCGGTAGGGAAATTAAGTTGACGGCCTAAGCCTTTTCCTTTTGTAACGGTGCCTGTGAGCATATAATTATATCCTAGATAGGTATTAGCTGTATCTACGTCTCCTTCTTCCAACGCCTTTCTAATTTTGGTGGAGCTTACGGAAACTTCTTCTATTTCTTGTGCCTGGATTTCTTCTACCGAAAAATCCAATATGTTTCCAAAGGCAATTAAATCGGTAATGTTGGCCGTTCGATTACGGCCAAAACGGTGATCGTAGCCTATGATTATTTTTTTCGCTTTTAGACGATTGACCAACAAATCTCTAACGAATTCTGTTGCCGTTAATCTAGAAAATTCGGTGGTAAAAGGATGAATGACTAATATGTCCAAGCCCATATTGGCCAAGATGGTTTGTTTTTCCGTTATGGTATTCAAGAGCTTAATATCCGCATCTTTTTGTAGTACCATCCGCGGATGCGGAAAAAAGGTAAGTACTGCGGATTTTAGCTTAGCCTCTTTGGCATGGTTTATGACTTTTTCAAGTATTTTTCTGTGTCCAATATGCACCCCATCAAAAGTGCCTATGGTAATGGCAACAGGTTCTTGTGCTTTGTATTCGAAAATGCTCTGGACTGTAATCACGTATGATGGAAAATAAAAGGACTATATTTGAAACTTGAGATAAAAGCTCCCTCAATGAGTACAAAATTACGCTTAGTTTTTTCAATTACCATGGTATTTGTCTCCTTTTATGGGGTCGCTCAAGGTAATTATTGGAAGGACACTGAGTTAAACCGAGCAGAGGAACGGGCTACTTTTGAGGAATTTGCAATCGAAAAGGCAACCGCTTATACCTTGGATGAAACCCAGTTTAAAAATCAATTGGGAGCTATGTCCAAGTCGCGTAGCAGTAACAGAATAGTTTATTTTCCCGACGAAAATGGGAAGCAGATTCCCTTTGAGGTAATCGAGGCCAGTACTTTTTCTACTGCCTTGGCAAAAAAATACCCCAATATTAAATCGTACAAAGGCCGAAGTACCCAAGGTGATGGAAAACGCATCCGTTTTAGTGTGTCGCATAAGGGAATTCATAGTATGATGTCTACCACTGGCAATGGTGGCTCTATTTTTATGGAGAAAGGGGGTAAAGGTAAATATGTACTTTATCACGCTAAAGACCGTACGGCAAAGGAAGCATTTGTTTGTTATACATCTCCTGAAATCTCAGAAATAGGAAATAGCTTATCGGCACGTTTGGTAGACGGGCAGGAATTACGAAAGTTCAGACTTGCCATTGCTGCATCCGGTGAATATACGAGCTTTCACGGCGGTACCAAGGTCGATGCCATAGCTGCGATAAACGCTACGGTTACTAGGATTAATGAAGTTTTTGAAAATGATTTGGCGGTTACCTTGGAGTTGATCGGCACTACAGATGAAGTTGTCTACTTGGACGCTGAAACCGACCCTTTTACGGGTAATCTAAGTTCTCAGACCCAGAATACATTAGATACTGTCATCGGTGAGGCAAACTACGATATTGGCCATCTATTTAATCAAAGGGACAACACCTTGGATGGTAATGCGGGATTTGTAGGCGCGGTTTGTCGCAGCGGTAGAAAGGGTAGTGCTTATAGCACGCTGTCGTCGCCACAGGGAGAAGCTTTCGCTATAGATTTGGTAGCGCATGAGATGGGGCATCAATTAGGAGCAAATCATACGTTTTCCCATATTTCCGAAGGGACTTTGACACAAGTAGAGCCTGGCAGCGGTACAACTATTATGGGGTACGCAGGAATTACGGGAGCAGATGATGTAGCACAGAACAGTGATGCTTATTTTCATTATATCAGTATTGTTCAGATACAAGAATATTTGGAAAATATATCATGTGGCGAAACGATACCTTTGCTTAACTCACCACCCAGTTTGGTAGCTGTTACAGATGTTACCATTCCAAAAGGGACTCCCTTTGTACTTACTGGGAACGCTTTGGATACAGATAGTGCCGATGTTTTGTCCTACGTCTGGGAGCAAACCGATAATGGTATTGTTACACAAGCCACTTTTGGTCCTACAAGTCCTACTGGAGCGCTATTCAGGTCGTTACCGCCCAGTTCTTCGCCGTCCCGTTATTTTCCAAAGTTGGAACGTGTGGTTTCGGGTGATTTAACCCAAGATATGCCTATTTTAAATGGAGCTTGGGAGACCCTATCTTTGGTAGAGCGAGAACTAAATTTTGCATTATCGGTTCGGGATAATGCTATAAATGGAGGACAATTAATTTCGGATGAAGTAGCAGTTTTTGTAACTAATAATGCAGGTCCTTTTGCAGTCACTTCACAGGAGACAGCAATTTCTTATGTGGCCGGTGAGGTAGGTACACTTACATGGGATGTTGCCAACACGAATTTAGCTCCGGTTTTTGCGGAGACAGTAGATATTTTTCTTTCTACCGATGGTGGCCAGACATTTTCGGTAACAGTAGCTGAGGATGTGTTGAATGACGGTGTTTATGATTTTGTGATACCTGGAGTTCCGACTACCAGCGGTAGATTCATGGTTAAAGCATCGGAAAATGTATTTTTTGCCTTAAATAGTGCAAATTTTAGTATTGTACCATCGGAAGTAATTCTCAATGTTGCAAAATTAGATTATGAGATATGTCAACCAGATGACTTGGTCGTGGATTTTATCTATAATACCGATTTAGGTTTTATGGAAGAAAGCACGTTTAGTGTAGTTGGAGCACCAGCCGGACTCACGGCGGTTTTTTCAAGCCCAACTGCTACTGATAATGATACTCCGGTAACGATTACCTTCTCTGGAGCAGGAAGTCTTCCGGTGGGTATCTATCCTGTTCAGATAGTTGCTACATCGGCGAGCGTAACTAAGGAAATCACTTTAAACCTTACCATCTTTGATACTAATTTTACAGATGTGGTGTTTACAGCTCCTTTAAATGGGGCAATGGATGTATCAACCGAGGTTGTTTTACAATGGGAACCTAATATTAGAAACACTGGATACGATGTGGAAATAGCAACAGATATAGCGTTCACAAATACCATAGAATCTGTTACTGTTACCAATGACTTTTACACACCAACTAATCTTGAGAACAATGCAAGTTATTTTTGGCGCGTAAAGCCCAAAAATAGTTGTGGAGAAGGTACATTTGGACCACCGTTTAGTTTTAGCACCATAGTTTTTAATTGTGATACGGTAGCCGCTTTTGATGTGCCTTTGGAAATATCGCCAATAGACACCCCTACGATTACCTCAAAAATTGTGTTTTATGAAGACTTGCCAATTGCGGATATTAATGTGGCGTTGAATGTAGAGCACAGTTTTTTAGCAGATTTACAGATTAGTCTTACCTCACCTGCCGGAACCATAGTGGTACTCGCTTCTAGCTCTTGTAACGATTCAAGAAATATCAATGCTGTTTTTGACGATGACGCACCAGAATTTGTCTGCGGTGGAAATCCGGCAATAAGTGGAACAGTGGCCCCTTTAGGCTCGTTAAGTTCTTTTAATGGCGAATCTATATTAGGGGAGTGGGTGCTGGAAATAAAGGATAACGCCGCAGCTGATGGTGGTCGATTGAATTTGTTTTCAATGGAAGTCTGTGTTGAAGGAGATTTTAGGCCGGATTTGGATAACGATGGTGTTTTTGATGATGGAGACGACTTATGTTTGGACACCCCAGCGGGTCAAGAAGTGGACGCATCAGGATGTCCTATATATCGATTTACAAATCAGAATTTCAATATTAGCCTTGAAAGTGAAACTTGTAGGAATAATAATGATGGTAGCATAACAATTATACCTAAGGTTGGGCTAAGTTACGAAGCTACCGTTGTTGGAACAGGGCTAGACCAAACACAGGGTTTTACCAATACATTTACGCTATCCGATTTAAGTGCTGGAACCTACACCGTTTGTATAAATGGAACGGACGGTACCATTGTTTATGAGGAGTTCTGTACGCAGGTGGTAATCTCCGAACCCGATGCACTGAGCGTTACTTCAAAAGTATCTGGCGACGGCACAAAACTTACCGTTGATCTTATAGGTTCGGATTTTTACAATGTAGAGCTTAACGGAGAAGTTGTACAGACACAGGCACCAAGTATTACTTTGGATCTTAAAAATGGAATCAATAGTTTAAAAGTATATACCGATCTTCCCTGTCAAGGAGTCTATAACGAACAATTTATACGTTCTGATGGGCCCTTGGTATTTCCAAACCCGTTTAGGGATATCGTTCGGGTGTATTTTGGGAGTGAAGGTGCCACGGTAACCATAAGGATATTTTCGGCGGATGGCAGATTTATAAAAAGTAGTCTATTGGAGATAGGTGCCAACGGAACCCAAATTGATTTGGGATCACTTGCTAATGGGCTCTACTATGTTCAGCTTATCGGGGAGGGAATAAAAACGACTACTAAAATCATTAAGGAATGATACGGAATATCTTTTTCATGGTCGCATTGTTGGGCTTGGTTATGGGTTGTGGCAAAAAGGATGCCCCTAAACCTCCGGGCCAAGTACAGTTGGTGTTTCCTGAGAAAAATTCCGAATGTACTACAGGGCAATCTTTAGGTGCAACAACGAGTAGGGTAACGTTTAGATGGCAGGAGGCCAAAAATGCCAAGACCTATGAATTAAGGGTGACCAATTTAAACGTTGGAACCACACAGACCATAAGCACGGCTACAACATCGGCTAATTTACCCATAGAGAAAGGGGTTCAGTTTGCCTGGCAAGTTCGATCACGAAATAACCAGGTAGAGGAAAGTATCTCCAGTGAAGTTTGGAATTTTTATAACGCTGGATCCAATACTTCTTTTGCACCTTTTCCTGCCGATATTTTAAGTCCAAGGATGTCTCAGCGGGTTTTTAAGGATATAAACAACGAAGTTACCTTATCCTGGTCTGCTAGCGATTTGGATAATGATATCGAGGATTTTGAAGTGTATCTGTCAACAGTTAATCCTCCCACCAACTTGGTCGCTACCTTAGGTAATACTGTTTTGGAACAAAAAGTTACCGTTGCTTCCAATACAGTGTATTATTGGAGTGTTATTACCACCGATAGTGAAGGCAATGCTACGAGCTCAGGAGTTTATAGCTTTAACGTATTATAGAGCTATTAACAATCAGGAATTGTTAAATTGATTCATGGTACGTGCTATACCTGCCAATACAAAGGAGGTGACTACTGCAGTAGATTTTTCAAGCCGCTCATCCATTAACGAGTTTTCCTCCTGGTTCCATTTCCCTAAAACATATTCTACTTGTCTACCCTTACCAAAATCTGCACCCACACCAAACCGAAATCTATTATACGTGGCGCTTTGCAAGAACAATTGTATGTCTTTAAGCCCGTTATGGCCGCCGTCACTGCCTTTCGTCTTTATGCGTATCGTCCCGAAGGATAGGTTAATATCATCGGTTATCACTAGAAGGTTCTCCAGCGGAATCTTTTCCTTGTCCATCCAATACTTCAGTGCCTTTCCGCTCCTATTCATGTAGGTAGATGGTTTTAGGCAAAGTACACTTCGACCTTTTACCTTGAACATCCCTATATCTCCTAATTTTGCAGTTTCAAAGGTGAATTCCGCTTTAGTGGCTAAGGCGTCAAGTATCTTGAATCCAATATTATGTCTTGTGTCCTTATACTCGTCACCAATATTTCCTAGGCCTACGATTAAAAATTTCTTCATGGAGTTTTCTTCGATTAAGTAACCTTTATCTTTTTTAAATAGGGATTTAAAAAGTTTGAGCATCGATTTTAAGTCTTGTTAAGTCTATAAAAATACAAAAGCATCCCGATACCAGTATCGGGATGCTTTTTGTTGACCGGTAAAATAACCTATGGTTATTCCTGTGCAGTATCTTCGCCTGCTCCTTCTGCAGCAGTTCCTTCTTCACCTTCTTCTCCTTCTCCTTCTTCTTCATCCTCATCGACAGCAACTGCGGCACGAGCCATTTTAACTTGTACAACAGTTGTGCTATCCGGGTGTAGAATAGTGAAATCGTCGTTCAATAAAGATTCGACTATAATATTCTCGCCTATCTTTAATTTGGAAATATCCACATTAAAGAAATCAGGTAACTTGTCCGGTAAAGCTTTGATAGCCAATTTTCTTTTTCTGAACAATAGACGTCCACCGTTTCTTACCCCTGGCGAGTTTCCTTCTAATCGTACCGGGATGTTCATGGTCACTTCCTTGTCATCGAATAATTGGTAAAAGTCTATGTGCAATATTTTATCCGTAACCGGATGAAATTGAATGTCTTGCATAATAGCTCTAACCTTACCGTCACCCAAATCAACTTCAACAGTATGCGCGGCTGCGGTATACACTAAATCTCTGAACGCTAGTTCAGGTGCTGAAAAGTGTAGTGGTTTTTCCCCTCCGTATACTACGCAAGGAACCATTCCAGCATTACGCAAGGCTTTTGTTGACTTTTTGCCCACGCTTTCTCTTTCTGATCCTTTAATTGTAATTGACTTCATTATATATATTAAAAATTAATAATTCTTATTTTCACCCTCTTGGTTACATTAGAAACTTGGAGGAGATGGAATTGTTGTTATGGACCTTGTCCATTACTTCCGCAAAAAGATTGGCACAACTTAGTACCCGAACTTTATCACTTTTTATTTCTATAGGAATTGAATCTGTGATGATTAGTTCCTTAAGTTGCGATTTTTCTATTTTTTCATAAGCATCACCCGACAATAGTCCGTGGGTGGTTATGGCACGAACGCTTACAGCGCCACGTTCCATCATTAAATCCGCTGCTTTGGTCAATGTGCCAGCGGTATCTACCATATCATCTACCAATACAACATTTTTTCCTTGTACATCACCAATAAGCTCCATGTGGCTGATTACATTGGCTTTTGCCCTTTGCTTGTAACACACTACAACATCGCTTTCCAATGCTTTGGAATAGGCATAGGCTCTTTTAGATCCACCCATGTCCGGTGATGCTATTGTTAGATTTTCCAAACCTAGATTTTTCAAATAGGGTAAAAATAGCGTGGAGGCAAAAAGGTGATCTACAGGTTTTTCGAAAAATCCTTGAATCTGATCAGCATGCAAGTCCATCGTAATGATTCTCGTTGCCCCAGCAGTTTCTAACATTTTAGCCACTAGTTTTGCTGCAATGGGTACTCTGGGCTTATCTTTTCTGTCCTGTCTTGCCCATCCAAAATAGGGCATAACTGCGGTAATGTGCCGTGCAGAAGCCCTTTTGGCGGCATCTATCATCAACAGCATTTCCATCAGGTTTTCTGGGCCTGGGTGAGTTGAACCTATGATAAAGATTCGGGTGCCTCTAATGGATTCTTCGAAGGAGGGTTGAAATTCTCCGTCGCTATAGCGCGAAAAAATAACTTTACCAAGTTCAGCTCCATATGCCTTGGCTATTTTTTTGCCTAACTCCATACTTTGAGTACATGCAAAAATCTTTGGTTCAGGAACTTGATATGGCATAGCTTTAAATATTTTGTCTTTAGAAGGTGAAGAAGTAGTCTTAATACCCCTGATTTCTAAGGAGGTGCAAATTTAAAAATTTAATTGGGTTGCTAAACCATAAATGTGAATAATTTTGTAGCTGTAACGAAATATTTTTCTAATTTTGCAATCTTATCTTTAAAAAGCTCGAGTGGCGGAACTGGTAGACGCGCTGGATTCAAAATCCAGTTCCTTTGGAGTGTGGGTTCGATTCCCACCTCGAGTACTTAAAAACCCTGTTAATCATATGATTAACAGGGTTTTGTGTTTTTTGAAGTGACGGTTAAGTGACGGTTTTTTAAATTATAAACTTAATTTTGCCTTTTATTTATCTAAAAGAAAGATATGAAAATTGACACTAGTTAGTGGTGTTTTATTTAATTCAATTTGAAAGTGGCGTCGATATCTATACCATATTAAAATATCTTAGGCATTGCTAAATGTAAAAAAACCGACATCTATTGCAGGGCCACAGATAAAAAAGGGAATGAAACGGCTAATTTAATTTTTGAATTTAATTTAAATATTGGCCAAAGCCTTTACAAGTTTTTTGATGGTAATAACTGTCTTGTAAAAGTTTAATTAACGAGAATACTAAAAGAGAACAAGAAAAGCCCCACTTTCTAAAAACGATTTTTCAACGGCCTTCAAATGACTACTTTTAAACCATCACCAATTCCAAACATGTTTCAACACACCTAATTACATAAAAACTATCGTTAAAATGTAACCAATAGTATAATTTAAGGGTCATCCTTAATATTTATGAATGATCCTGAACTTGAAAAGAGCATAGAAAATATAAAAAGCGGGGATAAAACGGCCTTTAGCTACATCATTGATAAATATCAAACTCTAGCTTTTAATATTGCTTTACCTATAGTAGGTAATGTTGAAGACGCTGAAGAAGTAGTTCAGGATAGTTTCATACGGGTCTTCAAGTACATCCGACAATACAATGGAGAATCCAGATTCTCTAGCTGGCTTTATAAAATAGTATACAATAGAGCATTGTCTAAAGTGCAGACTAATGCGAAGCAATGGTCAAAAACTAAAAGTTTAAAAGACCAGTTTGTTGCGAAAGCCAATAATTACGAAGAAAAAATGGATTTTTTGGATAATGAAATACGAAACAATCTACTTGCTAAAGCTCTGGGTTTGATTCCTGAAAGCGACCGATTGATAATTACCCTGTTTTATTTTGGTGAGAAGTCCATCCAAGAAATTGCGGAAATTACCTCATGGAAGGTAAGCAAGTGTAAGGTTAAACTCATGAGGGCCCGTCAAAAATTGGAAGTATTGTTAAAACATACAAAAGAAGATATCTCATGAAAAAACCATCCAATAAATTAAAACAGGCAGTTCTAGATCACATAATGAAGGATTCCAAAATAAAATTGTCCATTATCAGACCATTGCCAATTAAAAATTGGCCTATGTACGCCTTGATCATTTTTGGAGTAGTCTCAATCATCATACTTAGCACAAAAATGAAGTGGGGCAATCTGGAAGAAACCCTTATTGCAGCAGCAATGTTATCGTTATTGATAGCCAGCTTTGGGTTTTTAACCATAGTGCACATCGTAAAAAAAGCACATAAAAGTGTAACCAACCGTAGGTAAGTTAGGTAATCTATTAAAACATTAAAAATGGATTTTGGAAAAACAATAGCATATATAGCATTTTACCTGGTATCCCTGGCTATTTTTTACTATTACTTTACCACTAGAAACAAGGAACGTATGTCCTTGATTGAAGCCGGTGCAAATCCCGATATGTTCAACTCTCCCGAACAATACTATATATTATTTGTAATTGGCATGGTTGCCATGGGACTCGCACTAGGATTATTAGCTGGCTATTTGCTTAACACGTTTATATTGGTCAAAGGTGATTCTCTTTTTTATCTATTTGGAATGCTGCTGTTTGGAGGTGCTGCCATGTTCATTTCCTTCTTTATAATTATTAAATGGCTTAAGAAAAATAAAACTCAATAATAACTAAAATTCGAACCCATGTTTAAACTAACACCCTTATTTGGGCTACCATTGCTTTGCCTTTTTTTTATTACTACTAAGCCTAAAAATGAAACAATCCTTGTTAAGAATGAAAATCTAGATAAGAAACAGATTCAACGGCTTAGAAAGTCCATTGAAGCAAACGAACTGAAGAATATAACCAGTGTAGTGGTATCATATAAAAACAAAGTTATTGCTGAAGAGTACTACAATGGCACTGAACGCGAAACCCTACATGATACGCGATCTTTAACTAAATCCTTTACCTCAACCCTGTTGGGTATGGCTATCAAAGATGGACACATCAAATCTCTAGATCAGACCTTGGACGAGTTCTATGATTTGAAGGCTTTCAAAAACTATTCAGATAAAAAAGGAGAAGTTTCCCTCAGAAATCTATTGACCATGAGCTCTGGATTCGATGGTTTTGATTTTGACCCAGCAACTCCAGGCAATGAAGAACACATGTATCCAACAAATGATTGGGTGGAATTTACTTTGAATCTACCGATGAAGCAGTTTGGGGACAATGATTTAAAATGGCAGTACTTTACGGCAGGGGTAGTACTCTTAGGTGATATTCTGAACAAAAATGTACCCGGAGGTCTTGAAAAATATGCGGAAGAGAAGCTCTTCAAACCTTTGGGAATTACTAATCTAAAATGGCAATATACCCCTACTGGAGTACCAAATACGGCAGGCTCCTGTCAATTATCTTCGCTTGATTTTGCCAAATATGGTGAGCTTTATGGGAACAACGGTAATTGGAAGGGTCAACAGATTATCCCAGTTGATTGGGTAAAAGACTCATTTACTAAATATTTTAAACTGCCTGATGATCTGGCCTACGGGTATCTGTTTTGGAACAAAACTTATAAGTATAAAGAAAAAGACTTCGAAGTTTATGCAGCCAGTGGCAACGGGGGCAATAAGATTTTTATGTTTCAGGAAATTGATTTAGTGGTTGTAATTACTTCCACCGCTTATAATCAATCTTATGCCCATAGACAGGCCGATACCATAGTAGAAAAATATATACTTCCAGGCTTACGATTGGATTGATGGGCATGGTGCACAGACCGAACTCTAAACATGGAGTAACCTTTTTGGGATGTCACCTCGTACCTGTTGGAAAAACGCAATTACTTCCTGTAAATTAAAAATCACTTAAAATAACTTCACCCTTTTTTTATTCAAATGCACAAATTTCATTATATATTAATTCTTTTGTCCAGTTCTATACTATATAGTCAAAGCAGGATAAAAGTGCCCTATATGGAAGGCACACCAAAAATTGATGGTCGATTGGACAATCATTTGAAATCCATTCAAAAACACTCGTTTAACTTTCATTCCCAGTTCGACAATCCGAAAACGGATTCAATAGGAGTGCGCTGCGCCTTAGCATATAATGATAAATATCTCTATTTGTATATAGAGACTAACGCAGATACCATTAGCTATCATAAACGTGGCTATTTATGGGGAGATAGGGATAAACTTTTGATAGGCTTACCCGACCTAACTCACATAAGCATGGTTATTAACAAGAACTGAAATTTTACTTATAACTAACTTCAAGTCATCCATGAGTATACCCTATACGCTCAAAATATACCCTATTTCCGTTTTTGAGTAACAATAGATATCTTAATATGTCTATTGTATAAACATGTAACGATTAAAAATGTTAGAAGTAGCCTATAAAATAAACCATACCGATGAAATGGTGATAGACGTGGCCAAAGCACTCGGTCAAAAACTAAAATCTCCAAGATTTGAAACCGTAAACGGAAAAATAAATTCGAGTGTTGAATTTTATAGGTTAAATGAGAGTTTATCAATTCAACTCAGCAAATTCCATCCAAAGGAGTCCATTAAGGTTAATCGGCTTGGAACCGACAATGAAAATTTACTAATTCTTGATTTTCATTTATCCGGTATAGCAAAACTTAATGTCACCGATGAAAGAATTGATGATACTGCTAATGGCCTTACCCATGGAGCTTACTTTGCAAATACGAGTGTTCAATCCTATGCTGTTTTTCAACCTGAATTTTACAACCAACAATTTCATGTTGTTCTAGACAAACAATGGATGTCTTCCTTCTTTTCAGATGAAGTAAAGTTCATAATCGAAAAGATTGAAAAAGCGACTCCGTTTTTTATGTATGAGCGATTAAACAGTAGTATTACTGTTCTTTTGATATCTATATTTAAATCCAATTTCAATAGTAATTTTCGTAAATCATTTCTTCACGGAAAGACACTGCAACTTTTATCGATGTTTTTTGAAAAACTTCAAAAGCGCGGGGAGCATTTAAAAATTGGGGTTTCAAATTATGACGACGTTTCTCGTCTCTTTGAACTAATGATTTATGTGGATGAACATTTGGGTGAAGACTTGACAGTTGCATCTCTCTCTCAAAGAATTGGTTGTAGTGAAAGCAAATTACAGACACTTTGCAAAGCTGTATATGGTAAAAGTATGTCAAAGGAAATTACTGAACGAAGGATGTTAAAGGCATTGGAGCTATTTGAAGCGAGTGGGGATTCAATTTCTGTTGTTGGTTACAAGTTGGGGTATACAAATATGAGTCACTTTGCCAATACTTTTAAAAAAATACATGGCTTCCTGCCTTCACAATATTTACATAAGAAAGCTAAATAAGATTTTACGGTTTTGGGGCATGAGATTCCGTTTTTTTGGCAGTGTATGGGGGCCTGAAACTGTATCATTGTAAAAAAATTATATGAAAAAAACTATAATTACCGTAGTACTTGTGCTTAGTGTATCGCTTTGTAAATCTCAAGATGAACCTACAAATAAAAAAATAGAAGATTTTAAAATTATCGGAATTTCAGTAGAAACCACAAACGAAAAAGGGCAATCTGTAAAAGACATGGGCCAGTTGTGGCAACAGTTTTTAACAAAGCAATTATCCTCAAAAATACCCAACACTATTTCGCCAGAGGTATATGCGCTTTTCACAGATTATGAAACCGATTATACTGGTAATTATCGAGCAATCATTGGTTGTAAAGTATCTACACTCGATTCTGTACCCAAAGGAATGATTGGGTGGACTTTTAAGGGTGGCAATTATAGAAAGTTTCTTGCCAAGGGCGAATTACCTACTTCCGTAGTTGGGGTTTGGCAGCAAATATGGAAGGCTGACAACACTTTAAATCGAAGCTATACAACCGATTTTGAAGTATACGGTGCCAAAGCACAACAAGGTCCAAATTCTGAAGTTGAAATTTATATAGCTATCCAATAAATGAAAACAAATCAGAAAGTATTACTGTTTTGGTCATCTCGCGAAGTGCCTTGGGCGAAGACATTTGAAAATGGAAACAGTTGTAGATATGACAAATTATAAAAGCCCATACAAATCAATAAAAAATACCAATTATATATCTCGTGCATTACGTTTACTAAAGTCAATATGTCATGATTAAATTGAATAAAGCTATTCTAAGAATCATTATGTTTTTAATGATACTATTTTGTGATTTTGTGCTCGTGGCGCAATCTGAAATTAAGGTACCCTATATTGAAAAAACACCAATAATAGATGGTCGATTGGACGATCATTTAAAATTCATACCTAAACATAAATTCAATTTTTATTCCCAGTTCGATAATCCAAAAACGGATTCAATAAGAGTGAGCTATGCCTTAGCATATAATGATAAATATCTCTATTTGTATATAGAGACCAACGCAGATACCATTAGCTATCATAAACGTGGCTATTTATGGGGAGATGGGTATAAACTTTTGATAGGCTTACCAAATAAAGGCAAACCCACATCAGAATATTATGAGCTCTCTTACTCTCCTTCTAAAAACCAAGAAGATGATTGGGACCAACAACGTATAGCTTCCTATAACGGAAATCAAAGAAACCCTCCCTTAGGCATCGAATCCAAAAGTCAAGAGCTGGCCTATGATGGTGTTTCTGGCTTTGAAAGTTTTATTGCATGGTCAGATATCGAACCATATCATCCAGCCTTTATGAAAAAAATGGCTTTTGGACTCTACTTTGCTAAAGGAAAATGGAGGAAAGATGTTGGCTACTTTTCTAATGGTTATTTTGTTGTAGATGATCCTGGTATTTTTAATGAGGAAGTACTCCAACGATTATACGTTCCTATCTATTTTCAAGAGCCCGCTGCAACCACCCGTTTTTCTGTACAGTCAACGCAACGTAACATAACTGTTGGAGATGATTTACAGATTGAAATATCAAGTACGCATAAAGAGAAAACAAAACCTCTGAACATAAGCATTACCAATGATTTGAATGAAACAGTTTTCAACAAATCATTCCAAAATTTGAAACCGCAAGCAAGTCTAACACTGCCAGAACTATCGGTAGGGGTTTACACGATTATCTATGAAACACTGGGCTACAACGAAAAAGAAAAATTGGGGATACTTCCCAAATGGGATTATCGGGAAATCAAAAAACGAATAGCGGAATCAACCAATTCTTTTTCTAGGGGAACACTAAATACACTTTATTTTAAAGCTGAGCAAATAACAAAGCTCAAAACCGAACTGTCATGGTATGAATCAGGCAAAGAGGTTATCACCCTTTGGAAAGAGTTCGAAAAGGAATACCGTCAATTAATAGCGGGTATAGATCCTTTTGAAAATAAAACAATACCATACCGACGTGCTTTTTTATCTGTCCAAGACAGTACGTTGCAACCCTATTCAATAAAATTACCGAAAGAGTATGACCCTAAAAAAAAGTATCCACTTCTGGTTTTTTTACATGGTAGTGGTCAAGATGAACAAACACTTTTAAAGCTGCCTAGAAGTAACGGGACATTCATAGAGCTAGCTCCATATGGAAGAGATAGATATTATACATATGCTAGCAAGGAGTCCCAAATTGACATTGTCGAGGCTATTGAAGATGTATCAACTCATTTTTCAATAGACACCAATAAGGTCATTATCGGCGGGTTTTCCATGGGTGGTTACGGTGCCTTACGAACATTCTATGAACATCCCAAACGATATGCCGGTGTGGCCGTTTTTGCTGGACATCCTAATCTGGCCAATATGTGGTTGGATGGGAATCATCCAAATTTCACCATACAACAATATTGTGCAGCTTTTAAGAACATTCCGGTTTTCGTGTATCATGGTACTAAAGATCCCGCACTAGATGTATCTGCGGCAAGGCAGCTTATTAACAACTTGGAGAAAGCTGGTGCCAAGGTGTCTTCTAGCATTGTAGAAGATCGTGGGCATATATATCAAGATAAAACCACAAATAAGTATTATCACCAATGGTTAAACCAAATTGTAAATAAAAAATAGCATGAGAAAAATTTTAGGAAGCATCGTTGTTTTAGCGCTATGTTTTAGTAGTTGCAGTAAAAACAAGAAGAAAGAAACCACAATGGTGGGCACTTGGCAATCTTTGGGTAATAGCTGGATATTAGATATTTCAAAAGATAGTAGTTACACCGAGTACGATATTACTCGTGTTTCTTGTTTAGTCGCTAGAAATTCGCATATCAATGAGTTTGGCGACAGACTATACCTTCAGAACGATACCTTAAAATTACTACGTGGGGCTATTGAATACCGTTTTGTTCGTTCGGAATTCTTACCGGAAGCTTGTGGGCAATCTTTAGATGAAGAAACTGCGAAAGACCCCATTTTTAATTATGAGGTATTTGCTTCAACCATTAAAGACAATTATGCGTTTTTCGAATTGAATAACGTAAACTGGGACTCACTCTATAGTACTCATAAGAAACAAATAACAGCTTCCCCATCAGATATTACGTTGTATAGGGTAATGGAAGAAACTTTTGAGGCCATCAATGACAACCATGGATCCTTTGAAGCAAGTGATTCAGTCTACGAACAGTTAGAAGCGATTGAAGTGGGCAATGAAGAAAAAACTGATGCCCTTCCAGAAATTGGTGATTTTCAAGTGGCCGGTGTAGTAGCCAAAAACCATTTGGAAAACGAAATGACCCGAGAGTCCCCCATTTTGCAATGGGGAGAGTTTACCGAAGGTATTGGTTATATTCAAGTAAAAGCAATGTTTTTGTATACGGATTTGGGGATATCCAAAGACCTGATTAAAACCTTAGGATGGGAAGCTGCATGGCAAAAGACATTTAATGAAATAGGTGAGGGCAAATACATTGAAAAAGAACGAGAAGGAATGGGAAGAGTTATGAAAATGGCCATGAACGATCTTAAAAATATGGATGCCATCATTTTGGATCTCCGGTTTAATGGTGGAGGTCAAGATTTAGTAAGTCTTGAACTTTTAAGCTGGTTTAACGACACCCCTAGAGTTATTGCTCATGAAAGCGTGATTTATAAAGATGGGGAATCCCCCAAATGGGATATTGTCCTGCCTGCTAACGAAAATGCATTTACAAAACCTATATACCTACTTACCTCTCAACAAACAGGAAGTGCGGCAGAAGTATGTGCTATGGCGAGTATGGCTCTTCCGAATGTAACTCGAATAGGTACGCCTACCATGGGTGCATTGTCTACGGCATTGGAAAAGAAACTGCCTAACGGATGGGACTTTGCCATTTCTAACGAATACTATAAAACGCCAGAAGGTAAAATTTATGAAAACAATGGAGTTCCTGTTGATATTGATATTCCATATCCAGCGGACCGTCAAACATTTTTTAGAAGCGTTTTGGATAACCTAGAATCGGATAAGCAATCCATTTTAAAAGTAATAAGGCGTCTTGAATAATAATTTGATAAACGCCATTCCAAAAATAATGCTTAATAACCCTTAATGACCCATCTTATTTGAAAAGCACAATGAAAAGCTCAAAAGTAAAAACGATTGCCTTTTTTGGAGTTTTGTTCCTGATGTCAACAAACATTACTGGGCAAACTGTAGTTGAAGAACAAGCACAAGCTGTTAACATTGATGATTTCATCACTGAAATGATGAAACTTCATGAAATTCCAGGCTTGGCACTTGGCATTGTGAAAAATGGTAGGATCCTTCACGAAGAGTACTATGGTATAGCCAATATTGAGCATTCAGTTCCGGTAAATGAACACTCTTTATTTCGGATCTACAGCACAACAAAGTTGATTGTGAATACAGCGGTTTTTCAATTGATCAATCAAAGGAGGTTATTCTTGAACGACCCCATATCGAAATATACGAAAGTGGTACCGCCACAATGGAAGAATATTAAAATCCGTCATTTGTTGGCACATACCTCTGGAATCCCCAACTTCATACAATTTGATAGTGCATTATCAGATGAGGCGATACAGGAAAAATTGAATAATCTTCCCTTAGATTTTCCTACAGGTACAAAACATGATTATAATCAAACAAATTATTGGCTTTTAGCAAAAATTATTGAAACAGTCTCCGGAGGAACACTCGAAGACTATATAAGAACCAATCTATTTGAAAATAAGGAAGGGGTGCTTTTTTCTTCCAATTCTTCTTTGGTCATCCCCAATAGAATATCCAAATACCGCTATGATTTTCAGCATGAGACCTATAGAACTTTTTCAGACGAGCAGCCATCACGAGGCCTTGCGGGCAATGGCTTGAATATTACTTTGAAGAATTTAATCCACTGGTCGCAACAGCTTAATCAAGACCACTATTTCTCAGAAAAGACCAAAGAAGTCATGTGGCAGCCGTTCCAATACTCAAAAACAGATTATAAATTTCTTCACGGTTGGGCGATATATCCTCTAAATGAAATTGAATCTTATGGATTTACTGGCGGCGGCGTATCTGCCATACGTTTTTTTCCAGAACAAAATTTAGCCATTATCCTGATGACCAATGGCTACAAATATTATCCCATACATAACGATATCATCAATAATATTTCAGGATTTTTAGAAAAAGACTTAATGAGTCAGTCAGTGCAGACATCGCTACAACTCGCCAATGCCTTTATTAAAAATGGACAGTTTAATACGGATAGAGCTATTTCTATAGCAAAGAGCGTAGTAAAAAGAAAAGAGCTGGAGGGGCTGTTAAACAATTTAGGCTACCAACTCATCAATCAAAAACAATACAAAAAGGGCATAGCGATTTTTGAGGCTAATGTTAAGGAATTTCCAGAATCTGCCAACGTGTACGATAGCTTGGCCGAGGCCTATCTGTATGTCGACCAATATGATAAAGCCATAGGCAATTACAAAAAATCATTGAAGTTCAATCCAAACAATGGAAACGCAAAAAAGATGATTGAACGAATCAATGAACGCTTGAATTCCCTAAAGCAATAACGAAATCCGCTACTACTTTAAAAATGAAAGTGTCTCTGAAAATCTTGCCAATACTTGTGTTTTACCGATGCAAATCCTAGTGCTTTTACTAACCATATCCTGCAAGGAGAAAAAAACATGACTGGAATAGAAAACTTTAAAATAATTGAAATTTCAACCCGAACCGCTAACACTGAGGGTAAATCTGAAAAAGATTTACACAACTTATGGGGTCAATTTCTTGGTAACCATACTGCCGAAAAAATTCCGAATAGCACTGGCCCAGAGGTTATTGCGTTGTATACTGATTATGAATCCGATTATACTGGGGAATATACATGTATTATAGGTTTGAAAGTATCCTCCTTAGAGACCATCCCAAACGGAATGGTCGGAAGGGAAGTAAAAGGTGGCAGGTTTCAAAAGTATATTGCCAAAGGATCAATGCCCAAAGCGGTTGCTGAGAAATGGATAAATATTTGGGATAAGGACCATTTACTGAATAGGGCATATAAAACAGATTTTGAAGTTTATGGTCATCTTTCGAATCAAGGTGAAGATTCAGAAGTTCAGATTTTTTTGTCCGTAAACTGATTTGTTTTTGTCAACTACAGAAATAAACCAATATTATATAGTTCAAATCAAATGGAGGCATTGATATGGAGGACCAATTTCAAAATCCTCGTCAATGTGTAAATTAAAACAAGACCCATTTACAGGCCGATAATTGCATGGGATTATTTATGTAAATCAAATTATGATAGAAGCCCTTGATGCTCTGACTAATTCTATTTATTTTGCGATTGACGAGCTACTGTAAACATTTTAATTAAGTCAATGCCAAGGCCAAAGTTTGAAGATATTAAAACTAGTGATGAATTTAACCAGTGGTACTGGTTGAAAGAAGAGATGGTTGACATTTGTAAGCGTGCCAGATTACCAATCTATGGCAGAAAGTTTGACTTGAGGGATAGGATTATGTATGCCCTTGACAACAATGGAAAATTAAAGCCTTCGGCAAAAAAGGAGAAAAGAAAATCAAAATTCAATTGGGCCAAATCTCAATTATCCCTAGATACTGTTATAACTGATAATGTCTCGTTTGGACCTAATTTCAGAGGTTTTATGAAAAGTCAAGTTGGTGATAAATTTTCTTGTCATGGTGATTTTATGGACTGGATAAAATCAAATCAAGGAAAAACCCTTGAAGATGCTGTCAAAGAATGGCACATACTTGAAAAAAGAAAGGAGAACACTAGTTTTAAACGAGAAATAGCGGATAATAATATGTACAGCCAATATATCAGGGATTTCTTGGAGGATAATCCAGATTTTAACTTTAATGATGTCAAAAAATATTGGTTGCTAAAGAAAGCACTGCCTATGAAAAATGGTTTTGTGCGATATGAGAAGTCCGATTTAAAACTTATATAATAGAAGATTATGTTTTTTAAGAGTGAATTGCAAATGAATCAAAATAAGTCATCACAATAGGTAATATGTGCTGCATTTTTAAGCTATTGGATAATGCGAATATCAAAGAGTTAGATAATTTATTTCAAAAACCATAAACCATGGTCAATGATAAAGTTGTTTAAAAAAATTAGAAGAAACTTACTTGTGAAAAATAAGTTTAGTAAATACTTGCTTTATGCTGCAGGTGAAATTATTCTTGTGGTCATCGGGATTTTAATAGCTGTCAAGATAAATTCCTTTAATGAATCTAGAAAAAGTGAAGAACAGAGAAATAATTTAATTGAAAGATTAGGCAAGCAAATAAACCTTAACCAACTACAGGTAAAAGAATCCTTAGTCGATTTAGAAAGTCAAATACAAGGTATTGAAACAGTTTTAAAATTGACTGCAACTTCTAAGAGTGAAATAATTTATCATTCCGTAGATAGCCTAATTACGTTTGTAATAGAAGATCACCATTTGGGACTTGATATTACAATCCTACAGGAGGCTTTGCAGAATGGGGAACTTTCAGTTTTAAAAAATAACGATTTAAGAACATTTTTATATTCATTTTTGAAGTACAATGAACGATTGGAACAACGGGAGGAAATAGCCAATTATGATAACAATAGTTTCATGATTCCTTTTCTTTATAAGAATTTAAACTCAAGAAACGTCTCGGCAAATACTGACAAGGAATATCGAAATAAAATTGGATACTCAAAACTTCAACCCAATGAATTTAAGTATTTGTTAAGCAATAGGGAGTTCGAAAACCTTGTTGAATCAAGGTTGTACTATGCCCAAGAAATGATGTCCAACTATCTGAACATACAAAATTTCCTCGGTTTCCTAGATGACCAACTGAATGAATAGAAGTCTAGAGTTTTTTGCCAATTTTAATTTATTCGTTGATGGGCATTATTCGATAAGTTCCCCTACCAATTTTTTTGAAGGAATCAGAATTACGAGGTTGGAATTACCATAATAAACAATATAATCGACCCTTTTTAAACTAAAATTCTCGTGTTGGTCTATCTTAAATTGTTGATAACTCAAAATTCTTCCATTTTCAACAAAAATGATAAGGTATCATTTGAAACTATTTGAAACCAAATCTAAGATACCACATTATATATGGTTTCATTTGAATTCATTTAACATAAGTCATTGTATATCAGTTTTTTGTGAATAACTAAAATTACAAAATCAGGGGTTGCACCTTCCTTTATTTTACCTTTATCCTAAGAATTCTTCAAAAGAAAACAAAAGCGCTTTTGTTCATTTCGTAACCTTAAAAAGGAAAACAATGGACAATTATTTAATTCTTGAACGACTTGATCGTTTGGAACGGCTTTTAATAGCCAATAAGGAAGTACTTACCTTCGAGGAAACCTGTGACTATACTGGAATATCAAGAAGCTATCTTTACAAATTGACGGCCTCTGGAAATATCCCGCACTCAAAACCCAATGGTAAACTGATATTTTTTGAAAAGGCCAAACTCATTACATGGCTTTTACAGAATGGAAGAAAGTCAAGTATAGAAATCGAGACCGAAGCTTTGGACTACGCCTTTAAAAACAAGCGTAGATGAAAAAGGAAGGTAGGCGTGAAAATGCGTCTGAGTAAGAATTCAAGATGTGTCATTGTCATGACAAATCTTGCTTTTGCTCCCGTTGGTCGCAAAAGGATAGGAATTGTTAATTGAATTTTTGATTTATAATTTATCAAAGTAGTCTTCGATTTAAAAAGATTAAAAAAAAACTAAAATGAAAAAGGAATTTGTACAATTTCGATGTTCCATTTATGAAAAGAAACTGCTCAAGATAAAGGCTAAAAAGAGCGGACTTTCCATAAGTGAGTACTGTCGCCGTGCCTCCTTTGATCATAGAATTGTCGAACGGTTTTCCGATGAACAAATCGATGTGTACAAATTACTGGTTCAATATCAAGTCAACTTTAAACGTATCGGGAATATGTACCGAAAACGCAATCCGAAATTGGCCGAAGAAGTGGTTCAATTGGCAAATGAAATACGGAAACATCTTTACAATTTCAAGAAATGATAGGCATGGGAAAATCCATATCGCATACAGGAGCTTCCATGGGTTACGGGTGGAACGAGGAGAAAGATGCCAAGGTAGTCTATCGCGAACATTTGGCAGGGGACAATCCTAAAGAGATTACACAGGAATTCAAAATCATTCAATCACAAAATCATCGATGTAAAAAGAACACCTTGAGTTTCGTTCTTAGTCCTACCATAGAAGATGGAAAGGAATTGAAAGAAAAGGAACTGAAAGAAATTACACAGAGATTCATCAAAGAAATGAAACTACAAGAACGACAGGCGATTGCCTTTGTACATCAAGATAAAAGTCATCGGCATATCCATTTATATGTTAACCGCGTCGATTTTGACGGCAGAACATATAAAGACAACTATATTGGAAAACGCAGCCAACAGGCCGCCGAAAAGGTTGCCAAGCAAATGGGATTGACCACGGTAAGGGAAGTACAGCAAGAGAAATTGATCGAAATGAAAAATGTACGTCAAGAAATAAAGCAGATTCATGAAAAGGTTATTGCCGAAATGAGGCCCAAGGATTTTGACCAATACATCAAATACATGAAACAAAATGATGTAAAGGTTATTCCAAGCATTAGTAAATCGAATCAGCTACGAGGTTTCCGCTTTGCATACAATGGACAAAATCTAAAAGGAAGTGAAGTACATCGTTCCATGTCAATGGGGCGAATAGCGGAGCGAATCGGTTTTGATAAAAATATGGCTCAAAAAATAGCCAAAGAAAACACGTTAACGATGCTTGGCAAGACCGTAGGGCTATCGCCTAATTTGGCAGCGAGTATCGCACAAAAAGTAATCAAGATAGCCGTTAAAAAAACAATTGGATTAGGAATGGAAATTTAAGATTATGGCAAAACTAGATGAAATAGCAGAATTGATAACCGAAGAAATCAAGGAGTTCGAAAACTCGGTCAGCCGCTTGGAAGAGATGCAAGCTTTTTTGATGAACTACAAAATCAAGCCCGACACCAAAGACATTGACTTTATCTTAAGACGATACAATGACGACCAGAAGAGAACAATTCAAGACCAACACAAACTAATGGCGAACGTGGTCTACTACATTAAGAAGTCGATGACCATTCCGAAATGGGCGGTAAAATTGTTCGTGGGGTTATTGGTCTGTATAATTTTGGTACTGGGATTCTCCATTTATAAAGTCTCCCGAATCTCTAAAATTGAGCTGGAAGCTTATGGAAAGGGAGAAGAAAAAGCGGTCGGGCATTTCAGGGCGTTCTTCGAGGCCAACCCAGAGGCAAGCGAACTCTATCAAGAATGGCGAGAACCCCAAAGCAAAAAGTAGGGTGCGCCCTATCCGGTTTTTGCTTTACGCTAATCTGCCGGAATCGCTACAAAAACCGGACAGGATCCACGCGCAAAGTTTTGGGGTAAGTATTCTATGGACTTTCCAAATAAAATTCCACCAATTTTAAAATAGGTCAATTATTTTCCCCTCAATCCACCCGTCTCCTTGTGGGGGGCGATATTGAGGGAAAAATAATTTTAGG